>WNFO01005211.1_pt1 | contig 11856 bp, 9 predicted proteins | sample 5400251 | NCBI WGS metagenome assembly WNFO01 (sample SAMN13153354, study PRJNA577476) | soil metagenome | isolation source: 100 cm saprolite under Madrone tree | place: USA:California | collected 2016-06-14
ATCGGCAATGGGTGACGCGGCCGCATCCGGCGATCGTGCCATGGTCTGGTGATAGCCATCAGCTCTCCGATGACATTCGTCTCGTCCGTACCGGCGGCCATTTCGCCGGGGCCACCGTCATGCACTGGCGCGCGGGCGCGGAAGGGCGCGGCGCGCTGCTGACCGGAGATGTCGCCATGGTGGCGATGGATCGCCGTTCTCTGAGCTTCATGTTTAGTTTTCCGAACTACATTCCTTTGAATGCGACATCGGTTCAAGGCATCGCCCGTGCGCTCGAGCCGCTGGCGTTCGATCGCATCTACGGCGCCTGGTGGGGCCGCAACATCGCAGCCGATGCCAAGGCGGCGTTCGAGGCCTCGGTCCGGCGCTACCTCGCAGCTATTTCGGACCCGCCGCAGCGGCCATGACCGGCGGAAAACACCTGAGAATAGCTACAATACGCTCATCCACGTACGGCAGGCGCCTCGCGTTTTTCCGGCTTCTACGCGCCGACGTAGAGCTGACATCGAATCTCGCGCCCGTTGCCAAGTGGCACTACACCAACTGCAGTCGCAACTCCCGCCCCACGATTTTGGCGGCGCGCTGAAGGCTCTCGATCGTGGCGCTGCCGTTGTCAGGGTCGAGCAAGCGATCGACTTGCGCGCGGCTGGTTTTCATCAACTCGGCCATCCGCTGCTTGGTTTTCTTCATTTCGCTGGCCAGCTGGCGTGCGATCACAGCCTTGATCGCCGCGGTGGTTGCTTCCTCGCGGATTCCGGTGTCTTCGAGCCAGCTTTCGAAGCTTGAACCTATGTGCGGGTTTTTCGTTGCCATGATCATTCCTTCAGGAGTGTATCAAAAAAGATGCATCCAGGGCAATGTGGACGAGCGAAATGTCCCGTCCCGACGACTGTGCTCGTAAGTGTTCCTGCAACTTGATCCCGCAAACAGGTTCGCTATATCGAAGCTTCCCGATCATGCATTGAGTAGACGACATGACCACCACCGCCGATACCGCCCCCGTATCCCAGCCGTTCCAGGCCGAGGTGGCCGAACTGCTGCACCTGATGGTGCATTCGGTCTATTCGGAAACCGATATTTTCCTGCGCGAGCTGATCTCGAACGGCTCTGACGCCTGCGACAAGCTGCGCTACGAGGCCATCGCGGCGCCCGAGCTGATCGCCGACGGTGCGCCGCCCAAAATCCGCATCGCGCCCGACAAGAAAGCCGATACGCTGTCGGTGATCGACAGCGGCATCGGAATGGACCGGCAGGAGCTGATCGACAATCTCGGCACCATCGCGCGTTCCGGCACCAAGTCGTTTCTGTCGCGCCTGACCGAGGCCAAGGACGGCGCCGGCCTGATCGGCCAGTTCGGAGTTGGTTTTTATTCGGCCTTCATGGTGGCCGATCGCATCGTCGTCAACAGCCGCCGCGCCGGATCGGGCGAGGTCTGGACCTGGTCTTCGTCAGGCGGTAGCGGATTTGAAATTGCGCCGGCCAGCGAGGAGGATGCCAAACGCATCACGCGCGGGACGGAGATCGTCCTGCATCTGAAAAAGGACGCGGCAAAATATCTCGAGACTCACGAGATCGAGCGCATCGTCGGCGCCTATTCCGACAATATCCAGTTTCCGATCGAACTTCAGCCGGAGGAGGGCGAACCGCGCCAGATCAATTCGGCGAGCGCGCTGTGGCAGCGGCCGAAATCGGAGCTGACGCCGGAAGAATACAAGCAGGCCTACAAGTCGATCGCCGGTGCCTTCGATGATCCCGCGATGACGCTGCATTATCGCGCCGAAGGGCGTCAGTCCTACGCCGTGCTGCTGTTCGCGCCCTCGACAAAGCCGTTCGATCTGTTCGAACCGTCGCGCAAGGGCAAGGTAAAACTCTATGTGCGACGGGTGTTCATCACCGACGATGCCGACCTGCTGCCGTCCTATCTGCGCTTCATTCGTGGCGTGGTCGATAGCGAAGATCTTCCGCTCAATATTTCCCGGGAGATGCTGCAGAACAATCCGCAACTGGCTCAGATTCGCAAAGCCGTGACCGGCCGCGTGATCACTGAGCTGGAAAGCCTCAGCGAGAAAGAGCCCGAGAATTTCGCGGGGATATGGGACGCGTTCGGTCCGGTGATCAAGGAAGGCCTCTATGAGGATTATGAGCGGCGCGAGAAATTGCTGGCGTTATCGCGCTTCACCACGACCGCAGGCGAGAACCGCTCGCTGAAGCAATATATCGCGGATCTGAAACCCAATCAGACCGAGGTCTACTTTCTCGCGGGCGACAGCATTGAGCGGCTGAAATCCAATCCCAAGCTGGAGCAGGCGACGGCCCGCGGCATCGAAGTCCTGCTGCTGACCGATCCGGTTGATGCGTTCTGGACCTCGGCGCCATTCGATTTTGAAGGCAAGCCGCTGAAGTCGCTCAGCCAGGGCGACATCGACTTTGGCCTGATCCCGCGTGTCGACGACAGCACGCAAGAGACCAAAGCGGACACTGACGAGGCCTCGATCATCGCCGCGATCAAGGCCACCCTTGGCGATCGCGTTTCCGATGTGCGCGCCTCGCAGCGGCTGACCACCAGCGCGTCATGTCTGGTCGCCGGCAGCCATGGCCCGGACCGGGAGCTTGAGCGATTGCTGGCACGTCAAAATCGCGGCGCCGGTACCAAGCCGATCCTCGAGATCAACATGCGCCATCCTCTGGTCGCGGCGATTTCCGGCGCCAACGACTCCGCGGCGGATTTGTCGTTTCTGCTGCTGGAGCAGGCGCAGATCCTCGACGGCGAACTGCCGGAGGATCCCGCCGCGTTTGCCAACCGGCTCAATCAACTGGTGCTGCGCGGGGTGGGCAAGGAGACCGGCTAGAGCATGATCCGGAAAAGTGGGTACCGGTTTTCCGAAAAGATCATGCTCAAACAAAAAGATAGAGCGGGATGACGATTCGAAGAAAAGTCATCCCGCTCTAGCCATGTGGTCACCGGGGTGTGGATCGAATTTGGGCACCAGGATCGATCAGCCTGGCCATGGGGCCATCCATCCTGCAGTGGGCGATCAGGCAAGGGTTCCACATTGCGATCGCGGACGGTTAATGCGCCGGTCGCGGGCAGGATACCGGTAACTGGGTAAGCCAATTAGCCTTCGGTTAGGGAAGTCAGGGAAGTTCAAGGCAATCGTTAGTCATTGTTAGTGTTGGTGCTTTGAAGTGGGAGGTCACGGTTTCAGTTTTTCGTCTGGCCTCGCAATGCACGTTCATTTCATCACCGATGACCCCACGAAAATACCGGCCATCCGTGCGATGCTGGAGCCGCGATATCATGTTGCTCCGCGGCTGCTGGGAAGCGGTGACACGCAAACCGACTCAAACGGCGTGCTCATGGTCGACGCCGACCTCCGCCAAATTCATCGTGTCGAGCAGATCCAGCTTGTCTTGCAGGAGCTGAGCTGCATTCGTGAAAAGCTGTTTGTCGTTCACAACCAGGTTCGCTCCATGGTTGCGCAGGCCTATGCGCTCGGAGCGACCGCCGTCGTCTCGCGCCCAAAAGAAATCATCTTCAAGCTGGCGCAGATCGAAATCGCCGAGAAGGCAGCACAAAGCGACATCGCCATTGCCTCGCCCGAGATCACAGAGAGCACGGCGGCCTTCGCGTCGATGTTTTCGGCGGTACGGGCCGGCAAACAAATAAACCTGTCAGATGCCGAGCGCGCCACTTTACAAATCATCGATAGCATCTCGCAAAAAGGGCTTGCCGCCTGGCTTGACGACGTACGCCGCTATCACGAAGGAACCTTCCAGCATTGTTTGCTGGTCACGGGAGTGGCAGTCGGCTTTGCGTTGGAAATCGGGTTCTCCGATCTGGATGTAAAGCGGTTAGGAATAGCGGCAACCCTCCATGACATTGGAAAGGCCCATATTCCCTTGTTGATCCTCGACAAGCCCGACCGCCTTGACCCAGGCGAAGAAGAGATCATGCGAAGCCATCCGGTGATCGGATATGAATTATTGAAGGATATCGAAGACATTACCCCCGAGATTCTTGACGGCGTGAGACACCACCACGAATATCTGGACGGTTCCGGTTATCCCGACGCGCTGACGGCGCCGGAGATTTCCGATCTGGTAAGATTGCTGACGATCTCCGATATTTTCGCCGCTCTCATCGAGTCGAGGCCGTACCGACCGGCCATGCCCCGTCAAAACGCCTACAAGATCCTGTGCGGCATGGACGGCAAGCTGGAACGACCATTGGTGAAGGCGTTCCGGAATGTAGCGCTGGTGGTCTGAAGCAAATCGGCAAAGCGAGATGGATGCTTAGAGCATGATCCGGAAAAGTGGGTACCGGTTCTCCGAAAAGATCATGCTCAAACAAAAAGATAGAGCGGGATGACGATTCGACGAAAAGTCATCCCGCTCTATGGCGCCGTTGAAGGCGCAAGGACGATAATGCCGTTCGCAGGAAGCGCAACGGCGGCTCTCGCCGGGAAACCATCCAGCGGCTGGCTCCAGCAACGAACCCGCCCGCCATTGCCGACCGGGGCGGCATTTGGAAAGCTGTCGTACACGTCGCTGTTGAGCAGCTCCAGCCAGTCCCCGGCAAACGGCAGTCCGATCGTATAATCCTGCTTCGGTTGCTCGGCCAGATTGGCTATCACGACCACATCGCGGCCTTCGCCTTCGATCCATCTGTGCAGGACGATCACCCGGTCGTAATTCCTGGCGCGCGATACCCGGGCGCTGCTTCCGCGCAGCGCGGGCTGCGAGCGGCGAAGCCGGATCATGTCGGCGGCGAACTTCAGAAAATCGCGCCTCGCCGAACCGGCGCCGTCCAGCGCTTCCCATGAGATGAGGCCATCGACCTGCCGGTTGTCGCTCCAGTTGTTATCCTCGAGGAATTCCTGGCCCATGAATAATGCGGGGATTCCAGGCGCGGCAAGCAACAGGCCGGTTGCGGTCCTGCTTCGGCTGCGGGCGTACCAGGACGTTCGGTCCGACGAGTCCGCGAGCATGGCGACCCGCGCGGCATCCGAATGGGACGCGAAAGTCACGTCCTGATTTTCGAGGCATTGCACCAGACGCCAGCCCTCGGGAATGGCAGCCGGCACAACAAGGGCGTTCGCCACCGCGGAAAGATCCAGTGCCGCCGATGCACCAGCCGATGCCTGCCTGAGAAGATCACGCAGGGCATCCCGCAGACGGTCGCCAAGCTCGGCGTCGAAGCCGAGCCCCTCGGGAGGCGGATGCAGCGCGCTGGCGCGATCCTCGTTCCAGTACTCGGCAATCTGGATCGCCGCGGGATTGGTCGCGCGCACCGTGTCCGTCAGGCGCTGGCAGAAGCGCCGGCCGCCCTCGTTCTCGATCACCCGCACCTCATCGTAGCGAATTCCATCGATCCGGAACTCGGTCAAAAAGAAGCGCGCATTGTCGATGAGAAACTGCGATACCCAATCATTCCAATAGGCGAAGATTTGACCGCCTGCCCAGCCGTGATCTGTGAAGAAAAGACTGTTGTTCTGGTCGTCCGGACGCTGCCGGTCGTAAAACCACACACTGCGATCGTCGAAGCCGCCCCCGGCATGGTTGTAGACCAGATCGAAAATCACCGCGATCCCGTGCAGATGGCAGAGGTCGACGAGGCATTTCAACTGATCGGCGCCATACGCAAGCTCGGGAGCTGCCAGAGGCTGCTTGCCGAAGCGTTCGAGCCGTCGGTTGATGTTCGCAAGCCGCCAGCCGAGTTGCTCGGGGGAAACAGAATATGCGCCTTCGGGAGAAAAATAGTCGACGCCATTATAGCCCATGCTGAAGGCGGTTTCGAATTCCTGGATCGGGAGCAATTGAATGGCGTTCACGCCAAGATTTTGCAGGTGTTCCAGTTTTTCGATGACGTCCAGGAACGTACCGCCGCGCAGCTTGCGGACATCGCGGCCGGTCTCGTCCTGCGCCCACCAGGTGCCGACGTGAAGCTGATAGATGATGAGATCGTTGAACCGCGGGGACTGCCAGCTTTCAGCCCGCCATGAATAGCTTTCGGGAGCGCGAACGACGCAGTGGCTGTCCGGAAAGGCGGGCGATAGCGTGAGCTCGCGCGCGTAAGGATCCCGCTTCCATCCGGCGCTGCCGACACCCTCAACGAAAAACATGTAGGGGTCGCCGTCACCCACTCCGGCCAGAAAGCCGCCCCAGCTCCCGTCACCCAGCGCTGCCAAATTATCTTCCGGAGCCGGCCGCCAGGACGGTTCGTTGATCACGTCAAGTGCGCTGCCGGCGACCACGGAAACCGTCTTTGCGTTCGGCGCCCAGGTCCTAAAGCCCGTCCCAACGGACCGCACCGTGGCCCCCATCGTGCTGTTCTTGTTCACTCTGCCCAAATCGACTGCCATATGCGCGCCCGGTTGGTTATGCAGAAGTCGCTGCTCTCAAATAGTTTTGGGATAGGCGGCAAAATGCAAGGGCTGACCGCGGAAGTCTATTCGGTCGGCCTGGCTTGAACCCGATTGCAGCGCCGGCCGTATCTGCTAGAGCATGATCCGGAAAAGTGGGAACCGGTTTTCCCTCGCGACAAACGCGAAGCGTTGCGCGGAGATCATGCCCAAACAAAAAGATAGAGCGGGATGACGATTCGAAGAAAAGTCATCCCGCTCTAGACGATTTCGGAAATGGGGTAATTCCACGGAAATGACCACGCCCAGCGGCAGCGACACGTTTTACGGCAGAATTCCGGTCTTTCGCGGTTTTTCCAGCCTGATGGACCCGGCGCTGTATTCGGCGTTGCCGGATGACTGGAGCATCGGCGTGGCCGATATCGTGGAATCGACCAAGGCGATCGCGGAGGCGCGTTACAAGGCGGTCAACATGGCTGGCGCGTCCGTGATCGCGGCGGTCGCCAATGCGCTGGAGGGACGCGAGTTTCCGTTCGTGTTCGGCGGCGATGGCGCAAGCTTTGCGGTATCGCCCGACGATCTCGCGTGCACCCGCGACGCGTTGGCGGCGACCGCCATCTGGGTCGAGGAGAGCCTCAACCTCATGATGCGGGTAGCACTGGTTCCGGTCGCAGCGGTTCGGGCGCAGGGTCTTGACGTCCGCGTCGCGCGCTTCGGGCCGTCGCCGAATTTGTCCTACGCGATGTTTTCCGGCGGCGGCCTCGGCTGGGCGGAAACCGCGATGAAGCGCGGCGAGTTCGCGGTGCCGGCGGCGGCGCCAGGGACGCAGCCCGATCTGACCGGGCTGTCGTGCCGGTTTGAGGAAATTCCATCCGTGCGTGGTCTCATCCTCTCGGTGCTGGTGGTGCCGGCGCGCGGCGCCGATCCGCTGGCCTTTCGCAAACTGATCGAAGACGTTATCACGCTGGTTGAGCGCAGCCCGGATGCTGGCCGGCCGGTGCCGCCGGGCGGGCCGCCGCTGCGATGGCCGCCGGCCGGCGCCGATTTCGAAGCGCGCGCCGCGCGCGGCGGATCGCTGTTGAAGCGGCGCGCGGCTGTGCTCACGTTTACGCTGTTCGCCTATCTCATCATGCGCTTCGGCATCAGTGTCGGCGGCTTCGTCCCGAAAACCTATGTGCGGCAGGTGGTGGAGAATTCCGACTTCCGCAAATATGACGACGGATTGCGCATGATCCTCGATTGCACGCCGGAACTGGAGGCCGCATTGACACGGCGCCTCACTCTCGCCGCTTCCGCAGGCGTCGTGCGATATGGCCTGCACCGGCAAGACGCGGCGATGATGACCTGCTTTACGCCTTCGGCGCTGCGCAGCGATCACGTGCATTTTATCGACGGCGCACGCGGCGGCTATGCCTCGGCGGCGACGGCACTGAAGGCGATGGCGGCTTGATGCGACCGATGGCTCCTCATGGTGAGGAGCGCGAAGCGCGTCTCGAACCATGAGGAAATGCATAATTCATCCTTCGAGACGCGGCGAAGACGCCGCTCCTCAGGATGAGGAAAAGATCAGGCGTCATTTTCCGTAGCGCCTCAGCGCGCGGATCGGGTCCAGTTTTCGCCGCCGCAGAGCGAGCCGCCCACGCAGCCTTCGACCTTCAACGCGTCCGGGCCCAACACCGAAATGTTGCTGGCATAGCTGTTACCGTCATCGGCGTTGTAAATTGGACCAGACCATTTGTTCGGGCCGTTGGGCCGCATGCCGCTGAATAGCGCAAGCCCAATTATTGGGCGTTTGGCCAAGGTTGGATTGGGATTCTTGTCATCGATCTGAGGTTTTCCGGTTGCCGGATTAATCGGGTCCTTCAGCCAGACCACAACCCCGCAAATTCCGCCGCCGCATTTGCTGACACGGACTTTTGCGTCGCCCGCCTGCGTCAGCCAGATTCCGCTGGGGTCAGGACCGGCCTGCGCTTTTGCGGCGGGCGCGCTGAGCAGCGCCGCCAAAATCGTAACGATAAAACCGAATCTGCAGACCATCGTCATCTCCCCGAGAAGCGGGTCTGCATAGCAACAAATCGAATTTGCGCAATGCCATATCCGCCACTCGCGAAGATCATTTGTCCCAGCGCGTCAGGCGAATCGACAAGGCCGTGCCAAGGCCGAACACGACCATTGGGGCCGCGTCGAGCGGAACGTCGATGGTCATACCTCAGCAGATATCTCGCAGCCTGCGGACACGCAATGGATTATGGGCAACATGTTATGAAGCCAATCCGGGCCATCCGCCACTGCGGCCTGCGCATGGTCACCAAGGCTGGCCGCATAGGTCGATCACGCCACCCAGCGGCGCGCGTTTGAGTTTGTAGACATATGGCGCGGTGGCCTGGAAGTGAATCCGCCCCTCCGGCTGATCGCAATAGATTTCGCCGTCGAACGGCTTCCAGCCGCGGCCGACGTAAAACGGCGCGTTGTGCGGTTCGCAAAACAGCAGCGCGAAATCGGTGGCGCCTTCATCCTTCAAGGTCTGGATGGCGGCATTGAGCGCAACACTGGCGTAGCCGCGGCGTCGACTGTCCTCGCGGGTCAAGACGCCGCCGATGCCGCCGGCCCGCATCTTGCGCCCATTCCATGTGACCTCGCGGCGCTGGATACCGACATGGCTGACGACGCCTTCCGGGTCGGCCCGAACCAGCACCCGCCACTCCGGATGGGCAAACGCAAAGCGGCCCCACGGCAGCTTCGCGATGACGTCAGGCGGCCAGACCGCCTTGAACAGCGGCTCTACCAGAGGCCAGGATGCGTCTCCATTCAAAACGTCGATCTCGATGCTCATTGCATTCCTAACCTCTCGCCCAGCGCCGCGCGACCTCGATCACGGACCAGGGCCGTGCGCCTTGCTGTCATAGCGGCAAATGGTATGATTTCGCGATCGGAATTCGGGGGCATCGATGCGCCGGCTTGCCGCCTTTGTCACCGCTTTTTTGGCGGTTTGCCTTGCCAATCAACCCGCCTTGGCGGGGAAGCGCGTCGCACTCGTGATCGGTAATTCGAGCTACCAGAACGTTGCCGCGCTCACCAATCCCGCCAACGATGCAACCGCCATCACCGAGATGTTCAAGAAGGCATCCTTTGATGTGGTCGAGTCGCGCCGCGACCTGAAATACATGGAAATGCGCCGGGCGTTGCGCGATTTCGCGGATAAGGCCCGGGGCGCGGATATCGCGGTGATTTATTTTGCCGGTCACGGCCTCGAGGTCGACGGGACAAACTACGTCGTTCCGGTTGACGCCGTGCTGGAACGCGACGCGGATGTCGATGACGAAGCCATCGCCCTCAACCGGATTCTTCTGGCGGCGGAGCCGGCGACGCAGCTGCGGCTGGTCATCCTGGATGCCTGTCGCGACAATCCGTTCGCGAAGAAAATGAAGCGTACGATCTCATCGCGATCACTGGGGCGTGGCCTTATCGGCGTCGAGGCGACCAAGCCGAATACGTTCATCGCGTTTGCCGCAAAGGAGGGATCGACCGCCGCCGATGGCGATGGCAGGAACAGCCCGTTTTCGGCGGCGCTGCTCAAACATCTCACCTGGCCTGGCCTCGATATCCGCAAGGCCTTTGGCTTCGTCCGGGACGACGTGATGAGCGCAACCGGCAACCAGCAGGAGCCTTACACGACGAATTCGCTCGGCGGTAATGACGTGGCGCTGGTGCCCGCTCCCGCGCCGCCGCCGGCGGCGAACGGGAACGCCAACGCCGACATTCGCCACGACTATGAACTGGCCGAACGGGTTGGAACAAAGGAAGCCTGGGATTCGTTTGTGGCGGCAAACCCGTCCGGCTTCTACACGGATCTCGCCAAGGCGCAGCGCAACAAGCTCGCCGCCGAAACGGCGCGGATCGCTGCGACCGAAAAAGCCCGCAATGCTGCGGAAGAGCAGGCAAGACTGGCCGCCGAGGGCGCCAAGGCCAGCGAGCAGGCCAAGGCTGCGGCGCAATCGAAGGCCGCCGAAGAGGCAAGGCTGGCAGCCGAAAAGAAAAAGCAGATCGAAGACGCAAAGCTGAAGGCCGCGGAGCAGGCAAAGGTCGCCGAACAAGAAAGGCTGGCGGCCGAGAAGGCAAATCAGGAAGCCAGGATCGCGTCAGCCGAGCAGGCCACGCCAAAACAAGATAAGCCTGATGTCGATAAACCCGCTGCTGCGGCGGTCGCGGCGCTGACGCCGCCCGGCACGGCTGCTGCGGAGGCGCCAAAGTCCGATCGACCAGCGCAGCAAGACATTCCCCGGCTGCTGCAGTCCGAGCTGCGGCGGGTCGGCTGCAAGACCGGTGAGGCCAGCGGCGAATGGAACGCATCGGCCCGCCGGGCGCTTGCGTCATTCAATGACAATGCAGGGACCAGGTTCGATGTGAAGCTCGCCAGCCTCGATGCGCTCGATGCGGTCCGCGCCAGGACGGGGCGGGTTTGCCCGCTCGGTTGTGAACGCGGATACCGCGCCGATGGCGATCGCTGCGTAAGGATTACCTGCGATAGCGATCAGGTTTTGGGGCCGAATGGGGCCTGCCGCCCGCGCCCGGAGCGTGCGCCAAGGGTTGTGACGCGTCAGGAGCGAAGGGCGCCCGCAGCGCCAGGGGGCCGGGGCAGGTGCTTTGCCTTCAACGGCAAGCAGGTTTGCGAATAGGGCCTGCGCGTACAGTCCGGGCGCGGCCGTTTTGTTCCGGCTGTCGCCCGCTCAATAGGCCTCACATTGGGTCCGCGTAATTTGCGGGTGAGAGCAATATGCGATCGCGCCCGATCCGCTAAAGAAAGTGTAAACGCGTTTGCCGGGCTTGAGTCGATCTTCGATCGTCATCTTGCAGTCGTTTCCGCGGATCGTCATCATCACAACGGTGATGTTGTTCGGGTAATCCCGAACGGCACGAAGCGAGTGCCTTCCCACCACGTTGAGAGTGGTCGAGCCGCCAGGCGCCTCCGTCCTGCGACCCAGGACGGCATTCAAATTGGTTCTTCCGCTTGTGCCCGAGCTGACGTCAAGACGTGCCGTGCGATCGGCGGACAGCACGGCCGTGCCTTCAGCATGAAAACGAAAGTTCTGTATCGGCGGCTGCTGGCAATTGGCGATACCGTCATAGCTGAAGCGGCCCCGGATGATGGGGCTTGCCGCCTCGCTCGGGGCAGACGCCATGCATGCCACGACCGCGAACGCCGCAACTGCGCAGGCCGACTTGAATTTCATGGTTTCGACCCCCCTTAGGTATTTCATTCCCAATGGTATTTTGGACTTAATTCGATGCGGCGGCGTTTGACAATATACGCTTGCCAGCCGAGGGCGGCGCATTCCCAAATTGCAGTGTTTAAGCCCCACGGAACCTTCTATAAGGGGTTCTCGTTAAACCACGTCTCCCACCAGTGCGGACATCATCCCATGACCTTCACGCTTCCCACCCTTCCTTACGCCTATGACGCGCTTGCGCCCCATATGTCCAAGGAAACCTTGGA
>WNFO01009391.1_pt1 | contig 11856 bp, 10 predicted proteins | sample 5400251 | NCBI WGS metagenome assembly WNFO01 (sample SAMN13153354, study PRJNA577476) | soil metagenome | isolation source: 100 cm saprolite under Madrone tree | place: USA:California | collected 2016-06-14
GGGGGCACGCTTTGGCGACTACCGAGCGGGTTTGCGCTTCGGCCAACTCAGTCTCGATCTCATCGAGAAGAAGGGCCTCGACCGGTTCAAAGCTCGCGTGTACTTCGCTTGCGGAGTCGCGGTGTTTCCCTGGGGGCGGCATGTTCGAGCGGCCCTTCCGTTGATCCGCCGTGGCTTGGAGACCGCACTGGAAACCGGCGACCAGACGTATACAGCCTATGCGTACTGCCAACTCGTCCAGAATCTTCTCACCAGCGCAGATCCAGTCGAAGAGGTGCAACGCGAAGCGGAGACTGCACTCGAATTCGCGCAAAAAACGCGCTTCGCCCTGGTCGTTGACGTTGCGATGGGACAGCTCGGTTTCATCAGGACGTTGAGGGGATTGACACCGCAGTTCGGCTCGTTTTGCGACGCCGCGTTCGACGAGGACCGCTTCGAGCAGCACCTCGAGGAGAGTCCGTCCCTCATCTGGCCCGCCTGCCTGTATTGGATTCGTAAGCTGCAGGCGCGCTTTCATGCAGGTGACTACGGGCAAGCGGTCGCAGCGGCCGCGAAGGCACGACCGCTACTCGACGCAACGAACGGTTTGTTTGAAGAGGCCGACTACGAGTTCTACGGAGCCCTCGCAAAGGCGGCCGCGTTTGATTCTGCGACGCTGCACGAGCGACAGGAGCATTCCGCGGCACTGGCCGAACATCACGAGCGCCTCGTGCTCTGGGCGAGGAACTGTCCAGACAACTTCGCAAACCGGGCCGCGTTGGTAGCCGCCGAAATCGCTCGCGTGGAAGGCCGGGACCTGGAGGCCGAATGTCTGTATCAGCAGGCCATTCGGGCAGCGCATGAGCAGGGCTTCGTCCAGAACGAAGGACTGGCGTACGAGTTGGCCGCGCGGTTCTATGCAGCGCGTGGCTTCGAAGCATTCGCGGATCTCTATCTCCGAAGGGCTCGGCACTGCTACCAGCGATGGGGAGCCGACGGCAAAGTGCGGCAGCTCGTTGAGCTGTACCCTCGCTTGAGGGAAAGCGAACCGGCACTCGACTCGCGAGGCACGAGCGACGCGCCGGTCGAGCAGTTGGACCTTGCGACCGTGTTGAAGGTGTCGCAAGCGGTCTCGGGCGAAATGATTCTGGATCGACTACTCGACCGACTCATGCGCGCGGCCATCGAGCACGCAGGCGCTGAGCGCGGTCTCTTGATTGCCCGGCGAGGTGATGAGCTGCAGATACAGGCGCAAGCGACCGCTAGTGGAGCGGATGTAACCGTGAACCTGCGACTGCGGGACAGCGACCACACCGAAGCCGCGCTGCCGCAGTCGCTCGTTCGGTACGTAATGCGGACTCAAGAGACCGTGATCCTCGAGGATGCATCATCTCAGAATCTGTTTTCTGCCGATCCGTACCTGGTGCAGCGTCGCGCGCGTTCCGTTCTGTGTTTGCCATTGATCGACCAGGGCAACCTCATCGGGGTGCTCTATCTCGAGAACAACCTCGCACCGCGCGTTTTCGCGCCGGCCCGTATCGCGGTGCTAAGACTGCTCGCATCCCAGGCCGCGACATCGCTCGAGCGCGCTGCTGCGGTCAATGAGCTGCACCTCCGGGTGAACATGTTGCAGCAAATTCCCGTCGCGGCCTGGTCGGTGACGCCAGACGGGACGCCCGACATCGTGAATCAGCTTTGGTTCGAGTACACCGGCCAGACACCGGAGTACGTCAATTCACATCCCGAGGCGTGGATGTCCAGCATTCACCCTGAGGATCGAGAAAGAGCATCACGGATCTACTGGGAGGGGATACGCTCCGGGCGCGGCTTTACGATGGAAGCCCGGTTTCTTCGCGCTTCCGACGGGATATACCGGTGGCATCTGAATCGTGCAGTGGCGGTACGTGACCCGGAAGGAAACATCCTGAGATTCGTTGGCACATCCACCGACGTGCACGATTTGCGGCAGGTGCAGGAAGAACTACGCAACACTCAAGCCGAGTTCGCGCGCATAACACGGGTTGTGACGATGGGGGAGCTCACCGCGTCAATCGCGCACGAGGTGAATCAGCCACTGGGCGCGATGGTCACAAGCGCGGCCGCCTGCGCACGCTGGTTGGCGGCCAAGCCTCCGCAAATGGATAAGGCCCGGCGGGCACTGGAACGGATCGCTAACGACGGTAGGAGAGCGGGGGCGATCATCGAGCGGATCCGGGCACTCCTGAGGCGCCAGGCGGCGCGCAAGGACTGGCTGGACGTCAATGAAACGATTCTCGAGGTGATCGCGCTGACGCAATACGAGCTGCGCCGGAACGACATCGTGCTCGAGACGCGGCTTAGCGAGGGCCTGCCGCACGTACCTGGGGATAAGGTGCAGTGCCAGCAGGTGCTTCTCAATCTGATCATCAACGCGATCGAGGCGATGAGCGAAATCGGCCAGCGGCGACGGGAATTAACGATTGTGTCCGCTACAGACGGGCCGGACGCCGTGCGGGTCGAAGTGCGCGACACCGGACCAGGCTTGGACCCTGAGCGCGCAGCTCAGTTGTTTGAGCCCTTTTACACGACCAAGGCCGGGGGGCTTGGCATTGGGTTGTCAATCAGCCGTTCGATCGTCGAAGCGCATGGCGGGCGATTGACGGCTGGCGCGAACGCACCGCACGGAGCCGTGCTCTGCATTCGGGTACCGGTCGAAGAGCGGATGCATTAGCTGCACGCAATTGGCGTTCTTGAAGTCCCGGCGAATAAAAAGCATCTCCTGCCTGGTCGTGGACATGCGACCACGGGAAGTCCAAAGGTCCGAGCAGTCTTGGCCAGGGCAACTGCGTTGTTCAGTAACATCTGACGATCGTGCGAACCGACGCCGAACGCAAGACCCGCCTGTTGATCAACCAACAGAAGCGCACATTCCTCTGGGATGAGAAGGCGCACGGCAGTTTCAGTCATCGAGCAAGTTCCTTGTGTGGGTGCACATGCAGCCGTAACCCCGTGAGTCTCTGTGACCTCCTCGATTCACCAGCCCATCCGTGAGCCACCGGTGAGCATCGCGGTGTCAATGTGCCCACCAGCGATGCCGCAACGGCCGACCGATAAAGGTGACTCCACATGCCCGGCGTGAGTGAGGGGAGTCTAGATTCGAACGCGCCCAACAACCCATTGGAGAGAACACGAAATGATGAGGACTGACATCAGAGTTTTAGGGGCGGCGGTGCTGCTCGGCAGCGGGCTGCTGTCGATCCCTGCTGCACGAGCCGACGAGGGTCCCTGGGTCGTGCGTCTGCGCGGACTTTACATCGCTCCCGCCAATAATTCCGACGAGATCTCAGTGCCGGGAGCCTTGCTCGTACCGAAGGATGGCGTCCACGTGTCCGACAAATGGGCACCAGAAGTCGACTTCGAGTACTTCTTTGCAAGAAACTGGTCGACCGAATTGATCCTGACCTATCCGCAGCGGCACGACGTCACAGTGAAGAGCGCCACCATCTATCCGGGAGGAGCTGCGACTAGGGTCCCGTCGGTTCAAATCGGCAGCTTCAAGGAACTGCCGCCGACTCTGACGCTCAAGTACAATTTCTTGCCTGATAGTGTATGCCGTCCCTACATCGGCGCGGGAATCAACGTAACGTCTATCACGGACGTCCGCATGAACGTGCCGACCGTGGGAGCGGTGAAACTCGATAGCACGACCGTAGGCGCCGCGGCGCAGGCCGGATTCGATTACAAGCTGGGGGGTAACTGGTTCATGAACGCGGACGTGAAGTACGTGCAGATCGAACCAGACCTGAAGTACAACGGACGCAAACTCGGCACGGTGAAGGTCAATCCGATCCTCGCAGGCGTTGGCATTGCCTATCGGTTCTGAGCACACCGAGTAGCGCCCGCCCGGGGTGCGCTTGATATGGCCCTTCGAACCTGGAGTCCTCCATGAAAATTTCGGTCCTCGCCGGATTCGTGACCCTCACCACGGCCGCTTTGGCGACTGTTTTAGCCGCACCCGTCAACGCACAAATCGCAGGGTCAACCACCGTTGGCGTCGAGGTCACGGAACTTAACGACGTAGCTCTTGGGTGGAGCGTCAAACGGCAGATTCTCGGGCGCAACGTGTATAACGAAAAAGGCGAGATAGTGGGCAAAGTCGACGACCTCATTGTCACACCCGACAAGTCTCTGTCGTTTGCGATCATTGGCGCCGGGGGCTTCGTCGGTTTTGGGCATCACGACGTCGCCGTTCCCGTGAATCTATTCCGACGGCACAACGGAAAACTTGTGCTCGAGGGGGCCACCAAGGAAGCCATCAGAGCAATGCCGAATTTCGAGTATTCGGCGAGCCAATGACTCGATCGCGTCGCCGGGTTTCCCCGTGAGGCGCCCGCGGCAACTGTGCAATCCGGGCTAAGGCTCGAAAGAGTAAACAATGGACCAGCTGACGATCACGTTTATTACCGCCAGCACCGCACTAATTGCCGGCATTGCAAGTCCGATCGTCTCGATCAGCGTCGCGCGCCCGGCAGTTCAAGGCGTCGGTGATTTCCAATAATCGCGAACGATGGATCGAGGCGCTACGCGAGTAGGATCCCGGTGTATCCAGTGTTTCAATTCAACTGGATTGGCTGACCGACGCCTGCAGCGGCAATGGCTTCACGCAGGGCATTCTCTCGCGTTCGATCGAACGACGTTTGCAGAACCTTCCCGCCCACTCCCTTCAACTCTGCAAGCACCTTGTCGGTAGTCACTTTGCGGATAAGAAGAAACAGTGCAGCGCTCCCGGACTCCAGGGTGGCGGCCACTCCATCGATGAATGGTTGATTGATATCGGCGTCGTTGAGAGCTCCGCCGAGTGCTCCCGTGGCTGCGCCGAGGGCCGCACCTGCCACCGGCATCAGGAAGAATGCGCCCACAATCAGCCCCAACATGCTCCCATATACCGCTCCTCCCAGCGCCGGGTGAAATAGCTGGTTAAGCTCGATCCGTCCATCCGCTTGCTTGATCACGATAATCGCGTCCTCGAGATCAATAAGGTACTCACGCTGCATGTCCAAGAGCCGCTCTCTGACTTCTTCGGCCTTCGCTTCCGACGGAAACTCGACGACCACCACATCAGTCATAAATAAGTACTCCCGGCGCTAGTTTACCGTTCAAGCCGCTACGCTAACGGACGACGATTCACGGGTGGCTCACGAGTGGAGTGGGAGAGTAACCGGATCCTGGGAACGGGACTTCGATGTTCATGCGGTCGGCCGCAGGGCGCGGTTTAGTGCGACGGTGGCCATGAGGAGGCAAGCTGCGCCTGCGCTGTGCGCGGTTGCAAGCCACAACGGGAACCCCCGCAGGACCATCGAAATACCGATGATCAACTGCACCGAGCCCACCCCTTCAGGCGCTCAGCGCCGCTCGGGCTGCAGGCTCACCTGAGGTGCGAGGGAATCTCGCGGTCGCGAATCGTCATCGGCGAGCGCAGGCGCATGACGGTGCTCATCGACAAACAATTCGCGAATGAAGGTCAATAGCCCCAGCAACACAAAGAGGCAGACGCCGAGCAACATCAATGTCGCCAGCATTATCCGCATGGTTGCCGAAAGGATGTAATGCATTGACGTCTCCCCGGGGGGGTTACTGCGGCGAGCTTTGCCGGGCATCATTCGGAGCGGCCCGTCGCATCGTAATAGACGGCCACCGCATGCATCTCCGCGGGCGTCAACTGCTGCGCAATCACCCGCATCTGTTCGTTGATGTCGTTCAGGCGCATGCCTTCGGCGAAGGCCCCGAGCTGGCGTTCGATGTACTCGCCGTGCTGGCCGTGCAGCGGCGGCGCCCCAAGCTTCTGTGCGTCGGGGCCATGACAGGCGGCGCACGGCGGGATCCCGCGCGTGGGATCACCGGCAAAGACCAGGCGGATACCGGGATCGGGCTGACGCAGACTGCGCCCCGCCTGCGGCGCGCCTTCACCCGCCACCGGGGTCAACCCATTGGGACGATGGGCGAAGTAGGCAGCGACGTCGGCCGAGTCCTGGTCGGTCAAGGCGGTGGCGATCGCGCTCATGACGCCCCAGAGGCGCTTGCCCGAGCGGTAATCATCGAGCTGTTTGTAGATCACCGCCGAATCCATGCCGGCGAGCGTGGGGATGAGGGTGGAGGCACTGACGCCCCGCTCGCCATGGCAGGCGCCGCAATTGAGCGCGACGACGGCGCCGTGTTGCTCGCTGCCCGCCGCGATGCGCGCCAGCGTATCCTGGGACCAGGCAATCCGTGTCGGCGTGCGTCTCGGCGGTTGAGGTTCGTTGGCCGGCCCGCTGTCGGCCGTGAGGCCGATCGCGCGGCAGAACGCGGCCCAGGTGCCGAGCGCGGGATCGTTTTGCTGGAATCGCCCGAGAACGACGAACCCGAACACGAAGCAAACCACGAACACCACTGCGGTTGACGTCCAGGAAATGCGGGACCAGGAATTATTGAGCTTGAAGGGGCCTTGCTCGCGAACCATTATCGTCGTCCTCCGGCCTCGGGCAGACTCGTCACCGCCGGCACAGAGTGCTGCTTCAAGAAGAAGAACTGCCCGATCGGATAGCCGTAGGCGAGGATCATCAGGACCAGAACGATCGAGTTCCAGAGACCAAATCCATTGAGCGCCGGCGGAACGCGCACGGGCGGATTCACGGCTAGCGCATAATGCATCGGCTCTCCTGCCGTACGCTCGCCGAAGTGCGAACGGATCAGGATGACGATCAGAAGGATCGCCGAGCTGAGCAAGATCACGCCACCCGCCACCGAGATGATGACGAGCGGACCCATCGGCGCATTCAGAGGATCGGTGTAATCGAACGTGGCGACGCGCCGCGGCTGCCCCATCAGGCCCGTGATGTGCCAGGGCACCGTGGTGATGAGCATGCCCCAGAACCAGAGCCACAGCTGCAGACGAGCCGACCGCTTCGAGACCAAGGGCCTCCCCGTGATTCGCGGCCACATCTCATAGGCGATGGCAAAATACATGATGACCACCGCACCGCCAAAGATCAGGTGAAAGTGCGCGGTCACCCAGGAGGTGTTGTGAATCATCGAGTTCATGGCGTAGCTCATGTTGATGAGTCCGCCGAAACCGCCAAGGCCGAGCATCACCAGAGAGAGACCCACCGCCAGCACCATCGGCTCCCCCCAAGGGAGCGCCCGGATCCACCCGAACAGTCCGCGGCCGCCGCGAATGCGGCCGGCGATCTCAAGGCTCGCGCAGATCGAAAACACGGTGAGGAGCGTCGGCAGCGCGACCAGAAAGGTCAGGGCGGACTGCAGGAACTTGAAGCCCGATCCGTGCTCCGGGTCCATGAAGAGATGATGCATGCCGACGGGCAGCGAGAATACGAGGAACATGATGAAGGTGAGCCGCCCCATGGTATCGCTGTAGAGCCGCCCGCCCGCCGCCTGGGGCACCAGCGTGTAGAAGGCGATGTAGGCCGGCATCAGCCAGAAGTAGACGATTGCATGCAGCGTCACCGAGAACAGCGTGCGCGCGAGCGCGGCATCGATCAGGTCGCTCCAGCCGAAGGCCCGCGGCAGCAGGATGCCGGCGAGCTCGAGGAGCACCCCGCTCGCCGCCCACGCCCACAGCATGGCGGTCGCGGTGATCGCGAACATCGGCAGCGGTACGGGCAGCCCGGGGTTGTCCCGCTTCCAGTTCCTCAGGTTGAGGATCATCAGCACGACCCAGATCATCGAGCCCGCGATCAGCAGAAACGCGCCGCCGTAGTACCAACCGCTCGCGAGCAACGGCGGGTAGAAGGTGTAGAGGACCGATGCCTGTCCGGAGAGAATCGCCCCGACTGCCATCAGGGTGCCCACGAGACAGATGGCGAACCCGATCCACGCGGCCGCAGCGCCGCGAATCGGACGGCCGAGGCTCGTTGCGGCGACGGCATAGCCGAATCCCATCGTGAAGAACGTCGTGACCACATAGGCCATCGCGGTGCCGTGCAGCGTGACCGAGCCGTAGTAAAGCGCGGCATCGTCGAGCGGTGACGGCAGCGGACTGCGCATGAGCATCTGCCATGCGCCGAGCAGCACGGCGACGAGGAACGTGGCAAACGCCACCCAGTAGTGAAATATCGCCAGCCGGCTAGTACGATTCACAGCTCATCCTTTGGAACGGAGTCAGGTTGGCAAACCGCTCTTTCGGCACGACCTGCACATGCGCCCACATCGCGTGGTGACCGGGGCCGCAGAACTCGTGACACGGCATGGCCTTCTCGCCGACGTCGTCGAAGCGGGTGCGCACTTCGGCCACGAAGCCCGGCACCACCATCGTGTTCACATTGGTATTGGGCAGCAGGAAGCCGTGCACCACATCGGCGCTGGTGAGCCGGAACTTCACCGGCGTACCTACCGGTACCTGAACGCAGCGCGGCACGAAATTGTACTGCTCGGCAATGAGACGCACGGTGACCGAGCGGTCGGGCTCGACGGCCGCGCCGAGATTACTTTCGACGAATTCACCTTGCAGATGAAGTGTGGTGGGGTCGATGACCTCGACATTGCTGGGCGGGTGCATGGCACCGACGATGCCGGTGACGACGATGATTGCCAGCATGACGAGGAGCATCGTCGCCATGAGAATGATCCAGCGCTTCTCGGTTCGGGCCACAACCTCCGCCGGGACGATGCCATCCGGCAGTGGCCGATTCAACGGATTCATCGAGTACTCAGCCACTGGCGCCCCGCGGTATGAACAAGAGGAAATAAAAGGCGAGCCAGCCGACGAGCAGAAGCCCGGCAGCGATGCTCGCGACGGCGAAGGCACCGATCGGCCCGTTGCGCAAGGCCTGCGCCGGCATGTCGATCACTCCTTCGCTTGCGCCGGCGGCGCCGGGACGGACGAGCCGAGCTGCTGGTAGTAGGCGGCGAGCGCTGCAATATCTTGATCGTCGAGCAGCTTGGAAAAGAGAGTCATCGTCGTCGGACTGTTCCTGCGAAAGCCGCGCTGCCACATCTGCAATTCGAACGCCGTGTAGTGCGCATACTGGCCGGCGAGGTAGGGGACGGTGGGCGACTCGCCGACGCCGCCTGCGCCGTGGCAGGCGCCGCAAGCGGGGATGCCTTTTGCCGTATTGCCGGATTCGGCAAGCTCCTTGCCGCGCTTTACGAGCCTGGGGTCAGGATTCGCCAGCGGTGGGAAGCGTGCTTCGACGTTTGCGTAGTAGGCTGCGACGTCCTCGATATTGTCGGACGAGAGCGCACGCGCGATCGGCGACATGATGGAATTGGAGCGCACCCCGGAGACGAAATCCCGGAGCTGCCTCGAGAGATAAAATGCCGACTGGCCGGCTATGCGCGGAAAAGCGCCGCTCCCATCCGAGCCGCCGGTGAACGCATGACATTGGGCGCAAGCCGGGGCGCCCGCAGCGGTGCCCTGTGCAGCGATGACTGCTCCCTGGGCGGGATCGGCCTTGTGGCCGCTCACGGGGCGCGCCGGGTCTGGCTCGTTGGCGCGATGGACGATGTAGTCGCGGATCGCCGTGGCCTTCGGGCGGTCGAGCACCGTCTTGAACGGAGCCATACCGCCTTGCTCGAGCGCTCCATCGAGCACCACGCTGTACCAGGCCTCCACGGCGATGAAGGGCGACCCTCGAAGATCCGGGGTCACGCCGCCGGCCACGGCGGCTTCGCCATGGCACACGCTGCAGAACTGATTGTACAACCCCTCGCCTTGAGCCACCGTCGCCGGGCTCGCGGTGTCGGCCGGGGGATCGATGACCAGTTTCGGGTCGGGCGGCAGGGCCGGCAGATCCCCCTTTGCGCCGAGCTTGAACACCAGCACTCGGCTCACATTGCGCTCATTGCCGGACTTGGCGGATTGCTGTCCTTGCAACAAGGGATAGGCGCCGCCCCATCCGGACAGCACGGCGATGTACTGCTCGCCATCGACTTGATAAGCGACCGGCGCCGCCATCACCGGCGACTGCGCGAACATCGACCAGAGCTTCTGGCCGGTATCCGCGCGATAGGCGCTGATATCGCCGGCTGCGTTGCCTTGCACCACGAGATTACCCGCGGTGGTCAGGATGCCCCCGTTCCAGGGCCCGAGATAGTTGGCGCGCCACACCTCTTTCTGGGCCGCGGGATCCCAGGCGATGAGATACCCCTTCACGTTGGGCAAATTGGTCGTGGCGGTACCCACGTTCCAGCCCATCGGCAAGGGCTGAAAGTTCTTCACCGATTCGTACGACATCGGAATCTCTTGCGCGGGGATGTAAACGAGACCGGTACTCGGGTTGAACGCCATCGCTTGCCAGCTGTGGGCACCGAGCGCACCCGGCAGGAGATCCGCGCGTTTGCCGGTCTTGTCATAGCGGATACCGGGCTTTTCCACGGGCCGGCCGGTCTTCGGATCGATGCCGCTCGACCAGGTCACCGGCGTGAAGTTGTTGGCAGAGATCAGCTCACCGGTCTTGCGATCGAGGACGTAAAAGAATCCGTTCTTGTTGGCCTGCATGATCACTTGACGGCGCGCCCCGCCGATGGTGAGGTCCGCGAGGATCAACTGCTGGACGGCGTCGAAGTCCCATTCGTCTGCCGGCGTCGCTTGGTAGTGCCACACATAGTTGCCGGTGTCGGCATTGAGCGCGACGATCGAGGACAGAAACAGGTTGTCGCCTTGACTCGCACTGCGATATCCCTGGTTCCACTCGAGTCCGTTGCCGGTACCGAGATAAATCAAGTTGAGATTCGGATCGTAGGACATGGCCTCCCACGGCGCGCCGCCGCCGCCCCATTTCCACCACTCGCCCTGCCAGGTCTTGGCCGCCATCGCCATGGCGTCGTTCTCGAATGGTTTCGAGGGATCGCCGGGCACGGTGTAAAAGCGCCAGACGAGCTTGCCGGTGTCGGCGTCATAGGCCGAGACATAGCCGCGCACGCCGTACTCGTTGCCGCTGTTGCCGATGACCACCCGGCCTTTGATGACGCGCGGCGCCATGGTGATGGTGTACGGCTTGCTCGGGTCGACGGTCATCACGCTCCAGACCGGCGTACCGGTCCGCGCATCGAGCGCGATCAAGCGGCCGTCGAATGCGCCGACGAATATCTTCCCTTGCCAGGCCGCGACACCTCGATTGACCACATCGCAGCAGCCTCTGACACCGAGGACGCGTGGTACGGCGGGATCGTAGGACCACAAGCGCCTACCCGTCTTGGCGTCGTACGCCTTGACCATGCTCCAGGCCGTGGAGACGTAGAGCACGCCGTCGATGACGAGCGGGGTCGCCTCCTGGCCACGGTTGGTGTCGAGGTCTGCGTACCAGGCGAGGCCGAGCTGCTTCACGTTGTCGGCTGAAATCCGCGACAGGGGGCTGAAGCGCTGTTCGCTATAGGTGCGGCCGTAGGTCATCCAGTTGCCGGCGTCGTGATCCGCCTCGACGATGCGCGCTGCGTCCACATTGGCCGGCGATCCGGCGGCCGGCGACCCGGCAGCTCCGGCGGATTCGAGCGGGCCGGCGGCAACAACAAAGACCAGTAGAGCCAAGAGGGCCCGAACGCCGCGAGGACTAACGAATAGCGCTACAGATACCATCGTCCACCCCTTCATGATGGGCAACTACACGCTGCCGTTGCGGAAACTTAGCGCGGCGCGACTCACCGCAGGCTCACGGTGCGCTTATCGGCGCTTTGACAGGCGGCCGTGAGTCATCGGTGAGCGGCGTGGGCGCAGTATTTGGGCCCATGCTTTTCCTACGTCAAGCCTGTGCGGCGATCGTTCTCGTCATCATCACGCTCGGCATGCAGAGCGCAGGGATGGCAGGTCTCATCGAGTGGGCGAAGTCTCATTTTGCCCGAGGCGCGCAAGCGCTCGGCGCATGGGGCTCCGCCGTGCTCGTCGTGCGTTTTACCAGCTTGATT
>WNFO01012005.1_pt1 | contig 11855 bp, 10 predicted proteins | sample 5400251 | NCBI WGS metagenome assembly WNFO01 (sample SAMN13153354, study PRJNA577476) | soil metagenome | isolation source: 100 cm saprolite under Madrone tree | place: USA:California | collected 2016-06-14
CGTCCGCCACCCAGGGTTTGAGTGTCTGAATTTCAGGATGCGGCTGTCTTAGTTTCGCGGCGGACCAATATGCAGATTGCTCCCCGCGCAGCATCTAAGCGAGATGCCCCTAATCCGCGAGCAGACCAATAAAGATCAATCGCTGCTCGGAACCGTGCGATAAGGCAACGCTTCATTATTCGGGCTTAGCTTAATTCAGCCAGTACCGCCACCCATATGGTCTGCGATACGCAATACATGCTCGAAGATCGACCCCAATTTTTTGACATGAGGGCAGCAGGGGGTGCAGTTTCCCCTCGCTTCAATGTGCCCAGACTTTCGCCTCGCTCGTCTCCCACGGATAAACGTGCACCATCCATCCGAAGATCACCGGAAAGAACCTGCCGCTGGCCGCCTCGCATGCCTTCTCTGTCGCGATCGTCCCGTTGAAGCCGAAGTTCGTCCAGTCGGCAGTCGCCATCTGGTCTTTGGGCGGGAAACACAGATTTACGTGCCGATGCCATCGCGCGACGCTTAACGGCACCCGCTCGTCGAGCTTCTCTTCGCTCATCCTGCGCGGCGCCGTGTACATCGCGCCGATCAGTTCGTACCCTCCACCGGGGAGCGGGCGATAAAGCAGCGACGTCGGCTCGGATGGATTGAACGTGAACGCTGCCTTGATCGCGTACCAGTTGCGCGTGAAGTGGACCATCCGCTGCTTGAATTCCGGATGAAACGGCTTGTACCCGGCCTGTTCCGCAACGTGGTAGTCCTGGTACTTCGCCAGTGATTTCTTGAGCGTCTCGACGATCTGATCCGCGCGCTTGCGATCCGCATCGGTCTCGGGCCGCGTATGACTCCATGCCATGTGCAGGCTCATCGCGCCCATATGCCCGGACATTCCCATCGCCCCCATCGATTCCTGATTCGTGCCGCCCATGCCACTCATGCCGGGCATGTTGCCCATGTCATGATGCCCGCCCATATCCATCGACCCCATACCCATCGAACCGTTGCCAACCGAGTCGGGCCCCATCTCTCCCATCACCAGCATCTCGGCGAGCTTCGGCTTCATTTTGGGATTGGCGCCGTTCGCCGGCGCGTTCTGCGCGAGGCCGGGCGTGGCAACGAATGACGCGAACGCCAATGCTATCGCCAATGCGAAAGCGCGAGACTTCATCGGATTTCCCTCCCCTGGGTGCAGCGCCAAAAAAAGACGCCTCGCATGGAATACGTTTCCACACGAGGCGTCCATAGCAAAGTCCGCCTACATATTTTCGATGATCGCCTTGCCGAACTCGGAGCACTTGAGCAACTTCGCCCCGGTCATCAGGCGCTCGAAGTCGTAGGTCACCGTCTTGTTCGCGATCGTGCGGCCCATCCCGCGGATAATCGCGTCGCCCGCCTCCTGCCATCCCATATGCTCGAACATCAGTACGCCCGAGAGGATAACCGAGCCGGGGTTGACCTTGTCCTGGTTCGCGTACTTCGGCGCGGTGCCGTGCGTCGCCTCGAAAATCGCGTGACCCGTCACGTAGTTGATATTCGCGCCCGGCGCGATTCCGATTCCGCCGACCTGTGCGGCGAGCGCGTCCGAGAGGTAGTCGCCGTTCAGGTTCATCGTCGCGATCACGTCGAACTCGTCAGGGCGCGTCAATGTCTGCTGGAACGTGATATCCGCGATGTTGTCCTTGACGAGAACCTGCCCCTCCGGCGGATTCCCGCCACAGTCATCCCATCCGATCGCCTTGCCCTTGAATTCGCGCTTGGTAAGCTCATAGCCCCAGTCGCGGAACGCGCCCTCGGTGAACTTCATGATGTTGCCCTTGTGCACCAGGGTCACGCTCTTGCGCTTATGCGAAATCGCGTATTCGATCGCCGCACGAATCAGCCGTTCCGAACCTTCGCGCGATACCGGCTTGATCCCGATACCCGACGTCTTCGGAAAACGAATCTTCGTGACGTCCATCTCTTTTTGCAGGAAGTCGATTAGCTTCCGCGCTTCGGGCGTCTCCGCCTGCCACTCGATACCGGCGTAGATGTCCTCGCTGTTCTCGCGGAAAATCACCATGTCGACCTTCTGCGGATTCTTCACCGGACTCGGCACGCCCTCGACGTAGCGCACCGGCCTCAAGCAGACGTAGAGGTCGAGCATCTGGCGCAGCGCGACGTTGAGCGATCGGATACCGCCGCCAACCGGCGTCGTCAGCGGCCCTTTGATTCCGACGAGGTACTCCTGGAAGGCCTCGACCGTCTCATCGGGCAGCCAGGTATTAAAATCCTTGTAGCTTTTCTCGCCGGCGTAGACTTCCATCCACGCGATTTTGCGCTTGCCGCCATAAACCTTTTCGACTGCCTTGTCGAAAACGTACTGCGAGGCGCGCCAGATGTCGGGTCCGGTACCGTCGCCTTCGATAAACGGAACGATAGGCCGATCCGGGACCTGCACCTTGCCGTTGACCATCCGGATTTTTTCGCCGTCTTTGGGAACTTTTATGTGTTTGAATGCCATCTGCCTTGTTCCTGTTTCGAGAAAGACCCGCCTCACGCCATGTAGCGAGGCGGCGTGGGTCAATGCCATGACTCTTCGCGGTATCTTATAACAAACGCCCTTCAAAGCCAGCAAAGATTGGGGACGGTCCTCAGCGGTTAACTCTGCTCTTCCCCAATTGCTATACTGCGCGCGTCGCAACCCGACACACATCCAATTCGCGGAGCTGAGTATGGACTTCAGGTTCACCCCGGACGAAGAAGCGTTTCGCACGAAAATCCACGGATGGCTCGAAAAGACCTCCGGCGAGGTCTTCGGACGCGGCGAAGGCGGGCGCCTCGGCACCTCGACCGCGAGCCTGCTTGACGTCGGCGACGACTCGCGATGGCAACGGCTGCTCGAATACCATCGGCGGCTCTACGACGCCGGTTACGTCGCGCTCCACTGGCCCAAGGAATATGGCGGCGGTGGCGCCACCCTGATGGAGCAGGCGCTTTACCAGGACGAAGTCCTGAGCTTCGCGCTTCCGCTCTACGGCGCCAACCAACTCGCCATCGACCGCATCGGGCCGACCCTGATGTTCATGGGCACGAAGGAGCAAAAGGATCGCTATCTCCATAAAATGCTCACCGGGGAGGAAATCTGGTGCCAGGGATATTCGGAGCCCAACGCCGGCTCTGACCTCGCCGGCCTGCAGACTCGCGCCGTCGTCGACGGTGACAACTTCGTCGTCAACGGCCAGAAAGTGTGGACGAGCCTCGCCCACCGCGCGCATATGCAGGTGCTGCTCGTGCGCACCGACCCGGACGCGCCCAAGCACAAGGGCATCTCATATCTTCTCGTCGACATGAAGAGCCCGGGAATTACTGTGCGCCCGCTGGTCCAGATCACCGGCGACGCGGGCTTCAACGAGGTCTTTTACGACAACGTGCGCGTGCCCAGGGAGAATCTCGTCGGTGAGATGAACCAGGGATGGCAAGTGTCGATCGCGACCCTGATGTACGAGCGGCTGTCGGGCGGCACGCGGCATCCGGTCGAGCGCACAATCACCGAACTGCTCGAACTCTCGAAGCACATCGAGTTCCAGGGGATGCCCGCGAACCAGCATCCGTACGTCCGGCAGAAGCTGTCGCAATTCGTAATCGAGTCGCGATGCACCCGCCTGAGCCGCTATCGCTCGCTGAGCGCGCAGCTCAAGGGCAAGATTCCCGGCCCGGAAAGTTCCTTCGGCAAACTTTTCGCGACCGAGCTTAACCTGCGCGTCGCGTTGTTTGCGGACGAGCTTTTGGGTCCTTATGGAACGCTCGACAAAGGTTCGATGGGCACGGTCGAAGGCGGCCGCTGGATGCAACGCACGATCGCGGCGCGCGGCCTGACAATCGCGGCGGGGTCATCAGAGATTCAGCACAACATCATCGGCGAACGCGTCCTGAAACTCCCAAAGGGGTAGGGTGCGGTTGAACAGATGGAACGACGTGTGACTCGCGTGGCCGCGAGCCAAGAAGCGTCGCCTACAGATGCCACCGTGCCATGTACGCCTTGCAGATTGCGTCCAGCATCGTCTGGTACTCCAGTTCCACGTCGATGCCGAGACTCAGCGAGTCGGTAGTTGCCGAAATTTCTTAACAGTATTCGAGGGATCGTCGGGCCGATTGACACTAATCGCAGACTCGAACTCGTCCCATAGGCTTTGATCACCGGAGGAGAGCCGTGGGAGGACACTTCCGTCGAACTCCGTGCGCTTCCTTCTATATAGTGGCTTCACTTTATCGGGCACATTAAGCACTCTGCGCGCGACACCAACAATTACGGTTGCCACGAGCACTGCCTCAGACCTCGCTCTATGAAGAACCTGGAGTGCCTCGTTCAGATCATCGAATCGGGCATAAAGGTTTCGGTGCGCAGTGATCACGGGCTTCTTTTCTAAGCACAACCGCACTTTATCAAGGTCTGCGTCACCGGCAGCGCTTGGCTCTCCCACCAGCAGATCGATTTTTCGGTTACGAGCCCCGGTGTTCTTACATTCCTCCAGTCGGCGATTTCTTTCCCAAGATAATCCGATGCAAAAGGGGTACATCTTTCCCTGAGGTCACTAAGAAACCCGTCACTTACGATGTCGGAATGTTCTTCCAGCCGCTGATTGTGGTAATGCCGCTCCTTAATTTTTTCGATAACCGCGTCGAATGGCGTGGTCATCGGGCCGACTCTCGAAAGGAAAACTCGGGTAGCCCGGGATGGCGATTGCGATGCCTGTCGGAACGCCGTTTGCGCCCACCCGGTCTGAGTTCGTCTGGGAGAGGAATCGTCTTAAGTATGTTGCTCTGAAGCCGAAGAAAGCCATTGGCCGCCCTTTGACAATGCTCAGACAGCCAGCTGGCAACTTGCGGCGAATTCAAATACGCACACAGGCCGTTAATGATCGCCGTGTTTTCGGGAACGATGTAATAAATGGAGTGGCGGGGAACGAGTTGGCCCGTTTGATCGATCCAAAAATATGGCCTTTGCGTTATGTCTTTACACAGGATTTTTGGCAAAATCTCGGGGAGTGGCGGCGTCTCGTGAAAGGAGTACCAAGGCTTTCGGCGAACGCAGGTTCGGTTGAGCAGCGTTTTCCGGATCGAGGGCCGAGACAGGTAATCGCCAAGTGCGCCCAGGTCCTTCTCATCTATCAGCGAGCCATCCTCGGTGTACGGGAGCAGCATCGAGTACTTTGTTGCCCCAATCTTTTCTGGAGTGGTCAACTCGCGGCCAGCTAATGTAGGCCGGCCAAACGCAGCCAGTTGCGGCTCCAGCCCTTTCGCTTCCTGGACAAATACGTTGTCGGCCCCAGTCGCAACGCCGCAACTTATGCGCACACAGAGTTCCAGCAGTTTCGGCCGGCTTGGCCCCTGATCAGCGCCTCGAATGAGCGGCATCCACGACGTGCCGTCGACACCAAGGTCGCATTGACGCTCCAGGCCGTCGCGTAGCTGAATGGTGGTCGCCTTTTCAGGTGAACGGTTAGCCAACGTCGTGATTGTTGGATAGGTCACCAGGCCGTCGAAAACCTGCTCGTCAACGAGCTTGATCTCTTCAACCTGAAACTTGCCCAGCAGACGCCGGAGTGGCGCAGCGGTTTCAACGTAGAGAAATTTCTCGGGCGTGATAAAGACCATCCGCCCATCGGGTTTGAGACTCTTGAGCGCCCGCTCGAAGAACAACAGATAGAGATCAAACCGCCCCTGCGCAGTTTCGTAAGTTGCGCGAAAGTCCTCCTTTTCATTCTCGGAAAGCCCAAGGATGGAAACATACGGTGGATTTCCGATGACAAAGTCAAATCTTTCGAGAGTCTCAGTCAAAAAGTCTCGCTGGCGAATTTCAACCTGCTGGCAGCAGCGAAACGCCGCCTTAGCTTGATCGGCCAATTTGGGTCGGATTCGACGCCGACCAGATGGGGCAGTTGCTTTCCCCGCTCCATACACCAGCGCAGAATTCCGCCGATGAACGCGCCGGTTCCGCATCCAGGCTCGAGAACGTTGTCAGACGGTTTCGGCGACCTTCCTCTGAAGAGGCAGTTCACCATGTAGTCGACGACGCTTGCCGGAGTTGGTACGAACCCCCTCACTGCCCTCCACCTTCAGGAGATATTTGCTGCTTCGGCAGCGGAAGTCCAGTGAGACCCGCCGAGACCCGAAGGGCTAATCCAATCCTCCCGCATCTTTCGATGTGGGAGAGCGCAACTAGCTAGAGCATGTAGCATGTAAAAAGGTGGCACAAGTCCCAGGACTATTTCCCGCTGCACGTGTGCCGATTTTGTCTTTGCGGCTATTCGGTCTTCAATTGCGCGCTAAATCTCCATGGCATAGCTGCTGCTTGATTCCTCGTTAGCGTCCGCGATTCGCAACGTCTCGCGGATTACGACCGGGCCGTCCGTCACCTTTTGAGTCCGGCCTCCGCACTCGTAGTCACTCAGATCCCATAAAGGAGTGGAGAGGAGCAGGTAATAAGAATGAAAAAGTCACTAATCGCATTGACACTTAGCTCGTCGTTGACATTGGCGCTCGCTGCTTTCGTGCCGGCAGCGTTGGCGCAGTCTGGAAGTATGGGCGGCACAAACAGCGGAGCCGGTGCCAGCGCATCCGGTTCGGTTACGGCTCCGGCCGCAGGGACTGAGGCTGGTGGCGCCGCCTCAACATCCTCCGGCGCCACTTCCGCGCCTTCGGGCAGCGGTTCGGATACCAGTGCGGGATTCAACAGCGGCGGCAGCGTTTCGCTATACGGAAGCAAGGCGTCTCCCAAAGCCTCACCCGGTTCGATGGGCGGCGCTAATTCCTCGAGTGGCATGAGCGGCTCGACGCACTCCGGATCGGGAACGGGTGATACTAACACCGCCCCGTAAGCGCGGCTCGTTTCGCAATGTATAGGGACTACGGGTTCGGAACGGTGAGGATGACGGACGGCCTGCTATTGCTTTTTGACGATCATTTGCTTGGCATTTTTTTTATGAAGTCGCAACGTCGGTAAGTTTATCGATCTGGCGAAGGCTCGGAAAAAGGCATAGCCCGAGAACCACGACCACGAGCGTTCCGAATCCTCCTATTACGACCGATGGTACCGTACCGAACCAGGAGGCGGTGACGCCCGACTCGAATTCGCCCAATTCGTTCGACGCACCAATGAAAAGCCGATTTACCGCGCTCACACGGCCGCGCATCGCGTCCGGCGTTGCGAGTTGGACTATCGTCGCACGCACATAAACGCTGGCCATATCCGACGCGCCAAGAACGGCAAGCGCGGCCATCGAGAGAAAGAAATTCCCGGACAAGCCAAAAACGATCGTGGCGATTCCGAAGATCGTTACCGCCGCGAACATGACGACCCCGGCATTGCGCTGTAGCGGCATACGGCCGAGCAGGAATCCCAGAAACACCGCGCCCAGCGCCGGTGCGCTGCGCAGCAAACCCAGGCCTTCAGGTCCGACGCGCAGGATATCGCGCGCATAGATAGGTAACAGTGCTGTGGCCCCGCCCAGTAATACGGCGAACAGATCGAGCGAAATCGCGCCGAGAATAATCGAATTGCCGCGTACATACGCGATTCCGGCGGTCAGCCGCTCGAGACCCGTCACACCGGGCTCTTCCGGATAACGCCGGCTGGCGGTTCGCATCGCCGCGGTCACCATGGCGACGACGATGAACAGGATTAGGCAGACTCCATAGGCCACGGCTGGACCGAGGATATAGATTGCGCCGCCCAGCGCGGGCCCCACGATAACGGCTATCTTGGAAGTCGCCGAGCTCCACGCGACCGCTTGCGGAAACCGATCCTGCGGCACCAGCATCGGAACGAAGGATTGCGACGCCGGCCCGGCAAAGGCGCGTGCGGCTGCAAACAGCGCCAGTACGGCATAGAAAGACCGCACCTCGTGCACCTTCATCAACGACAAGGCGAGGAAGAGGCCGGCGGCGACCGCTTGCGCGAAATAGCTAATCACTATGATCAGGCGGCGCTCGAAACGATCCGCAGTATTTCCGGCTGGCAGCGTGCAGGCCGCCATCGGGAGAAATTGCGCAAGGCCGACGTAGCCGAGCGCCAACGGGCTGCTGGTGATGTTATAAACCTGCCAGCCGACGGCGACCGACTGAATCTGGATGGCCAAGGTGCCGAGAAAAAGACCGCTCAAATATAGCCGAAAGTCGCGATCGTCTGAGACGCCGCGCTCGGACTTGACGGTGGAAGCGGTGACAGCCATGCCCCGATGGAGTGTAGCTGAGAAACTCCCCCAGGGCGCGGTGGCGGCGCAGCCCAGCATGGGGCTTCGCCGCAGTTCCTTCTTTCTTACTACGCCGCTTTGGCCGGCTTGCCGATGACCTGAGCGACGGCGTCCTCGACCACCGTTCCTTTGAAGAACTCCGGGTTCATCGAGGCCCACAATGCCGCCGGATTGACGAACGCAAAATCGCGGAAGTCCTCCGCCGTCATCAGCCCGTCTTCAACCAACTCGTACGCTTCCTCGAGCACCTCGCGCATATCGGGCACGTCCCAGTGTCCGATGTCCGAACTCAGCACCGCATTCAACCGCGCGCGGTACGGATTCATCCGCGCGTTGAACGCGATCGCATTCAGCCGGTCATCCGCCTCGCACCCGAAGTAGAAATTCGGCACGAACAAGTCCTTGATTTCCTCTCGGCGTTTGATTTCGCAGCGCCGCCACTCGTCCAGCATTGTCTCGTCGCGCTCCCAATGGCGCGCTGGATTCTCAGGGTTGTACGGCGTCTCCGAAAGCTGGGCGATCCACCAGTAGTCGCCGTTCAGCTTCCCCTCGACCATCTTCCCGCCGTAGCTCTCGAACAATTCGCGCAGTTTCGGGTAATTGAGATTCTTCGGATTGAATTGCTCGACCGCCAGGCGGTTGCGCTTGCCCCAGTGCTCGACCAGGTCGGCATAGAGGCCGCACGCCCATGCGGCCCCGCCCTCCAGAAACGCGCACTTGAGGGTTGGGAACCGGCGCGTGACGCCGCCGAAGAACATCGCTTTGCACAGCGCCTCACCCGCCGCCGCGAAATGACCAATGTGATTGTATTTCCAGTTCGAAATCGAAGTGCGGCTGCCCCATCCCATGCCGACCGAATGGAAGGTCGCCGGCACCTTCAACTCAACGCATTTCGCCCACACCGGATCGTAATCGTACTCGCTGTCGAGGCAGAGATTATCGAACCACGACGCGTAGCGGCGGATTTCCGGCGGCGCTCCGGCCGCTGCCGGCAGCGTGCGAATCACGTGACCGGCCATCATTACCGCCTTCATACCCAAGGTCCTCACGGCATATTCGAGCTCATCTATCGCCTCCGCCGGCGTGTGCATCGGTATCACGGCCACCGGTGCGATACGGTCGGCGAACTCCCCGAAAATCTCCGCGTGGAACCGGTTAAACGCGCGGCATGCCGCCCGCCGTAACTCCTCGTCCTCCACGTGGGGTGCGAACAGGCCGAGTGTCGGATAGATCACGCTGAAATCCATCCCCATCTCATCCAGGCGCTGGTACATCAGCTTCGGCAGCATCGCCGTCGCGCGGTCCAGTGCATTCTCGATGGGGAACGCCCACCATGGCGGCCGCGGCGCGCGCTGGATGCGCCGCTGCTCGGGCGTTAATTGGAACCAATGCGTCAGATTGGGAAGGCTCCCGTATGGGCTATTCGCCGTCACGTTCCAATAGCGATCTGCGACCCGTTGGCCGGCGACCGTTCGCAGAACGTCGAAAAATCCGGGCAGGAACTCCACCGTATGCCCGTCGGAATCGATCACCGGGTGGTTCAAGCGGGACCGTATTTCAGATGATTTCGGAGCCGCACTACCTGCCATTGCGGTTTCTCCTGCTGTTTTTTTGAGAGTCTGTTTAAATCAATATGGTCTTATTCGATGGCCACCGAGGCTCTCAGCAACGCCTTGAATTTCGCATGGAGCTTTTCGAGTTTCGGCTCGATAACGAACTGGCAGTATGGCGCGGCGAAATTATTACGATAATATTCGTGATGGTAATCTTCGGCTTCATAGAATTTGTCGAGCGGACTGACTTCCGTCACGATCCCCCTACCTCGCGGATCTGAATTATTAAGCTGCTCGATAAATGCCTCCGCCTGCCGCTTCTGATCCTCGCTCGTATAGAAGATGACCGAGCGGTATTCGGTTCCCACGTCCGCTCCCTGCCGATTCAAGGACGTCGGATCATGCGTCGCGAAGAAGACGGTGAGCAGATCATTATAAGTAATCTGTGCGGGATCGTATTTGACCTGGGCGACCTCGGCGTGGCCGGTTCGTCCAGAGCATACTTGGGCGTAGGTTGGGTTTGGCGTCGTACCGCCCGCATAGCCCGGCGCCACGGAAATTACGCCCTTCAATCGTTCAAACACCGCTTCAGTGCACCAGAAGCAGCCCCCACCAAAGACTGCAACTTCTGTTCTTTGATTCATGGGCTCAAGAATAACTCAATGTTGCGGAATGTAAACGAGCCTCGACGCCTGCCGGCCGCGCGCATTTTGTGCGTCGGCCGTTAGCAGTTTCGGCTATTGCGGCCGAGACCGGTAAGCGGGCGCGGATAAAGGCCTGATGGCGTCGAAACACGCTGACTCGCTATGCCTATGCCCGCGTGTGCGGTGCCCGCCGCAAGCGGCGCAGCGTCGAGGCTTCTTTTGATCTGGGTTGGCTGGCGGTCCGCGTCAGGGTTAGTCGAAATAACCCGAACCCTTGCGCAGCTTGGCAAAGGCCTTTAGTTGGATTTGGCGGACCCGCTTGGGCGTCAGCGAGAACTTCTGGCTGACCTCCTCGAGGGTGCAACCGGCGTCCGAACCGATTCCAAAGCGCCATCGCAGCACAATTTCCTCGCGTGGGGTTAAGGTAGCGAGAACCTTACCCGTCCGTTTGCTAAGATCGTCCAAGGTTCTCTTGCGGCTGTTTCGGCTGGCAAAGCTAACCGGATTTGGGGGGCTGCTTTCTCGCATAAAATCCTGGATACGTTGCCTCGTGCGTGTTTTGACGGCTTTTAACATCATCCGAGAAGACGCGCCGTAGAGCAACAAACTTTTTGAGTGCCAGAAGCTAAGCCAGCGTCCCATCGTATATCTAGAATCCTGCGAACGGAAAGAACGGCGGGTCAAGTCCGCTCGTTGCAAGAAAAACTAGTCTGGGTTTTCCGGCGATGTTTCTGACGCCAGACACGTAATGACTCGCGGCCCGCGGCCCGGCCATCTTTTTCGGAGGGTTGGCGAATTGATCCGATGAGCCGCTCAACGTGGCCATTCTGCCCTGGGGGAGCTTCCTTCGCGGCGAGCAACGAATCTGTAGAGAGGGTCGCGGGCGGGGTGCGCACGACATCCGTCGCAATCACGCCAAAGCGGATAGCCGCGATGTTATGGAACGAGCAACCCGGGCCCGTCCTTGGCGGAAGTGCAAACGCGTGCGCCCGATCAGGCGTCGACGAATGGGGCTCGCGACGATCCCCCTGTCCGCGGCATACGAACAGTGAAAATGGCGCTCTTGCCGGGCGTCGATTCCACCGCGATGGCGCCATTGAAGAAATTCGAGATGATGTCGCGCGCGATCGAGAGCCCCAGTCCCGTGCCCTCGCCAAATGGTTTGGTGGAGAAAAACTCGTCAAAAATCCGGGGGATGTCTTCGGGCGGGATACCGGGTCCCTGGTCCTCAACTTGAATCACCATCGTGTCGCCGTCTTCCCGCACTCTGACCCGGATTTCCGGATTTGGCCGGGCCGCCTCGCGGTTGGCGTCGATCGCGTTGGAGAGAAGATTCGTCAGCGCCTGTCCGAGTTTCCCGGGATCGCCATGTAGCCGTGGGTTCTCCGAAGAGCATTCCACCACCAACCGGCTCTGTGACAGACGCAGGCGATGCG
>WNFO01004661.1_pt1 | contig 11853 bp, 9 predicted proteins | sample 5400251 | NCBI WGS metagenome assembly WNFO01 (sample SAMN13153354, study PRJNA577476) | soil metagenome | isolation source: 100 cm saprolite under Madrone tree | place: USA:California | collected 2016-06-14
AGTCGACGGTTCCGTGATAGGCATCGACGATTATCTTCACTGAATTGCGAATGTAGTTGAGATCAAGACCTTGCGCCGGCTGCGCAGAGGGAAAATAGGAACTCGTTGTGTAGGCGTCCTGCATCCAGAACATCCGCCCCTCGCTGATGACCAGATAAGGATCGTGGTCGAGTCTCAGGAACGGAGCGATCGTTCGAATTCGCTCCTGGATATTGCGCCGGATCATGATCCGGCTGTCGGCGGTGATATAACTTGAGAGAACCAGGTTCGGATCGTTGAAGTAGTAGGCAAACAGGCCTCTCCACAGCGTCGCTCCGATCGGAATGCCACCCGTGCCGTCGTAGGCCGCGTAGACATTGTCTTTGCCCTTCGGATAGTCGAACTCCGGTGTGCTTCCCTTGACGATGACGTAACTGTCGGGCTCCTCACCATAGTAGATGCGAGGTTCGCGAATCTGGGGGCCCCCGTCCGCGACCGGGGGAATATCGCGTAAATAGAGTATCGGCAGTCCCTCGGGGCTCTTGCGGGTAACCGGGCTCATCACAGCGCCATTGCCGTGAGTAAACAACACGTGGCGGTTGACCCAGGTCTGGGCATTCGGCGGCAGCAGCGAGGGCCGCAGTTCGCGGGCTGAAAGCATCACGCTCTGGTAGGAGCCGTCGAGCCAGTAGCGGTCGACGTCAAGATCGTGAAATTTGTAGTAGGTGCGGATCTCCTGCAGTTGCGCGTAGGTGTCCGACAAGGGCGTCCAGTCCCACAGCCTGATATTTTCGATGGTCGCCTTGTTGGCCTCCAATGTCTTGAGGGTTAGGTTCTGTTCGGCGGCAAACGGCTTCGCCATGACCTGGTGGAGATTATAGGCCTGCCGGGTGAGCGCGATGTTGCGTTCGATGTAGGGCTTCTCAAGCTGCAGCTCGCTCGGTTTGACGTACAGCTGCCGGAACAACGCGGGAGTTACGCCGGACAGCACCAAAGTGCCGATGGCGACGAGCAGGACCGCTGCGACGGGAAGCCGATAGGTGCGCATCCAGACGTTTGCCCAGCAAGCGAACGCTGCAACGATCGACAGGCCGATCAGCAACCACAGCGCGGGCAACCTGACATGGACGTCAGTGTAGCTCGCGCCGACGACCACGCCATTGTCGCCGTACAGCAGCAGATATCGGTCGAGGCCGTAGGACCCGGCCTCCACGACGAAGAGCAGACCGAGCAACGCAGAGCCGTGAGCAATCGCTGCCGGCGACATCGATCGATGATGAATGTCGTATTCGATATCGCCGAACACCCGGTAGATCATTCCGGCGAAAAGCGCGCTCAGAACGAGGGTGAGCAGCATCCAGTTCTTGATGATGACATAGGCAGGCAGTACGAAGAGATAGAAACTGATGTCCTTGTTGTAGAGCGGGTCGTCCGCACCAAAGGGCACGCGATAGAGAAACTGCAAAAAGACGTTCCAATTGCCGACGTCTATCGCGGCAACCAGCAGAGCAATCAAGCATGCGGAGCCTGCGATAACCCGGGGCCACGGCAGCCGATCGCGCATGAACGTCAACAGATCGGGCGGCGGCACATTGCCCGGAGGGTTCCACGCAAAACCGGTGACGGATGGGGTCGGCGACCGCCGGGCGAAACGCGCCGCGAACCATCCGTTGAGCCAGAGGATGACGGCTGTCGCCGACCAGATGGCGAAAAAGACGATGGCTTTAGCGCCGATTGTTGTCCAGAAAACCTGCAGATAGCCGATCGAGGAAAACCATAGCCAATCGACCAGGAAGTCGCTCGCGAGCCCGAGCAGTATCAGGAAAATCCCGATGACGATGGCCGCACTGATGAGCCTGACCACGGCGCTTCGCCTTGGTACCTTCGGTTCGGGTCCGGTGATCCCGATCGTCATAATCAAATCATAGCAAAAACGAGAGACGGTTGCCGCTTTATTCGCAATCGGGAGGACGCCTTGGGGCAAAAGTGACTTTCGAAAAGCAGGAGCATCGGCCTGTTCGATGAGCCTGATCGATGCCGTCGCGATGCCGGGCGCGGTTAGGTCCGTCCGCGCCGGCGCGGTCCGCCAAAGATCACCGGCGGGACCGCCCGGTTCACGACCTCGCGCATCGCGAAGCTCGACTGAATCCGCGCCACCCGTGGCAATCGCGACAGCTCGGTTCGGTGAATGCGTTCGAAGTCCTCGATGTCGCGCGCCATCACGATGACGATGTAGTCGTCGCTGCCGGACATCAGGAAGCAGCGCACCACCGATGGACACTCGATGACCGCGGCTTCGAACGATTTCAGCGCATCCTCGTTTTGGCTTTCCAGGGTGACCCTGACCAGCACGGTGGTGGAGAGACCGAAGCGCGTCAAATCCAGAACGGCCTGATAGCCGCGGATGAAGCCTTGCTCTTCCAATGCTTTCTGCCGCCGCGCGATCGCGGTGCTCGAAAGCCCGACCCGCTCGGCAAGATCGACCTGGCTGGCCCGGGCGTTGGTCGCGAGCTCCGACAGAATCGTTGTGTCGATATGGTCGATCTGCTCGGGTTTCATTTGTTTGGATTCCTGCGCAAAGATGGAAATCTAGGCTGGTTCCTGACGAAAAATCGCAATAATCCACCGAAATTGCAAGCACTTAAACCAGAATCCGATCTACATATTGGGAGAGGGTTCGAAACGGAGTGCCCAGCCATGCGCGTCGGAGTGCCCAAAGAGATCAAAGTGCACGAGTATCGCGTCGGCCTCACGCCGGGCGCGGCTCGTGAGTATGTAGCCGCAGGCCACAGCGTCATCGTCGAGACCAATGCGGGTGCAGGTATCGGCGCGAGCGATGAGGCCTACCGCAAGGCGGGAGCGGCGATCGCCGACACCGCCGCCGAGATTTTTGCGAGCGCCGATCTGATCGTGAAGGTGAAGGAGCCGCAGCCTCGCGAATGGACGCAGCTGCGCGAGGGCCAGATCATCTTCACCTATCTGCATCTCGCCGCCGACCCGGCGCAGGCCAAAGGCCTGATGGCCTCGGGCTGCACGGCGATCGCCTATGAAACGGTCACCGATGCGAAGGGAGGCCTGCCGCTGCTCGCTCCCATGAGCGAGGTGGCGGGAAGACTTTCGATCGAAGCGGCAGGCTCGGCGCTCAAGCGCAGCGCAGGCGGCCGCGGCATTCTGCTCGGCGGCGTGCCGGGTGTCGCGCCCGCCCGCGTGGTGATCATCGGCGGTGGCGTCGTCGGCACGCACGCAGCGCGGATGGCCGTCGGCCTCGGCGCGGAGGTCACGATCCTCGACCGGTCGATCCCGAGGCTGCGCGAACTCGACGAATTGTTCACGGGTCGAATCCGGACACGCTTCCCGACCACCGAGGCAATCGAGCAGGAGGTTTTCGCCGCCGACGTCGTGATCGGCGCCGTTCTGGTGCCCGGCGCGAGCGCACCGAAGCTGGTCACGCGAAAAATGCTGAAGTCGATGCAGCCGGGTGCGGTGATCGTGGACGTTGCTATCGATCAGGGCGGATGCTTCGAGACATCGCATCCGACCACGCACGCCGATCCGACCTATGAGGTCGACGGCATCATCCATTACTGCGTTGCCAATATGCCCGGTGCGGTTCCGCTGACCTCAAGCCAGGCGCTGAACAACGCCACACTGCCGTTCGGATTGGCTCTGGCGAACCAGGGTTTTGCGGCAGTCACGCAGGATCCGCATCTGCGGGCAGGCCTGAACGTTCACCGCGGCCGCATCACCAACAAGGCGGTGGCGGAGAGCCTTGGCCTGCGGTACCCGCCGATCGAGGATCCGATTGCCGCGTGAGCGGCGCCTGGCTCCCATTGTCGGGGTAAACAATTTATCGCCGGACCCCTATTCCGGCGTGAACCCGAATGCGCGCTCGAAGCGCCTGATGTAGCGCGGCCACACTTCCGGGTTGATGAGGCGCGGCGGGCGCATGCCGTCGAGCGCATCGAGGACTTGCTCGGCGGCAATCCTGCCCATGTTCGCCCGCGCTTCCCTGGTCACTCCTGCGGTATGCGGGCTCGCCAGCACATTATCGAACTGCAACAGCGGATGGTCGGGCGGCGGCGGCTCCTTGGCCCAGACGTCGAGACCCGCGCCCGCAATGGCCTTGCTGCGCAGCGCTTCGAGCAGCGCGGCTTCATCGTGGATAAAGCCCCGCGCCGTGGTGATGAAATAGGCGTGCGGCTGCATCAGCGCGAATTCGCGCGCCCCGATCATGCCGCGGCTTTCGCTGGTCAACGGACAACTGACGGAGACGTAATCGACGCGGCTTAACAGTTCATCCAGCTCGACCTTCTCGCCGCCGCGCGAGGCCATCTCGCTCGCCGTGAGATAGGGATCATAGGCCAGCACCTTCATACCGAGCAGGCCCTTGCAGAGCGCGGCGATGCGGCGCCCGACGTTACCCAGTCCGACGATGCCGATGGTCTTGCCGTGCGCCTCGGTGCCGACCAGGGCGTTGCGGTTCACATTCGGCTCGCGCCGCAGCGCGCGGTCGGCCTCCAGGATCCGTTTCGACAAGGTGAGCAGCATGCCCAGCGCGTGCTCGGCCACCGAATGGGCATTGCCGCCGGACTGGTTGACGACCAGCACGCCGGCTTCGGTGCAGGCCTCGACATCGACCGGATCATAGCCCGCGCCGTTGCTCGAGACGATCAAGAGGTTCGGCGCGCGCCGCAGCAAGTCCTGATCGACGTGGAAATGCTTTGCCAATTCATCGCGCGCCGCGCCGATCTGATAGGCATGCGCCGCGGATAGAATCGGCGCCGAAACCTCGTCGGGACTTTCGTTCTCGAGCCGGTCGAGCCGCACATCGGGGCGCGCCCGCAGGATGTCGGCATAGATCTCGTGCGCCAGATATTTGACGTAGAACACGCGCTTGTTATTGACGGACATTGTTGATGCGACTTTCAGTTCGGGAAGCCATAGAGCGTTGCGGGATTGGTCACGAGAATGCGGTGCTGGATTGCCACGTCCAGAGTCCACAGTTGAAACAATTCGAACAGGTGGCCGGCATCGGGCATCTCGCCCTCGACGCGCGGATGCGGCCAGTCGCCACCCCATACCAGCCGCTCCGGATTAGCCCGCACCAGCGCTTCATGAAATGGCCGCGCGTCGGCATAATCGGGCGCGGCGCGGCTGAGGCGGTGGGCACCGGATAGCTTGGCCCAGCACCACCCGTCGCCAACCGCCCGCAACAGCGCCTGGAAACCTTCCGTTCCAATGCCCGCGCGGGCGTCGGTGCGGCCCATGTGATCGATCACCACCGGCCGGCCGAGCGATTTCAGCACCGGTATCGTATCCGGCAAATCTTTCGCATCGATCCAGAGTTGAAGATGCCATCCAAGTTCGGCCATCAACGGCGCCAGCGTCCGCGCCGCCGATAGCGGCACGCCGCCGCGATAGTGCAACTGCCCGTCGCGGAAAAAATGATTGAAGCGCAGTCCCCTGATACCGAGCCGGTTCCACTCGCGCAGATCGGCTGGCGAGACATCGGCGTCGGCCACCGCCACACCGCGCAGGCGATCGGGGCGTTGCCTGAGCGCGTCCAGCATCGCGGAATTGTCGCGGCCGTGCGCGCTGCCTTGCACCAGCGCGCCGCGCGCAAATCCGATGGTGTCGAGCATGTCGAGATATTTTTCGAGCGGCGCATCCGGCGGCGTGTAGCTGCGATCCCCAGTGTAAGGAAACCGGTCTGCCGGCCCGAATACATGCGCATGTGTATCGCAGGCGTTCGGCGGCGGCGGCACTTTCGGCCGGCTTACCTCGCGCGGCGGGAGACAGGCAGGAATCATCCGCGTATCCGCTGCATCACTCGGGCTTTATGCCGGCGGCCTCGATGATCGGGCCCCATTTCCTGTAATCGGCACGAATCTTGGCATCGAATTGCTGTGGCGAGCTGCCGATCGGCGACGCGCCCAGCTTGGTCAGCCGCTCCTTGACCGCCTCGGTGTTCAAGGCTGCGACGAAATCATGCGAGATTTTTTCCACCAAATCGCGGGGCATGCCGGCCGGGCCGAGCAAACCCCACCACACCTCGGTGTCGTAGCCCGGCACGGTCTCGGCCATGCTGGGTACATTGGGCAGGAATGACGCCCGCGAAGCGGTCGTGACAGCGAGCGCCCGCACGGTGCCGGCCTCGATTTGTCCGACCGATTCCGGTCCGTTGTTGAACGACATCGGAATTTGCCCGCCGAGGAGATCGTTGATGGCGGGCGCGCCGCCTTTGTAGGGAATCGCGTTGAGATCGATCCTGGCGAGATTTTTCAGAAGTTCTCCGGCGAGATGCGTCGATGTTCCCGTCCCCGCATGCGCGAAGGAAAGGCTTCCCGGTTTTGAGCGCGCCTGCGCGATCATATCGGCAAGCGTCTTGAACGGAGAATCGGCGCGCACCAGCAGGATATTGGGAGACGAGGCCAGCAGCGAAATCGGCGCAAAATCATTGAAGGTGTCGTAGGGAATCTTGGGGTACAGAAACGGATTGGTGGCGTGACCGCTTGCGACAACGATGAGGGTGTAGCCATCCGGCGGCGACGTCACCAGTGCCTGCGACGCAACCACCCCGCCAGCCCCCGGCCGATTTTCAACCACGACGGTCTGGCCCCAGTGTCGCGAGACCACATCGCCGAGCGTGCGGGCAAGAATGTCCACTCCCCCACCGGCCGCGTAGGGGACGAAAATATGCACGGGCTTGGACGGAAACGGTGACTGCGCGGACGCTGTCCCGGCCAAGGTAAACATCGCCACCGCTGCGGCGACCCGGACCCAGCCGGCCATGGCATGCCCTCCCAATGTCTTTGTTGCTTCCTTTATCGCATGCCAACACGCCAACGGCACCGCCGTGGCGTGCAGATCAAGGATACGACCGGGACATGTTGACAATCCCCGAGATCGCGTCAAGTTTTGCGCCTCGGCAGAATGGCCGCGATCATGTCGCGAACGAAAAGTCATCGCGCAGCAGGGGAGATTTCGATGGCGGCTGCCGAGGGAAAAACCTCGCCCAAGACCCTGGATCAGAACCCCTCTCCCGAGACCGTGTCGTCCGGCAAGGCCTGGCACGACATCGTGCTGCAAACGCTCAAGCGCAACGACATCCGCCTTGTGCCCTACGTTCCCGATCGCGTGCTGACCAGGCTGATCCAGGATCTTCACGCCGATCCGTTCTTCACCACCTTTCCCACCGCACGCGAGGAAGAGGCGGTCGGCATCGTCTCCGGTGCGTGGATGGGCGGCATGCGGGGCGCGGTGCTGATGCAGACCTCCGGCTTCGCCACGCTGGCAAACGTGCTGGCCTCGCTGGCGATCCCCTACCAGATTCCGCTGATCATGGTCGTGTCCGAACGCGGTACCCTCGGCGAATTCAATTATGGGCAGTCGCTGGTCTGCCGCACCATGCGGCCGGTGCTCGACTCGCTGGCAATGGAGCATCACACCGTGACCCGCCTCGATGAGTTCGAGTTCATCGCCGATCGATCGATCAAGCAGGCCATCACCACCCAGGCGCCGGTGGCGCTGATCCTGTCGCCGCTGTTGACCGGCGGCAAGGTGTTCGACAAGTGAGCGAGCGCATGAACAAGGAAGCAAACGCCCCTGCCCGCAACACCAAGGTGATGAACCGCTTCGATCTCACCTCGCGGCTGCTGGCAAAACTGAAGAACGAGGAAGCCGTGGTCGGCGGTATCGGCAACACCAATTTCGATCTCTGGGCGGCCGGCCACCGGCCGCAGAACTTCTACATGCTGGGCAGCATGGGCCTGGCCTTTCCGATCGCGCTCGGCGTCGCGCTGGCCCAGCCGACACGCCGCGTGTTCGCGCTGGAGGGCGATGGCTCGCTGTTGATGCAGATGGGCTGCCTGTCGACCATCGCGGCACTTAAGCCGAAAAATCTCACCATGATCGTGATGGATAACGGCATCTACCAGATCACCGGCGCGCAGCCGACGCCCGCCGCTCGCGTATCCGATATCGTCGCCATCGCCGCCGGCTGCGGTCTGACCGACAGTGCCTGGGCGGCCGACGAACAGGATTTTGAGCGCCTTGTCGATCAATCCTTTTCGGCGCCCGGGCCAAGCCTGATCGGCGTGCGCATCGACGACAAGCCGGGGGTCGGGACCACCCGCAGGGATCCCGTGCAGATCAGAGAACGCTTCATGCTCGGGCTCGGCGTGCGGCAGCCGTTATGACTTCCACCGTAACGGATGAGGCGATCCGCAATTTGGCGGCCGCGCCATCCAACGCCAATCCTTCCTGCACAAAAAAATCCTCGCGGGTCAGGCCCGCGAGGATCGGCCAGTCTGCTGCTTGATTAGTCGATGATCCTGATGATCTTGCGCGTCCTCGGCTCAACGATCACCCGGCGATCATTGACGACCGCATAGCGATATTGGGTGTAGTTGGGGACGGGCCGCAATTCCACGGTCGCCGGCAGGGGCTGGCCTACCACGACGCGCTCACGCACCCTCACCGACGGCACGCGCTCACCCTGAATCGACGTGATCACCGCATTCGGGATTTCCAGGCCAGCGCCGACCGCCGCACCGACGGTGCCGCCGACAGCCGCGCCGATCGGACCGCCCACCGCGCCGCCCGTCGCGGCGCCGCTCGCAGCGCCGGTCGCGGTGGTGGATTGGGCATAGGCAGCGCCGGACGCCAACAACGAAGCCGCAATCAGCGAAACGGCAAAACGATTGTTCATCATGTCCTCCAGTCGAAATTGATAACCATCAACAACGAATGGACAAGACACAGGTTCCGATAGTTCCCAATGGTTCCATTTTGCCGGACCCGTCATCGCCCCGGCGCGCAAAGTGGTAGGGGATTGTGCAGCCTTCAGTCGCGGCAGCAGATGCGTCGGCGAGGACAGGGTGCTGGCCCGCGCCGAAGATATCAAGCAACAGAGGACGACAATCGATATTCGCGGCTTGTTTTCGGCCGGGTCGATTGTCCGATTTCGTGGCTTGCCATGGTCTCCAGCGCCCTCACCATCGCGGAATGGTCCCAGGCCTTGCCGCCATGCGCGGTGCAGGAATTGAACAATTGCTGGGCCACGGCCGTATTAGGCAATGAAAGGCCAAGGGCTCGCGCGCCCTCCAGTGCCAGATTGAGATCCTTCTGGTGCAATTCGATGCGGAAACCGGGATCGAAGTTCCGCTTCACCATGCGTTCGCCGTGCACCTCCAGGATGCGCGAGGACGCGAAGCCGCCCATCAGCGCCTGCCGCACGAGTTGCGGATCGGCGCCGGCCTTTGACGCAAACAACAGCGCTTCCCCGACCGCCTCGATCGTCAGCGCGACGATGATCTGGTTGGCGACCTTGGTGGTCTGGCCATCGCCGTTTCCGCCAACGAGCGTTACGTTCTTGCCCATCCTTTCGAACAGAGGCTTCACGATGTTGAATGCCCGCTCCGGCCCGCCAACCATGATCGTCAGCGATGCGGCCTTCGCGCCAACCTCGCCGCCGGAAACCGGGGCGTCGAGATAATCCGCGCCACGCGCGTTGATCTTCTTTGCGAATTCCTTGGTCGCGAGCGGCGAGATCGAACTCATGTCGACGACGATCTTGCCTTTCGAGAGCCCTTCCGCCACGCCATTCGGACCGAACAGGACCACATCCACGTCCGGCGTATCCGGCACCATGATGATGATGACATCGGATTGCTCGGCAACCTGCGTGCCCGATTTGCAGACGACGCCGCCTGCGGCAACGAGCTCTGGCGCAATGGGCCCGACGTCCTGAAGAAACAGCCGGTGTCCGGCAGCCTGAAGATGACTTGCCATCGGACGTCCCATCGTCCCCAGGCCAATGAAGCCAACATCCATCATTTCGGGTTTCCTTATTTGTGCTCGACTATGTGTCGGCCGTTTCTATCGCATACCAGCCGAGGCCTTCAGTGGTGGTGGTCTTCGGCTTGTATTCGCAACCAATCCAGCCGCGATATCCGATCCTGTCGAGACATCTAAACAGGAAGGGGTAATTGATCTCTCCCGTGCCAGGTTCATTGCGACCGGGATTGTCGGCCAGTTGAACATGCGCGATACGATCGAGATGTTTTTGCAGCGTTCGTGCGATGTCGCCCTCCATCACCTGCATGTGGTAGATGTCATACTGAATGAACAGATTGTCGGACCCGACATCGGAGATGATCTGAAGGGCCTGCGCTGTCCCGTTCAGAAAGAAGCCCGGGATATCGAGCGTGTTGATCGGCTCGATCAGAAGGCGAATGCGTTCCCGGCCTAAGGCGGCCGCGGCGAACCGCAAGTTCTTCAGCAGTACCTCGTTCAGCTCGAACGGATCAGCATCATGCGGCGCGACACCGACGAGACAATTGACCTGATGGCAGTCCAGTGCCGTCGCATAGTCGATGGCGCGCAGGACGCCGTCGCGAAATTCATCTACCCGATCCGGGAAAATGGCGATTCCCCGCTCGCCGGCTGCCCAATTACCCGCTGGGAGATTGTGCAGTACTTGCGTAAGTCCATGCTGTTGCAACTGCTCGCGCAACGCCGCCTTTTCGAAATCGTAAGGAAACAGATATTCCACGCCGCCGAAGCCGGCAGCCTTGGCCGCCGCAAAGCGTTCCAGGAACGGCAGTTCTCCGAAAAGCATTGTCAGATTGGCGGCAAATTTCGGCATGACCTGATATCCTCGGGTTGCCCGGCTGGGGTGTTGATCAATCCGGATTGAATCGCCGCTCAGACCGGCACAAGCCTGTCTCGTCGCGTCGCGTCCGGGCTCACGGGTACGTCGTCGAGCGTGAGATCGAGAATCTCCTCGAACTCGACGATGTTGTCGATCTCGGTACCCATCGCGATATTGGTGACGCGTTCGAGGATGAACTCGACCACGACCGGCACGCTGTACTTCGTCATCAGCTCGCGCGCGGCCGCGAACGCCGCCTGCGCATCCCTGGGATCGGTGACGCGGATCGCCTTGCAGCCGAGGCCCTCGGCGACCGCGACGTGATCCACGCCATAAACTCCAAGTTCGGGCGCGTTGATGTTCTCGAACGACAGCTGCACATGATAGTCCATGTCGAAGCCGCGCTGCGCCTGACGGATCAATCCGAGATAGGAATTGTTCACGACGACATGGATATAGGGCAATTTGAACTGCGCGCCGACCGCGAGCTCTTCGATCAGGAACTGAAAATCGTAGTCGCCCGACAGCGCCACGATCTCGCGGGCCGGATCGGCGGCACGCACGCCCAGCGCCGCGGGAAGCGTCCAACCCAGGGGACCTGCCTGTCCGGCATTGATCCAGTTGCGCGGATGATAGACGCCAAGGAATTGCGCGCCGGCGATCTGCGACAACCCGATCACGCTGACATAGCAGGTATCGCGCCCGAACGCCTTGCTCATCTCTTCGTAGACGCGTTGCGGCTTGATCGGCACGTTGTCGAAGTGGCTCTTGCGCAGCATCGAGCGCTTGCGATCCTGGCATGCCGCGGGCCAGGCCTGCCGCTTCTTCAGCCTGCCGGATTTCAGCCGTTCCTTTGCGACCGTAACGAACAGCTCAAGCGCGGCCTTGGCATCGGAGACGATGCCAAGATCGGGATTGAAGACGCGTCCGATCTGGGTCGGCTCGATATCGACATGCACGAAAGTACGCCCCTTGGTGTAGGTCTCGATCGAGCCAGTGTGCCGGTTGGCCCAGCGGTTGCCGATGCCAAGCACGAAATCGGATTCCAGCATGGTCGCATTGCCGTAGCGATGGCTGGTCTGCAATCCGACCATCCCCGCCATCAGAACGTGGTCATCCGGAATGGCGCCCCAGCCCATCAGCGTCGGCACCACCGGTACGTTGACGATCTCGGCGAAGGCCACGAGAAGCTCGGATGCATCGGCGTTGATGACGCCGCC
>WNFO01010062.1_pt1 | contig 11853 bp, 12 predicted proteins | sample 5400251 | NCBI WGS metagenome assembly WNFO01 (sample SAMN13153354, study PRJNA577476) | soil metagenome | isolation source: 100 cm saprolite under Madrone tree | place: USA:California | collected 2016-06-14
CCACTGCCGAGCACGTTGTGCTCGTACCAGTGCGGATCGCGCGCCAAGACGTCGGCCTTGTAGACGAAGTTGAAGGGCGAGGCGAGGTTGGCGAGCATCGCCACCGACGGCCACTTGAGCTTGAAGACGATCGTCCGCGGATCGGGGGCGTCGACGCGCTCCACCACGGCGTACTGAGCCTGGCGAAGGCTCACCAGGCCAGGCGGCGGAGCGATGATCCGATCGTAGCTCGCCTTCACGTCGCGCGAGGTGAGCGGGCTGCCGTCGTGGAAGCGGATCCCGTCGCGCAGCTTGAACGTGTACGTCAGGCCGTCGCGCGAGATCACCCAGCTCTCGGCCAGGTCGCCCTCGAACTCCGACGGCCGCTCCTGGTTCACCTTGATGAGGAGGCTGTAGAACGGCGCCATCGGATGCACGGTGGCGAAGCTGTCCTCGCGGTGAGCGTCCAGCGAGGCGGGCTCGGCCCCGACCGCGTAGAGGAGCGTGCCGCCCGACCGTGGTCGCTCCTGCGCCGAGGCCACGGCGGGCCACACGGCCACGAGGAGGATCCACGCGAGGACGATCGCGCCGTGGCCGATCATGCGGCGCGCCGTCGCGGCGTGATCGGCGTGTACACGGTCTGGCGAATCCCGGCCGCGAGCGTGTCGGGTAACGGCGCGGCCTCGGCGCCCGCGGCGAGCCGGCGCAGGCCGATGGCAGGGCACGAGCGATCGAGTCCGACGACCGGCATCCAGAGCACGTCGGGCCGCTTGGCGCGAAGGTCCTCGAGCAGATCGGAGACGTCACTCTCGGGGCCGCGGAAGAGATTCCGGCTCCAGTCCGTGATGTGGGGCGCCCAGTCGGCGAAGCCCCAGCTCGCGCGGTATTGCGGCGTCTCGAACGCGGCGGGCGACTCGACGACCCACGCGGCCAGATAGATGACGCGCTGGTCGAGCCCCGACGCCCGATAGCGCTGGCCCGAGAGGAACAGGGGATGCGTCATCATCTCGGCCAGCTTGGGGCCGCTGTACCACGCGTGCCAGGCCTGCTCGAGGTCCGGGCATAGACGTAGCTCATTGGGGAAGCAGCATACAAGACGTGGTAGCTTCTCGGCAGTCCCCCTGGGAGGTATCGAGATGCGGCCTCGGTTCGTGATCTTCGCCATCGTCCTCGTGGTCGTTTCATGCATCTCACCCGCGCTCGCCGCGCAGGACGGGACCATGACGTGGGGCGTCCACGTGACGCTGGTCTCGCGCTGGCTCGATCCCGGCGACACCGAGGCGCTGATCACGCCGTTCATGGTGCTCTACGCGCTCCACGACGCGCTGGTGAAGCCGATGCCGGGCAACATCAGCACGCCGAGCCTCGCCGAGTCGTGGTCGGTTTCCAAGGACGGGCTCTCGTACGAGTTCGTCCTGCGCAAGGCCAAGTTCCACAACGGCGATCCCGTGACCGCGGAGGACGTGAAGTTCACCTTCGAGCGGTACAAGGGCAGCGGCGCCACCCTGCTCAAGGAGAAGGTGAAAGAGGTTCAGGTGACCGCGCCGAACCGCGTCCGCTTCGTCCTCAAGGAGCCGTGGCCGGACTTCATGGCGTTCTACGGCACCTCGGCCACCGGCGCGTCGTGGATCGTGCCGAAGAAGTACGTCGAGAAGGTCGGCGAGGACGGGTTCAAGAAGGCCCCGGTGGGCGCCGGGCCGTACAAGTTCGTCTCGTTCAACCCCGGCGTCGAGCTGGTGGTGGAAGCGTTCCCCGACTACTGGAAGAAAGCGCCGTCGGTGAAGCGCATCGTCATGCGCAGCATTCCGGACGAGGCCACCCGCGCGGCTGCCGTGAAGACCGGCGAGGTGGATGTCGGTTATCTCTTCGGCGGCGCCATCGCCGAGGAGCTCAAGCGCTCACCCGGCATCAAGGTCGTCGCCCCGCTGCTCTACGGGATGTACTGGGTCGACTTCCTCGACCAGTTCGATCCGAAGTCGCCCTGGCACGATCGCCGCGTGCGCCTGGCCGCCAGCCTGGCCATCGACCGCAATGCGATCAATCAGGCCGAGATGCTCGGCCTCGGCAAAGCGACGGGCTCGTTCGTGCCGCCCGAGTTCGACTTCGCGCTGCGCGTCGAGCCGCCGCCGTTCGATCCCAAGCGCGCCAAGCAGTTGATGGTCGAGGCGGGGTATCCGAACGGCTTCGATGCCGGTGACTTCACGCCGCTGCCCCCCTACTCGACGCTGGCCGAGACGGTCGCCGGCTATCTCCAGGGCATCGGGATCAAGAGCCGGGTCCGGACGATGGAGCGCGCGGCGTTCTTCGCCGCGTGGCGAGAGAAGAAGCTCCACGGTCTCCTGATCGGCGCGACCGGCGCCGCCGGCAACGCGGCGGCGCGACTCGAGCCGTTCTTCACCAAGGGCGGCATCTACGCGTACGGCTCACACCCGGAAATCGACGATCTCTTCCAGCGCCAGGCCAAGATGGTGGATCGCAAGCAGCGCGAGGCCGCGCTCCACCAGGTCCAGCGCGTCGTCACCGACCAGGTGCTGGTGGCGCCGATCTTCCAGCAAGGCTTCATCTGGGGCGTGGGGCCGCGCGTGGAAGTCTCGGGCGCGGGGCTGATCCAGGGCTATCCCTACGCGGCCCCCTGTGAAGACTTGAAGCTCAAGTAGCCTCGCGCGTCAGTGCAGGTGCTTCTCGAACCAGCCGAAGACCTTCTTCCACCCGTCGAGCGCGGCGGCCTGACGATACTGGGGACGATCGACGGCGAAGAACGCGTGGCCCGCGTTCTCGTAGGTGTGGAACTCGTACGTCTTTCCCGCCTGCCTGAGCGCGGCCTCGGTCTTCACGGTGTCGTCCGGTGACGGCCGCGTGTCCTCGATGCCGAACAGACCGAGCAAGGGACACCGAAGATCCTTGGTGAAGTCGATCGGCGCCACCGGCTGGCGCAGCGTCAGCTCCTCCGGCTTTGCGACGACGCCGCCGCCGTAGCAATCGATCGCGGCGTCGATGCCCCGCAGCGTGCAGGCGGCGAGATACGACTGGCGGCCGCCCGAGCAGTAGCCGATCACGCCGACCTTGCCGTTCAGGTACGGCAACGCGCGCAGGTAGTCGACGGCGCCCTGCACGTCACCCATCGTGCGATCGTCCGGCATGCCGCCGGCCGCGCGAACGCTCGCGCTGTTCTCCTCGGGCGTGGCCTTGCCCTCGCGGAAGTGGAGGTTCGGCGAGATCGCCACGTAGCCCTGGTGGGCGAACCGGCGCGCGATCTCCCTGGTCGGGCCGTCCCAGCCCGGCATGTGGTGGATGACGACCACGCCCGCGTGACGCCCGCCGGTGAGCGGGCGCGCGAGGTAGGCGTCGATCTGGTCGTTCTGGTGCCCGCGCATGTGGACGGTCTCCGCGAACATCGCTTCGTAGGCCATGCCGCTCCTCCTCAGACTTTCTCGAAATCGATCCGCTCGACCACGGGTAACCCCTGGAGATGGCGGCGCAGGCAGTCGAGCCCCAGCTCGACCGCGCCCAGCCGCACCCACTCGCGGCCGCCGACGATACGGCTGCGCCGCGACGCCACGTCACCGTCGGCGGCGATGGCCAGGCAGATGCTGCCGCCGAACTCGATCCGGTCCGGCCCCTCGTCGAGATCGATCAGCATCGCCAGCGAGTGGGTGGTCCCCGCCTGGCGCCGCGCCGCCCGCGCGACGACCTCGGCGGTCTCGCGCGTGATCCCTGCCGCCGCCGCATCGCCGTCGAGACCGACCGCCGCGCAGACCTCGCCCAGCTCACGCGCCACGATGCCGCGGCGAAAGATCTTCTCGGCGCCCGGCAAGTGGGCGACGCGCGCGGCGATCTGACCCCCGGTGAACGTCTCCACGATCGAGAGCGAGCCCTGGCGGGCCGCGAGCGCGCCGAGGACGACGCCCTCCAGCGTGTGATCGTCCTCGGCCAGGATGAAGTTGCCGAGCCGCTTGCGCACTTCCCGCTCGACCGGCTCGAGCTTCTTTCGAACGTCGCTCATGTCGGTGCCGCGCACGGTCAGCTTGGTCTCGAGCTGCGGATAGTGGGCGCGGAAGCCGAGCTTCACGCTGCCGTCGGGCACGAGCGCGTCCACGCCGGTGAGGAGCGAATCGACGTGCGATTCGCCGAGCCCGTATGAATGGAAGCGCTTGAGGTGGATCGTCGTCGAGAGCCCGCTGCGCGCCAGCAGCCGCGGGATGACCTGCTCCTCGAGCATGCGCTTGAGCTCGCGCGGCACGCCCGGCGTGAAGAAGAAGCGGGCCTTGCCGATGTCGACCGCGAAGCCGCAGGCGGTGCCGATCGGATTGTCGATCAACTCGGCGGTGGCTGGCAGCATCGCCTGCTTCCGGTTGTTGGGCGGCATCACGCGGCTGCGCCGGCTGAAGAAGTCTTCCATCCGCGTCAGCCAGTCTTCGCTGAGCACGAGCTCGACGCCCGCCGCCTGGGCCGCGATCTCCTGGGAGAGGTCGTCCACGGTGGGGCCGAGGCCACCATTGACGATCACGGCGTCGGCGCGCTCGCCGGCCTGCTTGAACGCGTGAAGCAGGCTCTCGCGGTCGTCACCCACCGTCGTCTCCCACTTGACGGAGAGCCCGACGTCCTCGAGCCTCTGGGTCATGTAGCTGAAGTTGGTGTTGACGATCCTCCCGGTCAGGACCTCGTCGCCGGTGCAGATGATCTCGATGCGCATCGGTCAGCCCAACACTTTCACGAGAGCGTCCACGACCTCGCCCGGCTTCTCGCGCGGCATGAAGTGACCGGCGCCGTCCACCACGCGCCGCACGGTGCCCGACGGAAAGCGCAACATGTCGTCAGCGGAGAAACGGCTCGGTGTGACGTGGTCATCGCCCCCGCGGAGCACCATCGACGGCACGGTGATCGGCGGACGCGTCGCCAGCCGGCGCTCGATCTCGTCGAAGCGCGGATCGCTCGGCGCGTTGCCATGGCGAACGCGGTACGAATGGATCACCACGTCCACGAAGTCGGGGTTGTCGAACGACGGCGCCGTGCGCTCGAACGTGGCGTCGTCGAACTTCCAGGTCGGCGACCACTCCCGCCAGAGGAGCCGGCACAGCTCGCGGCGATTGAGCTCGAGGCCCGCCCGCCCGCGCTCGGTGTTGAAGTACCACTGGTACCAGAAGGCGCGCTCCTGCTCCGGCGGCGCCGGGCGTGGCGGCGCCAGAGCGTCCTGGACGTTGTAGCCACCGATGGTGACGAGCGCGCGCACGCGCTCGGGGGCCAGAATCGCCGCGATGCACGCGGCCCGGCCTCCCCAATCGTATCCAGCCAGGGCGGCCGTGCGTAGACCGAGCGCGTCCATGAAATCGAGGAGGTCCTGGCCGATGGCAGCCTGCTGGGCCATGCGTGGCGTCGCGGCGTCCAGGAAGCGCGTCGGCCCATAGCCGCGCAGGTACGGAATCAACACGCGATAGCCAGCGGAGACGAGCCCCGGCGTCATGCCGTCGAACGCTCGCACGTCGTCGGGGAACCCGTGCAGCAGGACGATGGGAAAACCGCTGGCGGGGCCGTGGGCCTCGTAGCCGATCTCGAGCATGGGTGTGCGCACCGAAAGCGTGGTCATCGGGACAGGATCATACACGGTCGTGACCTCGTGTACCCTCTCGCCCAGGAGGGAACCCGATGGCGACGAGTCAGAACGAGAAGGCCACCCGCTTCCGGGCCCTGCACGAGGGGCCGAGCGCATTTCTGATTCCCAACCCGTGGGACGCCGGCTCGGCGCGAATCCTGGCCGGGCTCGGCTTCCAGGCCCTGGCGACCTCGAGCGGCGCCGAGGCCGGCGTCCTCGGCCGGCGAGACGGCACCGTGTCCCGCGACGAGGCGCTGGCGCACGCGCGCGCGATCGTGGGCGCGGTCGATCTTCCCGTCTCCGCCGATCTCGAGAAGTGCTTCGGCGACGCGCCGGCCGTCGCCGCCGACACGATCCGTCTCGCCGCCAGGGTCGGCCTGGTCGGCGGCTCGATCGAGGACGCGACCGGCGACAAGGACCGGCCGCTCTACGACATCGCGCTCGCCACCGAGCGCGTGGCCGCGGCCGCCCAGGCGGCGCGCTCGCTCAGCTTCCCCTTCACGCTGACCGCGCGCACGGAGAACTTCCTGCGCGGCAACCCGAGCCTCGACGACACGATCAAGCGCCTGCAGGCCTTCGAGAAGGCGGGCGCCGACGTGCTGATGGCGCCGGGCCTGCCCGACCTCGCCTCGGTGCGCGCGGTGTGTGCCGCGGTGAAGAAGCCGGTCAACTTCATGGCCGGCATCAAGGGCAAGTCGTTCACGGTGGCCGAGCTCCAGGCCGCCGGCGTGAGGCGCATCAGCGTGGCCTCGTCGTTCTACCGCGCCGCGATGACCGGGCTGCTCGACGCGGCCCGCGAGCTGAAGGACAAGGGCACGTTCGGGTACCTCGACCACTCGATCGCGACGCCCGATCTGAACGGGTTCATGTCGTGAAGGTCACCGCGGTCACGCCGTTCGTCGTCGATCCCGGGTACGGGAAGAACTGGCTCTTCGTGAAGGTCGAGACGTCCGACGGTCTGCACGGCTGGGGTGAGTGCTACACGCAGGCGGATCGCGATCACTCGATCGCCGCCCATGCGCGCCAGCTCGGCCGGTATCTGCTCGGCCGCGACGCCTCGCACATCCGTCACTTCACGCACTGGGCGTACAACGACTTCGCGTCCAAGCGCGGCTCACTGGACTTCTGGGGCGCGGTGAGCGGCATCGAGCAGGCGTTGTGGGACCTCGCCGGCAAGCGACTCGGCGTCCCGGTCGTGACGCTGCTCGGTGGGCCCTGCCGCGATCGCATCCGTGTCTACGCCAACGGCTGGTACTCGGGCGCGCGCACGCCCGACGACTACGGGAAGAAGGCGAAGGAGACCGTCGCCCGCGGCTTCACCGCGCTCAAGTTCGATCCGTTCCCCGGGCCGTGGCGCACGCACATCTCGCGTGACGCCGAGCGCCAGGTCGTCGAGACCGTGAAGGCCGTGCGCGAGGCCGTCGGACCAAACGTCGATCTCATGATCGAGGTCCACCGGCGTCTGGCACCCATGCACGCGGTTCGGGTGGCCCGGATGCTCGAGCCGTTCGATCCGTTCTGGTACGAGGAGCCGGTCTCGGCGCGTGATCTCGGTGCGCTCGTCGAATGCCGGCGAGAGATCAAGATCCCGATCGTCACCGGCGAGGAGCTGTACACGCGCTTCGAGTTCCGCGAGGTGTTCGAGCGCCGCGCCGCCGACATCATCAACCCCGACGTGTGCAACGTGGGCGGCATCGAGGAGCTGCGCGAGATCGCCGCGATGGCCGAGGCGTACCACGTGGTCGTCTCGCCTCACAACTACAACAGCACCACCGTCGGCCTCGCCGCCACGCTGCACGTGTCGGCGGCGATCCCGAACTTCCTGATCACCGAGTACTTCGTGAACTTCGAGCCTCGGGCGGCCGAGGTGATGGTGAATCCGTTCAAGGTCGAGGGCAGCTATCTCACGGTGCCCACCGGGCCGGGGCTCGGCATCGAGCTGAAGGAAGAGGTGCTCGCGCGCTATGCGTACCGCGAGTTCCCCGCCCGCACGATTCCGGCCCCTCGCGACGAGGGACCCTGATGAACCCGTTCGAGACGACCGGACTCGGCTTCGGGCCGGCGAACTTCACGCCGCTGACACCCGTGGCCTTTCTGCCGCGCACGGCCGCCGTTCACCCCGACCGCGTGGCCGTGATCCACGGGGACCGGCGCATCACGTACCGCGACTTCTACGCGCGGGCACGGCGGCTGGCGTCGGCGCTCACCGCGCGTGGCATCGGCGCCGGCGACACCGTGTCCGTCATGCTCCCCAACGTCCCGGCGATGCTCGACGCCCACTACGGCGTGCCCATGGCCGGAGCGATCCTCAACACCATCAACACCCGGCTCGATGCGCGCACGATCGCCTACATCCTCGGCCACGGCGAGGCGAAGGCGCTCATCACCGACCGCGAGTTCGCCGCCGTCGTCGGCCCGGCGCTCGAGCAGCTCGGTCGGAAGCTCCTCGTCATCGACGTCGACGACCCGCTCTACGACGGCCCCGGCGGCACGCTCGGCGAGATCGAGTACGAAGCGTTCCTGGCCGAGGGATCGCCCGACTTCGAGTGGCGCCCGCCGCGCGACGAGAGCCAGGCGATCGCGCTCAACTACACGTCGGGGACGACGGGTAATCCCAAGGGCGTCGTCTATCACCACCGCGGGACGTTCCTGGTGGCCGTCGGCAACGTCCTGGCCTGGGACCTGCCGCCGCGCGCGGTGTACCTGTGGACGCTGCCGCTCTTCCACTGCAACGGCTGGTGCTACTCGTGGGCCGTGACGCTGGTGGGCGGCACCCACGTCTGCCTGCGCAAGGTGGACCCGCCGCTCGTGTTCCGGCTGATCGCCGAGCATCGCGTGACGAACATGTGCGGCGCGCCGACCGTGCTCTCGATCCTCATCAACGCGCCGGCCGAGCAGAAGGCGCGCCTCGACCATGTGGTCGACATCCAGACGGGCGGCGCCTCACCACCGGCCAAGGTCATCAAGCACTCCGGTGCCGGCCGACGGCAAGACGATCGGCGAGGTCTTGCTGCGCGGCAACACCGTGATGCTCGGCTACTTGAAGGAGCCGGACGCGACGGAGGCGGCATTCCGCGGCGGCTGGTTCCACACGGGCGATCTCGCCGTCGAGCATCCCGACGGTTACATGGAAATCAAGGACCGCGCCAAGGACATCATCATCTCGGGTGGCGAGAACATCTCGAGCATCGACGTCGAGATCGTGCTGAACCGGCACCCGGCGGTGCAGATGGCGGCGGTCGTCGCGCGGCCCGACGAGAAGTGGGGCGAGACGCCCTGCGCGTTCGTTCAGCTCCGGCCCGGGGCGGAGGCGACCCCAGAGGAGATCATCGAGTACTGCCGCGACAACCTGCCGCATTTCGCCGCGCCCAGGACGGTGGTCTTCGGGCCTCTGCCCACGACGGCGACGGGGAAGATCCAGAAGTACGCGCTGCGCGAGCAGGCTCGCGCGCTCTAGCCTAGAACAGTCACGAGCAACGAACGGCAAAGGCCGGCCGAGCCCGACGAAGAGGCCCCGATGCCACAGATCTCGACGCGAGAGTTCGAGCGGCTGCCACTGCGGGTTCATGACTTTCTTGCCGGCGTGCCGCTCCATGACGTGTGGGCGGTCGACTTGCCGCGGGTGCGCTCCGGCATCACGCTGGACGAGTTCTTGCGGGCCGCCGGCTCGCGTCCGTTCACACTCTTCCCAATCGTGCGCGCGCTCCTGAACATCCGTCTCTTCGTCGGCCGGCTCTTCGGTTGGGATCGCGAGCCGGACGCAACGGTGAGAGAGACCTTCGCGACCCGTCTGACCACCGCCGATCGCTCGAAATCCCTTGCGCCGGCGGGCACGCGCGAGGGGCCCTTCCGAATGGTGTACCGCTTCGAAAATTTACGTGCGTCGGGTTGGCCGCCTGACGCCCGTGTACATGGCGCTCATCGACCCGTTCCGCAAGTTGATCGTCTATCCGTCGCTCCTGCGCGGCGTTCGCACGACCTGGAACCGAACCTTCGGCACGGCCTGCCAACGCCACGAATAAAAGCCGGCGAGTCCGAGCTCGTCATCACCGAGGGGACTCGAACCAGAGCGTCGGATCGGCGGCGCGCACGCGAGCCTCGGGCAGGCCGAGCTCGCGCCGCACGATGTTGGTGCCCTCCACGAGCGCCACGCACTTGTAGTACGCGATCCGGCGGCTCAGCCCTTCGCGGCCGAAGCCGCAGTCGGTGGTGATCACCAGCCGCTCGGGCGGGATGTACTCGAGCGCCTTCCGGATGAGCCGGGCAACGTGCTCGGGCGGCTCCACGACGGTGTTGCAGTGGTTGACCACGCCGATCCCGATCTTCTTGTCGGTCCGATGCTTCGCGAAGAGCGGCAGGTCCTTGCCATCGCTACTGGCGCACTCGAAGGTGATGACGTCGGCGTCGAGCTGCAGCAGATACGGCAGCGCGCGCTCGTAGCTCGGCGGCTCCCAGTAGACGCGCTGCTGGTTGGGATTCCCCCAGCAGGTGTGGACCCAGATCTCGGCATCGACGCCGACGAGCTGGCGGTTGAACGCCTCGGTCAGGAACTCGAGGTCGGCGTCGGTGCAATCGGGGCGCGTCGTGCGGCCGTGGTGGGGCGGCTCCTCGACCTGGATCAGCGGGCAGCCGGCCGCGGCCAGCTCGCGGAACTCCGCGTTCATGATGTCCGAGAGGTCGTTGATCAGCTTCTTGTCGTCGCGGTAGTGCTCGTCCCACAGCATGCTGGCCAGCGCGGGAGCGCAGATCGCGCCGAACTTCACCGGCTTGTCGGTGAGCCGCTGGGCCACCTTCCACAACGCCGTGTACTCGAGCGGCCCGCGCGTCAGCCGATGCTTGACCACGGCCGGCTGATACGCTTCTTGCACCTCCCAGAGGATCTTGCCCGGGCGCAGGCCGTGCCGCTGCATCCAGCCGCGCGACGTGTCGCGGTGGCCTTCGATGCCACCGAGCCGTTCGATCGGGTAGAAGAACCACGACTTGCCACCGACGGCGAGGTCGAAGCGGCTGTCGCCGTCGGTCACGATGTCGAGGCCGGCGGCCTCCTGCGCATTGATGACGCACGCGACGGCGTCGAGGTACTGCTCGCGAAACATCGAATCACCGAGCGCCGCTTTGAAGGAGCGTCCATCCAGGCTCTCGTCGAACCACAGCGGGCGCGGATACGATCCGGTGATCGCCGTCGGCAGCATCAGATCGCGCGTGACCTTGAGCATCGACTCTTCCTCCGCGGGCGGGTGGCTCGCCGCACCCGAAGTTGACCGCACCACCGCGGCCAGCGCAAGATGCCGCGCATGCGAAAGATCTGGCGGGTCTACAGCGGAACGGACGGGCAGTCGCACATCGCCGAGATGCCCCTGGTCATGAAACCCTTCGTCGACACCGAGGGCGCCCACGGCGAAGCCACCGCGATGCAATCGGCGGAGGGCATCGCCTTTCGCGTGTCTCCCCCGGGCTACGTTCTCGACTGGCACTGCGCGCCGAGGCGGCAGTACTCGATCTCGCTGTCGGGCCAGGCCGAGATCGAGGTCGGCGACGGCACCGTCGCGCGAGTCGGTCCGGGCGACATCGTCCTGGCCGAGGACCTGACGGGCCGTGGCCACGTCACCCGCGTCGTCGGCGATCAACCGCGCTTCTACGCCATCGTCCCCTTGACCGATCGGTAAGTCGCGGGCCGTGACGCTGGCGGTGAAGCACCCGATGGCCTCGCTGGCGGCCGTTCGCGCGCTCTGCTGACCGAGCGACGGCTCACGCGCTTCGTCGAGGACGTGGGCGGGATCCAGATGGACTCCATCAACGTGCTGGAGCGCGCGCACTACCTGACCGTGTGGAGCCGCTTCGGCCCGTACGATCGCGCGCGGCTCGACCGGCTCGTCTACGAGCGCCGGTTGCTGTTCGAGTACTGGGCGCACGCGGCCTGCCTCGTGCCGACGACGATGCTGCCGTGGTGGCGGCGCGCCATGCTCGACTATCGCGTCCGCCACACCGGCTGGTCCCGGTGGCTCCAGCGCAACGCCCGGGTGCTGCGCGAGGTCGAGGCGGCCGTCCGTGCGAAGGGCCCGATGGGCAACGCCGACTTCGACGCGCCCCGGTCGGCCGGCAAGCGTGCCGGATGGTGGGACTGGAAGCCCGCGCAGCACGCGTTCCACTATCTCTGGATGACGGGGGCGCTCACGGTGCACTCGCGGCGCCACTTCCACAAGCGCTTCGATCTCATGGAGCGCGCGTTCCCTGACGGGCTCGGCGATGACGTCGTGTCGGCCGAAGCGTTCCTGAGCTGGCAC
>WNFO01013414.1_pt1 | contig 11850 bp, 9 predicted proteins | sample 5400251 | NCBI WGS metagenome assembly WNFO01 (sample SAMN13153354, study PRJNA577476) | soil metagenome | isolation source: 100 cm saprolite under Madrone tree | place: USA:California | collected 2016-06-14
TCGAGTTCCAGTTTAGCGCCTCTACCGGTTTTTACGCTCCAGAACCTCCAGCGATCTTCATGGGATCGCTTTAGGAGGATATCCCGGAGAGCCCACCTCAGCCGAAGCGGCCGGTGATGTAGGCCTCCGTTCGCGGATCACTCGGCGTGGTAAAGAGCTGGGGCGTCGGTCTGAACTCGATGAGCTGCCCGGTGAGCAGGAAGGCGGTGAAATCGCTGATGCGCGCGGCCTGCTGCATGTTATGGGTGACGGTCACGATGGTGCAGAGTTCTTTCAACTGCACGAGCAGCTCTTCGATCTTGGCGGTGCTGATGGGATCGAGGGCCGAGCAAGGCTCATCGAGCAAGAGCATTTCCGGCTCAACGGCGAGGGCGCGGGCAATGCACAGGCGCTGCTGCTGGCCGCCGGAAAGCTCGTAAGCGGATTTATGGAGATGGTCTTTCACTTCGTCCCAAAGCGCGGCATGACGAAGGCTTTTTTCGACAGCTTCGGCCAGGGGGAGCTTTGTGCCATTGACGCGCAGGCCGTAGGCGACGTTGTCGAAGATGGACTTGGGAAAGGGATTGGCCCGCTGGAAGACCATGCCGACGCGGCGGCGGAGCAGGGTGACGTCCTGCGAAAGAATGTTCTGGCCATCGAGGAGGATTTTACCCTCGAGCCGCGCGTTGCGCACCGTTTCGTACATGCGGTTCAGCGTGCGGAGGAGCGTGGATTTGCCGCAGCCGGAAGGCCCGATGAGCGCGGTCACTTTGTTCGTGGCGATACCCAGGTTGACGTCGAAGAGAACTTGCTTGCTCCCATAAAAGAAATTGACCTTGGAGACGGTCATGCGCAAGGGCAAAGCAGCGGGCGCTGCCTGGCTCGCGGCCCCGGACCCGATGTTGGGAGTGATGTTTACGGTCACTGCCGGCCTCACAGAAGCGTGCATGGCTAAGACCTCGGAACCGCAATACCCCTGGCTAGAATACCGCGGGCAACGATATTGACGACAAGAATTAAACCGAGGAGGACAAGCCCCGCGGCCCATGCCTGACGGTGCCAATCATCATACGGAGCGATGGCATAGGTAAAGATCATAACCGGGAGCGAAGCGGTCGGCTGGCTCCAGCCGGGGCTCCAGAAGCGATTGCCGAAGGCGGTAAAGAGCAAGGGCGCCGTTTCACCGGCAACACGGGCAAAAGCCAACAGAATCGCCGTGAGAATGCCGCGGTACGCGGCCGGAACAATGATCGTGGCGATTGTTTTCCACTTGCTGGCGCCGAGGGCCATAGCGCCTTCGCGCAGGGCATTGGGCACGGCGCGAAGAAATTCCTCGGTGCTGCGCAGCGTGACAGGAATCATCATCAGGCCGAGCGCAAATCCTCCGGCAAACGTCGAGAAATGCTTGAAGGGAAGAACGACCAGGCTGTAAGCGAAGATGCCGATGACGATCGAGGGAACGCCATTGAGCAAATCAGCGGCGTACCGCACGATAAATGCAATTGTGCCGCCACTGAACTCCGCCAGATAGATGGCGCCGAAAAACCCCACAGGCACGCCAATCAACGAAGCCAGCAAGAGCAATTTCGCGCTGCCGACGATGGCGTTGGCCATGCCGCCCCCGGCTTCGCCGACGGGGGCCGGCAGCCTAGTGAAGAAATTCCAGCTGATGGAGGCGCCGCCGTGATAGACAAGGTAGCCAAGAATGAAAAAGAGGACGGAGACGGCGACTATGGCGCACACGCCGGTCATGGTCAGCATGAAGTTGCTCACAAACTTGCGCCAGCGCAAACGGAGGTTCATGCGTGGCCCCCGCTGCCGCGTTGCGTGGTGGCCATGATCAACAGACGGGCAAGTCCGTTCAGGATGAACGTGAGAAGAAAAAGCACAAGGCCAAGCTCGATAAGGGATTGCAAATAAAGATCGCCGGTGGCCTCGGTGAATTCGTTGGCGATGACCGCCGCGATGGAGTAGCCAGGCGAGAAGAGAGAAGCACTAATCGTGGGCGTATTGCCGATGACCATGGTGACGGCCATGGTCTCGCCGAGGGCGCGCGCGAGGGCCAAGAAAATCGAGCCCATGATGCCGCCACGGGCAAAGGGTACGACCACCTTCCAAGTGGATTCCCAGCGTGTCGCGCCAAGAGACAGAGCCGCTTCTCTTTGATCGCGCGGGACAGAGAGGAGCACCTCGCGCGAAACAGAAATGATATAAGGAATGACCATGATGGCAAGGACGATGCCCGCGGTAAGAAAGCCCACCCCGTAGGCCGGACCCTGAAAGAGCGGAAGGAAGCCGAGCGTGTTTTTGAGCGCCGGTTGAATGTACGCGCGCATCAATGGCACGACCGTGAAGACTCCGAGAAGCCCGTAGATGACGCTGGGGACGGCGGCAAGCAAGTCGATGAAGAATTCAAGCGTATCGGAAACTCTTGCGGGCGCCAGTTCCGCCAGAAAAATCGCCGCGCCGATGCCGAGCGGCACGGCGATCAGCAACGAGACCCCCGCGGTGACGAGCGTGCCATAAATGAAAGGCAGCGCTCCAAACTGATCGAAAATGGGATCCCAGACGGAGGTGCGAAAAAAATTGAAGCCGAACTTGTGGCGGGGAAGCGCGGAGCCCTGCCACAATTCGAAAACGAGCAGAAAGGTTATCAGCACAACGGAAGCGGCAAACAAAAACGTGATCAGACGGGCAATTTCGTCGCCGTCGCGCAGCCGGCTGAGAAAAGAGCGCGAGCCCGCGACGGGGCCCGCGCTCGGAACCATAGTAGTTGTCGTTGCCACTCTTTCAGCTCGAACTACTGGATCTTGTCAATGGCCTTCACTTCCTTGGCCACGACTTCCTTCGGCAGCTTCGCATAAGACAGGCTCTCCGCATAGCTCTGGCCGTCAGCCAACGCCCATTTGAGGAAGCCCTTGATTGCATCGCGCTTGGCGGCATCGGAGAACTTCTCTGGAATCAATAGCCAGGTGAAGGTGGAGATTGGATAAGCCGTCTTGCCTGGCGCGTTGGTAATGGAAACACGGAAGTCATCCGGCATGTCTTTAGCAGCGCCGGCAGCAGCAGCGCTGACTGCCGTGAGGGAAGCCTTCACGAAGGTGTCCCCGGCGTTCTTCACATTGCCGTAAGGTATTTTATTGGATTCGGCATAGATCAGTTCCACGTAACCGATAGAGTTCGGCGTGTTCTTGACCGTGCCGGTGACGCCCTCATTGCCCTTGCCGCCCAGGCCCACAGGCCAATTCACCGACGTGCCTTTGCCGACCTTAGTCTTCCACTCGTCGCTGACCTTTGAAAGATAGTCAGTCCAACAGTACGTTGTGCCGCTGCCGTCCGCGCGGTGCACGACGACAATGTCCTCTGCGGGAAGTTTGACGCCTTTATTGGAGGCGGCTATCGCCGGATCATTCCACTTCGTGATTTTGCCGAGGTATATTCCCGCCAGCGCCTCAGGAGTGAAATTCAGCGTGGCGTCGACACCTGTAATGTTATACGTAGGAACTACGGCACCCAGCACCGTGGGGAAGTGCAGAATGCCGAACCCATGTTTCTCCTGGTAAGCCTTCAATTGGTCGTCGTTCATGGGACCATCGGTTGCGCCGAAGTCCACCGTGCCCTCTGTCACTTGCTTGATGCCACCGCCGGAACCGATGGATTGATAGTTGATTTGAAGATTCGCATTCTTCTTGTGATACTCGTCAAACCATTTTGAATACATGGGATAGGGGAAGGTCGCGCCAGCACCGTTAATTGACAAGACGCCCTCTGCCCAAAGGATCCCGCTGACAGCGAGAACTGCCAGGAACAACCCTGCGATTCGCTTCATTCGTATTCTCCGCATTGCGATTTTGTCTAAACCCGGGAGCAGTCAGTGTGACCCCCTTGTGTTACAGGATTGTTACAAGGGATTCAGAGTTGGTTGACACACAGGCCAGCCTTGCACTGGACCTCGCGCAGCAGCGTTACAATCTGGGCCTTGGCTCGATCGTGGAATTCAGCCAGGCCGAACTTGGCAAAACGGAAGCCGATATCGCGGATACCGACGCCAAGTATCAGTATCGCTTGACCGAGATTGTGCTCGCCTATACCATGGGTGCGCCGAAGTAAGACCTCCCTGCGCAGAAGGTGGAGGGCGTCTTCACAGTTTCCATGAATTACTTACCCCAATTTCTGTGGATGGTAGCGAAGCACGCAAGGTCTTGCGTGGGCCTTTCTGCCCTCCATTCTGAATGTTGTTGAACCCCACTACATCTCGTAAGTGGCTCTACGCCGATGATTTAGAATGGCTTGCCCGTTTCTGTTACAGGATATTCACATTTGGTTGACGTAGCCGTAAGAGACGCCCGATACCTTCTGCCGCGGGGTGTTCGTATTCCGACCAATCCATTTTGAACTTTAGCTTAAAAGAGAGAGGAAATGAAAAAACTAGGAGCACTCGCACTATCGCTATTCCTGATTTCCGGAACGGCAATCGCTGATACGCCCAAGGACGCTGACCCGCAACCTGCCAAACCCGCCCAGCCGGCAAAGCCCAAAGCGGCCAAGAAGGCTGAGAAAACCGATTCCGCTTTTGCGGCGGAGCTGGAAGAGCTTCGCCAGACCCTGCAGTCGCAGCAGGAACAACTCCAGATGCTAAAGGAAGAGCTTTCCAAGCGCGATCGCCAGATCGACGAAGCGCGTGAAGCAGCGGCGGCGGCCAACTCTCGGGCCGCGGAAGCCAGCATGAAAGCAATCGAAGCGGCAAGCTCCACCGCGGAAGTGAAGAGCGCCGCGGCTTCGCTGAACGCAACGGTGAGCGACTTAAAGGCCAGCAATGAAGCCCTCAAGACCGCTGTAACGACCGAACAAGCCCAGGTCACCAAGGCCACGGAAGAGGCTCCTGCCTCAATCCGCTACAAAGGCATCACCATCACGCCAGGCGGCTTCATCGCGGCGGAAACGGTTAGCCGCCAACGGGCCACTAGTTCCGACATAAACACTCCGTTTAACAGCATTCCGTTTTCAGGGAACGCGCTCAGCAAAGTCTGGGAGAATAATTTCACGGCTCGTCAGAGCCGCCTTAGCCTGCTCGCGGAGAGCAAGGTCGGTAGCGCCAAAGTGACGGGTTACTATGAGGCGGACTTCCTCGGAACGGGTGTTACTTCCAACAGCCGCCAGAGCAATAGTTACGTGCTTCGCCAGCGGATAATTTTCGGGCAAGCTGCATTTGACAATGGGTGGATTGTTACCGGTGGTGAGCAGTGGTCGATGGCGACGGAGACCAGAAAAGGAATCACAAACCGCCAAGAAGTGCTTCCGATGACGATTGACTCGCAGTACAACGTCGGCTACACCTGGGAGCGGCAGTACGGCTTCCGCGTTGTCAAAGACTTCGGGGGCAAGTACGCTCTCGGCTTTTCGATAGAAGGACCACAGGCAACGATCGGCGGACGCGGGTTCTCTCTTGCTACAACAACGACGGTTGGGAGCGCCACCGTAGCTACGCAGGGGAATACCTTCCTCAATGCTCCGGGCAACGGCGGCGGCCTGTACAACTTCGTTGACACTGCGGGATACTCCGTCAACAAAACACCTGACTTCATCATCAAGGCGGCTGCTGATCCCGGGTTCGGCCATTACGAACTGTTCGGGATCATTAGCACGTTCCGCAACAGGGTTTATCCTTGCGGGGTGGTGGGCACGAACGCGAAAAACAATCCTGCGCCAGCCACGCCGACAGTGGTGACCTGCCCGGTGGACGGCACGACTACACGAAGCGCTGTCGGCGCATTTGATGACACCAAAACCGGCGGTGGCCTGGGCGCCAGCGCGCGTTTGCCCCTGTTTGGCAAGAAGCTGGAGGCCGCTGCGCAGGGACTCGCCGGAGATGGCGTCGGCCGTTACGGGTCAGCGCAACTTGCGGATTTGACGTTCCGCCCCGACGGCACGCAAGCCTTGATCCGCACTGCCCATGGACTTGGGGAGCTGGTGTACCACGCAACCCCGAAACTGGATATCTACGCCGACTTCGGCGCAGAGTATGCATGGCGTGCTGCATATCAGGGTTACAACAGCATTAGCATCACGACGACGCCTATTATCCCGACGACTCCGGCGATTCCTGCCACAACAACGACCGCGATCAAACTAAACCAGTTCGGTGGATACGGTTCGCCATTCGCCAATAACTCGGGTTGCAGCACGGAAAATCCGCCGGCCAATCAGCTCACTCCATCCGCCGGCGGCACCTGTGCGGGGGACACTCGCGTCATCATGGAGGGAACCCTTGGGTTCTGGCATAGGTTCTACCAAGGGCCGAAGGGTGGTCTACGCTGGGGGATTCAGTACTCCTATTTTACCAAGAGTGGCTGGTCAGGGAACAACGGCGTTGCTACGGCAGTCGGCATTTCGCCCAAGGCCGTGGACAACGTGGTGTGGACCTCTTTCCGCTACTACATTCCCTAGTCAGTGGCTTAGCGGCGTTCCGTCCTCCCCTGGGACGGGAAAAAGGCAGCTCCTTACGGGAGCTGCCTTTTTTATTGCACTGACGCGCGTCTCTGATTTCCACCAACGAAAGCTGAGAAGGGGGGAGAAGGGGACCGGAGCCAGGGGTGCACCGGTCCCCAGGTAGGGCATGGTGAAGAAGATTAAGCGAGCGGAGTGTCACACGGCTGCGTCACATCCGCATCAAGGCTGTGTGAATTCTGCGTAACCCGCGAAGCGGCGCTTGCGGCTTCCCCGGTGCTATCCGGCTGCGCGGCAACGCCTCGCCGGTGGCGAACGTCCAGGCCGCGGACCCAGAAGATGATGTCTTCGGCGATATTCGTGGCATGGTCGGCGATACGCTCCAGATGGCGCGTGGCCAGAACGAATTGCAGACCGGGACTGACCAGCGCGGGTTGCCGGGTCATGCGTTCAAGCAACTTTTCGAAAATTTGGTCACGGTACTGATCCACGACGTCGTCGCTCTCAAGAACCTGCGTGGCCAGGTCAGTGTTCCGAAAGATGAGCGCCCCGAGACTTTTGCTGACCATGGCGCGCACGGCGGCGGCCATGGGAGCCAGTTCCTCGGGCACTTCGGTATCCGGCATTTCGCGGAGGGAGATGACGCGCTCGGCAAGATTCACGGCGAGGTCGCCAATGCGCTCAAGGTCATTGGTGATCTTCAAGGCGGCGACGATGAGGCGCATCTCGTCGTCGGAGAAGGAACCGCGGCGCAGCAGCCGGATCGCATGCTCGTCGATAACGATTTCCATTTCGTTGATACGCGGCTCGAGAAGAAATACCTCGCCGGGCAAGTCGGCGGTGCGAGCGCTATGGAGGCTGACGATCGCGTCCAGTGCGCGGTTCATGGCGCTTTCGACGGTGCGCGCCATGGACACCAGGTAGTTCACCAGCGCGTCGTAGAGAACGGCTTCGGTCAAACCCGCGGCGCTTCCCATAGGACCCCTTTCGGAGCGACGGTTTGGAGAACACACCATCACTCACAAATACAATCTTGCGGACGGAATGGTTACGGGACGTTCACAAGCAGATGAAAATGCGGAAAAAATGGGCCCAGATGCGCCCGCCGTGGACTTCTACAAGGTGCTTGGCGATGGCCAGCCCGAGGCCGGTACCGCCGACCTCACGCGAACGCGCGGCGTCCACGCGATAAAAACGTTCGAAAATGCGCGACTGATCGGCTTGCGGGATGCCTATGCCGGTATCGGAGATGGTGAAGACGACTTCGCCGTCGTCGGTCTCCGCGCTGACCATGATTTGTCCGCCCGGCAGCGTGTACTGGGTCGCGTTATCCAGCAAATTTTGCAAAACCTCGGCCAGCAGGCGGCGGTCGCCGGCGATTTCCGGCAGATTTTCGGCGATATTGACGGAAATGCGGATGTCTTTTTCCGCGGCGCGATGCTGCGAAGTTTCCAGGCAGCTTTCGACGAGTTGAGAAACGCTGACGGGGCGTATTTCGAGCTCCAAGCGGTCGGCGTCCATCTTCGAAAGTTTGAGCAGGTCGTCGGTCAGCCGGGCGAGGCGCCGGGCGTGCTCGAGAATGATGCCGAGAAAACGCCCGCGGTTCAGGGGATCCTCGACGGCGCCTGCGAGGAGGGTTTCCGCGAAACCCTGAATGGCGGTGAGCGGCGTCTTGAATTCGTGAGAAACATTGGCGATGAAATCGCGGCGCACGCGCTCGAGCCTTCGCAGGTCGGTGATGTCGTGCAGCACGATGACCGCGCCCGAAGTATCGCCGGCGAGGACGGATGCCACAGTAACGGCGAAAAAATGCTGCCGCAGCGTGCCCGTTACGATCTCGGCTTCGACGCGCGGCGCGCCGGCGAGAACTTTACGCACCGCCTCGATCAATTCGGTTTGCCGCACGACTTCGACGAGAGCGCGGCCTGATTGCGGGGGAACATCCAATTCCAGGATCTCCGCGAAACCCCGATTCGCGAAGAGCAGGCGCTCCGAAGCATTCACCACCGCAACCCCTTCCAGCATGCTTCCGAGAATGGCGGAGGAGAGATTGCGCTCTTCAGTGAGTGTGCGAATGGTGCGGTCGAGCCGGGCGGCTGTCCGATTGAGCGACGCCGCCAATGCTTCCAGCGCATCCCCGGAACTGTCCGCAGGCAAAGGGAGAAAATCGCCTTCCGCCACGCGGCGGGAAAATTCTCTTAAGCGTTCCACGCGGTCCGAGAAACTTCGCGAAATCAACAAGGAAGCCGCTCCCGCGAGCAGCAAAATAACGAACGAAGCGAGCCACAAGCTGCGGCGGAACGAGCTGAGCACTTCGTCCACGGCTTCGACCGGAAGCGCGAAACGCAGAATGACGGGGGGGCCGCTGGGAATATCCTGCCGCACGGCGTAATAGAGCAAGTCCCGATTCGTGATGCCACTGCGGCGAATAGAGCGGCCGTCTCCCTTGGCGAAAGCATCGCTAATTTCGGGCCCGCCCTCATGATTCCCCAGAGTGCCCGGGTCGGACCGCGAATCAGCAAGCACCAGCCCGTCTCTCGTGATGATCGTTACGCGGGCGCCGCTTGCAGCCATTTGCCCGACCCACGCGCGTAAGGCAGCAACATCGTCAGGGCCTGAAGCGGGGACCTCGGACAACTGCGGCGGGTGCGCCTGGGCGACGCGCGCGATGGCAATCAGTTGATTGAACCCAGTGCGCTCGTAATCGCTGCGCAGTGCGCGTTCCGCAAAAAAATCCACGGCGACCAGGACGCTGAGCAGCAGCCCTAGAAAGGTAAGCGCGAGTTTCCAAAAAAGGTTAGGCCGCACGAGTTTCGAACAGATACCCCGCGCCCCGGACGGTCTTCAAATGGGAGGGATTTTCCGGATCTGCTTCGATCTTTTCGCGGAGGCGGCGGACGTAAACGTCCACGCTGCGCGGAGTCACGAAGCGGTCCGTGCCCCAAACGGCATCCAGGAGCTGATCCCGCGTAAAGACGCGGTTCGGGCGCGAAGCAAGGTAATAGAGCAGCCGGAATTCGAGCGTGCTGAGCGGGACGGCTTTGCCGGAATGGCTCACGCGGTACGACGCCGGATCGATCGCCAGCTTGCCGACCTCGATAACACGCGGGGAATCCGTGGGCGGAGCGGCACGGCGCAGAAGCGCCTTGACGCGCGCCAGCAGCTCGCGGGGGCTGAATGGCTTGGTGACGTAATCGTCGGCGCCCATCTCCAGCCCGACGACGCGGTCGGCTTCTTCGCCGCGCGCCGTGAGCATCAGGATGGGCAAGCGATTCAGCGAATCGTCCCGCCGAATCTCCCGGCAAATCTCGAGTCCGGAGAGTTTCGGCAGCATGAGGTCGAGAAGCAGGAGATCCGGTGGCGTTTTCTTGAGGGTATTCAAGCCGGTGCCGCCGTCGAAAGCAGCGCTGACTTGAAAGCCTTCATTCGCGAGGTTATAACGAACCAGCTCGACGATGTCGCGGTCGTCTTCGATGATCAGGATACGTTTCATGCAGACCGTGCGTTCCGCTCGCCGGCTTGAGGGCAGTGTACCGTACACCGGCGAATTGCGGTAGTTATTGGGAAGATTTTGATTACCCGGGCCTTCGCGTAACACGATTGATTGTCTCAGCCCAGCGGCCACGCGTGGTGACGCAGACATTACGGAAATATGAATGAGACGTTAAGGCTAGGGGCGCTGCCCCGGGACAAGGCAGTGTTCTCTAGTCGCCGCTGGTCGTAGTAAATGCCAAGGTGAGCAGCGTTTTCTGCTCAAGCTCATGCGCTTTCGTTGAGCCCGTCGCCGGGCTGGCGCTTGCGGAGCGCTTCACCGAGCGCACCTGGATATTTTTAGTCTGCGCGAGCCGCTCCAGCCGCGGCAAGACGTAAAAAAGCGCGCCCATATTGGCCGGCTCTTCCTGAACCCAAACGATCTCGCGGGCCTGGGGATGCGCTTCGATCGCGGCCAAGATTTCCGTGCGCGGAAGCGGATAAAGCTGGTCGAGGAAAAAGATTGCCGTGCTCGAATCCTTGCGCCGGCGGCGTTCAGAACGCAGCTCGTGGCCGACCTTGCCGCTGGCGATCAGGATTCGCCTGGCATTTTGCACTTCGCGATCCGGCACGAGCGGCAGAAATCGTGGCCACGTGAATTCCTCGATGCTCGAACTGGCGTCGGGATGACGCAGCATGCTCTTGGGCGTGAAAACGATGAGCGGCTTCCGCCAGGGGCGCCGCGCCTGGCGCCGCAGCATGTGGAAATACTGCGCCGCCGTCGAGGGCTGGCAGATCTGCATGTTGTCTTCGGCGGCGAGCTGCATGAAGCGCTCCATGCGCGCGCTGGAATGCTCCGGTCCCTGCCCTTCGTAGCCGTGCGGCAAGAGCATCACAATCCCCGCCGGCAAATTCCATTTATCTTCGCCCGCGCTGATGAACTGGTCGATGATAACCTGCGCGCCGTTCGCGAAGTCGCCGAATTGCGCTTCCCAGAGCACCAGCGCTTCCGGATAGTCCCGGCTGAAGCCATATTCGAAACCCAGGCAGCCGGCTTCGGAGAGCGGGGAATTGTAAATCTCGCAGAAAGCCTGACCCGAGGCGAGGTGCGCGAGCGGCACGTACTCCTCTTCCGTTTCTGTGTCCACCAGCACCGCGTGGCGCTGGCTGAATGTGCCGCGCTCCGAATCTTGCCCGCTGAGCCGGACGGGATTGCCTTCGAGGAGCGCGGACCCAAACGCCAGCGCCTCGGCAAAGCCGTAATCCACGGCGCGCCTGCCGTGGCCCATCTCGCCGCGCTGTTCGAGCAATTTCACGATTTTCGGATGAACGTGAAAACTCGCCGGCACTCGAACGAGGCCATCGGTGATCTCCTCGAGTTTTTCGCGCGACAAGCCGGTGTCCACTTCATAGGAAGCGTTGTAGCGCCCACGATGGTAGGGCGCCCAATAGTTCGGCAGAGTGCGCAAGCGCGGAATCTTGGTGACCTGGCGCGCCCTGCTTTGTTCTTCTTCATATTCCCTGCGGACAGCTTCGGCTGTTTGCGTAGGGTCGATTCCGGCGCTCTCTGCGTAAATCTTCCAAAGCGGCGGATGGTTCTTAATGCGCTCGTAGAGCCGCGGCTGCGTGATGGTGGGGTCGTCAACTTCGCTGTGGCCGTGGCGGCGGTAGCCGATAATGTCCACCACAACGTCGCTGCCGAACTGCGCGCGATATTCCGCGGCGAGGTGGCCGATGCGCACGACGGCGGCGGGGTCTTCCGCGTTGACGTGGAAAATCGGGACCGATTGCCGTTTGGCAAGGTCCGAAGCAAAGCGCGAGGAATGCTCCTGCGCCGGCAGGGTGGTGAAGCCGATAAGGTTGTTCACGATGATGTGAATCGTGCCGCCGACGGTGTACGCCTTGAGGTCGGCGAGATTGAGCGTTTCCGCCCAGATACCCTGGCCGGCAAAG
>WNFO01006599.1_pt1 | contig 11846 bp, 13 predicted proteins | sample 5400251 | NCBI WGS metagenome assembly WNFO01 (sample SAMN13153354, study PRJNA577476) | soil metagenome | isolation source: 100 cm saprolite under Madrone tree | place: USA:California | collected 2016-06-14
GAAGCATTTGCCCAAATCGCGGCTGACCTGGCGCAGCAATACATCTTAAGTTACTACCCGGCTCAGGATAAGCGTGACGGCAAATATCACCTCATCGCCGTTCGGGTGAAGACCAGACCTAACGCGCGAGTACGCGCCAGAAAAGGATTTGTGGTGAAGAACCGCGACCGGGTGTAGAGTGGCACAGACTTTAGTCTGTGATTATTCGAGAACACACAGACTGAAGTCTGTGCCACCAAGCCGCGATGATCGATCAACTTCTGACTCAATTCCTCGAGCACCTGCGCTACGAGCGCAATGTGAGCGCGCATACCCTGCGCAATTACGAGAGCGACCTCCTGCAGTTCTTTAATTATTTCGCGCCTGCCGATCCGAACGAGAGGAAACAAAACGAACCGGACATCGGGCAAGTCGATCACCTGACGATTCGTGAATGGCTGGCGACGCTTCATTCGGATAAAAAGAAGAAGACTTCGATAGCCAGAAAGCTCGCTGCGCTGCGCACATTCTTTCAGTTTTTGGTTCGTGAGAGCGTCGTCGAATCGAATCCGGCAAAACTGGTCGCGACTCCGCGTAAAGAAAAGAAGCTGCCCGTCCATCTTTCCATCGAAGACGCAGTCCGCTTCATTGAAACCCCGGACACCGAAACCGATTTCGGCAAGCGTGACCGGGCCGTCCTGGAACTGCTCTATGCCACAGGGGTACGGGTTTCGGAACTGGTTCAACTGAATCTCCGGGACATCGACTTCAAGAACAAATTGCTGCGTGTCTTCGGCAAACGCCGCAAAGAACGCATTGTGCCGTTTGGCGATCCGGCCGCAAACGCTTTGCAGGATTATCTGGACGTGCGTCAAAGTTTTCTGATGAATGCGCCGGCGACGAAGCGCGACGCTCAACCCCTGATTTTAAATTATCAGGGCACGCGAATGACAACCCGCTCAGTGGGCCGGCTGGTCGAGAAATACATTCGCCTTTGCGCGGGCATCCATGACATCAGTCCCCACGCACTGCGCCACTCGTTTGCCACTCACCTGCTGGATGGCGGCGCCGACCTGCGTGACATTCAGGAACTGCTGGGACACGCGCGTCTCTCTACTACCCAAATCTATACCCACGTTTCGATGGAAAAGTTGATCGAGGTATACGACAAGGCGCATCCCAAGGCCTAGCTGGTTTTCGAGAGCACTTTCGCCGCTCTCTATCCGTGCGCTATGATTCAGAACGGAAAGCCGCACGCTTCTCTTTTGATTCATGGAAGGCAAACTGGCCGAACATCCCTTAGCTGAGTTAATTCGCGAAATCACGGCGACTGGGCTGACGGGTGCCCTACGCCTGGCCAGGGAACGCGCCAAAGTAGCGATCTACTTCGAGTCTGGAGAGTTGGTTTTCGCTACCTCGAATCTGCGCGCGCATCGCTTGCGGGAAGTGGCCAAGCGCAACGGGTTAAGCGAGGCGCACTTCGCCCAGTTTCCGATCAGTGCGACCGATGAGGAACTGGCCGCAGCCATGTTAAAAACCAGAGCATTGGAACCAGAAACTCTGGCCTCGATTCAGGCCAGCCAGGTGTCGGAAGTGTTGCGGCTGGCGTTACTCTGGATAGATGGAACATGGAAATTTGAGCCGCGAGTGCGGTTGGCTGATGAGACCCGGGTTGAGGTTGACGTGAATCGTTTGTTGCTCGAGTGCGCGCGCCATCTTCCCGCAAACTTCGTCGCCGGCCGTTTGGAGAGCGCGCGGAGTACCTACTTGAAAGTCGAAAACCGCAGCCCAACAGGCCTGCTGCCTGCCGAGATCGGAGTTCTGGCTCGCGCCGCTGATTCCGTGACGGTGAACGATCTGACGGCGGGAAGTGAAAACGATCCCGAGAAGGATTACCGAGCGATCTACGCCTTGTCGTTATCGGGGTTGTTGCAGCGCAGCGATTGGCCGGGCGCATTGGGTGCGGCTCCTGCCACAGTATCGATCAAAGCGCCGCGCGTCCCGAGCAAGGCAGCCGATACCGTCGCGGTTGAGAATGATGACCTCGCCGCGGTCGACAATCTGTTTGCGCGATTGGAAACCGCAAAGGATCACTATGAAGTGCTTGACCTGGGGCGACTGGCGACGGCTGAAGAGATCAAGAACGCCTATCACGCCTTGGCTTTGCGGTTTCATCCAGATCGCTTCCATCAAAGTGATCCTTACTTCCGCAATAAAGTAGAATCGGCGTTCGCGCGCATTGCCCGGGCCTACGAGACCTTGAGCGAGCAATCGTTGGGCTCGGATTACGATGCGCAGCATACATCAAAGCCTGCGCCGACCGTCAGACAGAAGTCAGCCATTCCGGTGAAGGACTCTCATGGCGCGAAACCGGCGGCGTCCGCAGACGCAAGCCGCGCCGAAACGAGTTTCCAGCATGGACTGGAGGCGCTCAAACGAAATCGATACGACGAAGGAATCCGTTTTCTGGCAGAGGCCGCGATGCTTTCACCGCGTGAGGCCCGCTATCGCGCGCACTATGGACACGCGCTCATCCGGCACTCAAACTCCAGACGCATTGCCGAGACCGAGCTGCAGACAGCGCTTTCGCTTGAGCCTGAGAACACCTCTTATCGCGTTATGCTGGCTGAGCTCTATAAACAACTGGGATTACAAAGAAGGGCGGAAGGCGAATTAAAACGCGTGTTGGCCGGCGATCCGACCAACCACGCGGCGCGCTCACTGCTCCTGAGCTTGAGGAACAAAGGCCCGAAATCCTGAATACTTGAAATCGATCCCTTTGCAGCTTATGTCATTTGATGCGATTAACGGCGACCAGCAAACCGCGATCGAGGTGTTCAGGAATCTGGGCGCTGGGGCTGACGAGTATGAAGGCTATGCTCATCCGCATGCGGGAAGAATCGCCGTGATTGCCGATCAGATCGGCAGATCGTTCAACCTGGGATCGCGCGATCGCTTTTCACTCCGCATTGCCGCTCTGGGCCACGACCTGGGCGAGACCGTTATGAATCGCGACTATATTAAGCGGGCGGGGACACTGAGCGACGAGGAAAGGATCGATCTCGCCCGGCACCCATTGTTGGGAGAGCGTGAAGCGGCCAATGCCGGCGCGGACCGCGGCGCGCAACTGTTGGTGCGCTGGCATCATGAGTGGTGGAACGGTAACGGCTATCCTGATGGCTTGCGCTTTGAGCAGATTCCACTGGGCGCGCGCATCCTGCGAGTGGCTGATGCGTATGCGTCTTTAACTGACGCGCGGCCGTTTCGCTCTGCCTTCACTGAGCAACAGGCGCGCGAACATTTGCTGGAGTGGACGGGCCTCGAATTCGATCCGCGCGTCGTGCGCGCTTTGCTGGCGCTCGAGCCATTCAAGGAACTCAAGGGTTACGCGCCAGAGGTCGCAACACCAGCGGACTTATCCGCCATCGCCGACGAGATGATGGCGCGCGTGCAGAAGCTGGGATCAGGATCTTAGGTCTATGCAAACGCAAAATGGTCTCAATGGGGGCAATATTGGTTGGCTCGGGTTTGAGCTAAGCGTACTTCGTCGCTTGAAGTTTCGTTCGGTCGCTTTGCCTTTGGCAGGAGAGCCAAATCTTGGACTCTATTTGAAGCGTTGGAATACTCGGGTTGCCGCCAACGATCCTGCCCAATGGGCCTGGACCAAGTCGCAGGCGTTCATCGAAAACAATTGCGAGACACTGACCGAACCGGACCTCGACCTCCTTCTGGACGATGCGTATGTACCCCGAAACTATTTTCGCAATCCCACGCTGTTGACCTGGTTCAACGAAACCGATGCGTGGTGGTTCGACAATTTGCGCGCAAACGCCGACCGGTTGACGTCGCCCTACAAGCGCGCCCTGGCCCTGGCCCTCGGTATGGCCGTCGGCGATTACGTTTTCTCATTCAATCTCGACACGCGGGATCTGCGCCAGCCTCTATCGCTTTCCAGTGTGTTTCGGCGGGTCTGGCACACGGCCCTGCCGCCTTTTAATAATCTGCGAAAAAACACCAGCTCGAACCAATCGGCCAGAAGCTTTCTGGCCGAAACTCAGGACACCGATCTGCTGTTCTTAAGACTTCCCCGCCCCACCCGCTCCAGCGACGGTCGCAATGCGCGGGTCCTGACCTGGCGCGAAGAATGGTTGCGCATGGGCAAAAGTTTCTGGAGCGAGTTGGCCAAAGACCGCGCCGGCCGGCTGGATGCGTACGTCGAAACCAAAGAACAATACCTGGGTTTGATCGAAGACCTCTTGCATACGGCGGCGCACCTACCGCTCTGGGCCATAGAATCGGTTAGCGATGGCTTTGTGACCACCGACGAGCTGGTCGAGTGTGTGGGGAACGCACGTAAGATCGACGCGATTTATACGAAAGACTTTTCGGAGCTGTTGGGGATTCAGGCGGTGATTATTACGGCCGCGGCGTGAGCTGGCGCTGAGTCTGGTTGTTTGATCTTGATTGAAGCTCCGGAGGAGCGCGATGTTTATAGCACGCGACACCTTCATTGAACTCTTCTGCTCCTTCGGAGCAGACAACATCAAACAGTTGCTTCAGGCTATAAATATTTCGCACCTACGGTGCGAAGCAACTATGCGAATGGACCTGGGAATTGCCGTTTGGCCGCTGTGCTGAATAGATTCACCGGCGGCTTCGGATACTCTGTTCAAGCCCCGCGGTTCTGCGCGCGACTGGCACTGAAACAATTACTACAGAGCACCGGCCGACCCGGCGCCGGTTTAAAGGGCACGCTGTCAGGTTTGCCGCACTGATCGCAGGTGATCTCAAATTTTTCGCGTTCCACTCCGCCGCCTTGCCGGCCTCCGCCACCAAGGTTCGCCCGGCGCGCATCGCGGCAGGGTTTGCAACGCTTCGGATGGGTCAGTCCGCGCTCGCGATAATAATCCTGTTCTCGTTCACTAAAGGGGAAAGCATTTCCGCATTCGGCGCAAGTGATTTCAAGATCTGGCATGGCTGTCTCCCGGAAATTATCTTGAGTTTTATTGTGTAAGCTTGAGCAGAGTTTACTCCAGGAGTGCACGGCTGTACAGCAAAACACCCTGGAGTGCGCTGGCAATCCCGACCTGTCGGGAGACACGGCTCTGGATTGTTTGGAGGGCCGCCCTTCGGCGGGTCTACTCAGGGAAGATTGGCCGCCTCAAGGCGAAACTCCGAACCAAAGCGCCGTCGCCGCTTCGCTCTGCCGGCGCACTCCATAGCTCAGGATCGCTGCAGCTCCCGCACATGCGCCCGCACCGTCTCGCCCAGGGTATCCAGATTATATCCGCCTTCCATGCTGGAGATGACACGGCCGTCGCAGGCTTCGCCCGCCCACTCTTTCACGACACTCGTCATCTCTACAAAGTCTTCATCGCCGAGGAGCAACTGTCCCAACGGATCGCCTTTGTGTGCGTCGAACCCCGCCGATATGATCACCAGATCAGGGGTGAAGTCGTTGGCGATCTCTTCTATCGCCGATTCAAAAGCGCGGCGCTGATCCTTTGTGGGCGTCATGGCGCGCAAAGGTATATTGAAGGTATAGCCACGCCCGCGGCCGTGGCCGGTCTCGGCGCGCGTGCCTGTGCCCGGGTACCACGGATACTGATGCATCGAAAAATAAAATACGGAAGCATCTTCATAGAAGATGCCCTGCGTGCCGTTGCCGTGGTGCACATCCCAATCCAGAATCGCCACCCGCTCGATCTCTTTGTAGCGCTTCTGCGCATAACGCGCCGCGACGGCCACATTATTGAAGAGGCAAAAGCCCATCGCCCGGTCCTGTGTCGCATGGTGTCCGGGAGGACGTACCGGCACAAACGCCGTTTTGGCCGCGCCTTCCATTACCGCGTCGATCGCCTGGCAGGCCGCGCCTGCGGCTCGCAGCGCCGCTTCGAGCGAATCACCAGAGACCAGGGTGTCGTTATCAAGATAGCCCTTGCCCTCGCGGACTGCTTCTTCCACATGTTTGAAGTGTTGCGGGGAGTGACACGCTTGAATGTCGCTGCGTCGCGCTTCGGCGGCCTCGATCTCCACGACGTCTGACCAGAGGGCGGGATCGCCGCGCAATGCGTCAATCACGATGCGATAGCGCTCTGGTCTCTCGGGATGATTGGGACCGGTGTCGTGCTTTTCGAAAACCGGATGATGAACGATGGCTGTGAGCATCTGCTTTGTGGCAAGCGTGTCAGAAGAGCCGACCGTAGGGGAGCGCAACCAGAAGCGGCCCACACTTGCGGTCGGGCTTCAGATCCGGCAACGCGGGGCGTACTTAACTTTGACGCCAACTTCAATTACGCATGTTCGGCGGAGCAGCATTAAAGAGTTTCTGCGCCAGATCGTGATCGAGTCTTTGGAGAATTACATATTCTGCCTGCGCGCCCTGCTTATTCTTCTGCGCAATGTGGACCAGTCCCATATAGTAATGAGCGGTCGCATAATCGCCTTTGAGTCGGATGGCCGTGCGCAACGTTTCGACGGCAGCGGGCAGACGTCCCAACTTGTAATAGGCAAATCCCAGCTCGCTGTGCGCGTCGTATGCTTCGGGCTTCAATTGTACGGCTACTCCCAGGTGAGTCGCGGCTTCGGCATAACGTTCCTGGTCGTTATACGCCCAGCCCAGGTTGTATCGCACGCGAACGTTGTTTGGGGAAATACGAATCGATTGTTCGTAGGCGGCGATTGCTTCCGAGTATTGCTTGAGATCGCTGTAATAAACATCTCCCAGACCTGTGTATGCCAGGCCATAACCCGGCTTTAGCCTGATCGCTTCGCGATAGTTACCAATAGCTTCATTGTAGAGACGCGAATTCTGCTGTGCTTCGCCGAGCTTTCGATTGGCGAATCCCAATTCAAACAACGCTTCAGCATAATCAGCCTTGAGTGCGACCGCTCGTTTCGCCGCTGCGGCCGCCTCGGCATATCGGTTCAGCTCGTTATAGCACCAGGCGAGATTGTAAAAAGCAGTCGGGTTGTCGTCTTTGAATCGCACGCCCTGCCGGTAAGCCTCCAGCGCCTGTGGATATTGCTTTGTCTGATAGTAGTAAGTGTCACCCAATCCCAGATAGGCGGCGCCATAGTCGGGCTTTATTTGCACCGCAGATTGGTAAGCAGTGATTGCCTCCTGCGATCGGTTGAGTTTGTAATTGGCAAAGCCGAGCTCTTCGTAGGCCTCGGCATAGCTGCTTTTGAGGGCGACGGCCTGTCTTAGCGGTTCGATTGCCTGCGCGTATTGGTCCTGATCGTTGTAGATCCAACCAATGTGATAATAGGGTTCGGGATCATCGCGTTTAAGGGAAATCACGCGCCGATACATTTCGAGGGCGTCGCCGTAGCGCTTCGAACTGCGATACGAAAACCCCAACTCGCTAAGAACTACTGCATCGTTCGGGCTTAAGCGAGCGGACTGTTGCAACGCGGGAATTGCCTGATCGTAGTCCTCCTTATCGTTGTAGATCCAACCGATGTGATAGTAAGCACTGGCAATGGGCCTCAGTTGCACGGCTTTGAGATAAAGATCAAGCGCGTCGTCGTACAGCTTCGCTTCAAAAAGTTCATCACCCTGTTGATTGTATTGTTCCGCAGTGGTCGCCCGTCTGACCGGAGGCCGCGGCCGGCGCACCGCGGTCGTGGTAGCGCGCGTCCGTTTGACTGGGGCGCGACTGCCCCGGGTACTGGAGTCACCGCCGGTAGCAGCGTCTTTAGTGCTGCCGCCGCCCACGTCATGCTGAGCCACAACAACGCCGGCCGTTAAGAAAAGCGCGCCCGCGAGCGCCAGATGGGACAGGTGACGAAAGATAATCATTGGGGTTAACTCCATGTGCTAAAGTATGCGGCTCGATCCAACTCGGAAAGTGAAGCTCAAGATTATAGAGCGAAGTTAAGGTTATGCAAGAGCGACGAGCAGCAGAACGCCTGCGTATCGATCTCAATGCCCGCTGGGAAGGTTTGAAAACCCAGGGGCGTGGTGCGGTTTCTGATCTCAGTGCGTTGGGCTGTTTTGTGTTGACCAGCGCTGAAGTTAAGCCCGGTGAATTAATCCGCCTGGAGGTAAACTTCCCCGAAGACGTTGCCTCACTTTGGGGCGAGGTGGTTTACTCCGTCGCGGAAATTGGATTTGCGTTACGCTTCGGCTTTGCCGCTGAGTCTGATAAAGACGCTTTGAATAAGTTGATCGAGGGACTGCACCGGCTTTAGTCTCAGTACTGTTCCAGTTTTGAAAAAGTGGCATGAGCTGCCGCCCGTGAAGACACCCGCAAGATGCGCGTGCCAAATCAGGAGCTGAATCAGGCCTTAGTCTCGCGCCGTTTGACACTGCCTTTTCCCCTACGCTACCGTAACTGGTCCGCTTTCCTGACAGCGATCACAATAATGCGTCCCGTTCGTCTAGTGGCCTAGGACACCGCCCTTTCACGGCGGCGACACGGGTTCGACTCCCGTACGGGACGCCAAATTCCTCAGCATTTTTGAGATTTGATTGAGCATCTCGCCGCCGACGCGCTTCTTATTGGACTTTTTTCCTGGACGCTTCTGGATGCGGCGCGAAATCATCACACAGCGAACTCTCACTTCAAAATGAGGTTCACTCAAGTCAATGTACCCGCGTTGTCAACGATAAGCTTAAGCCAACTAAGGAGTTTCGGGTCCGAATCGAAGATCCACTAGCCTGCCTGTTTCAGTGGGAATTCACATGCTGTACATGATCGCCGATAGCGTCAGCGCTGGATGTCACCGCAGTCCTGCGGCGGGAACATGGGCGCGCAAACATTTCTGCAATCGTGTCAACAACCTAAAAGGTCGTGAGGGCTGGAGTGCCTTCCTCGGCACTAATCATTTCAATAACTTACAGTCCTTCATCGTTGAGGCAATTCTAATTACCACAGGCAGCGAGTCGGTCTTCCTTTTTTCTATCAATGGCCGCGATGATTTTCACCGTGAGTTCGCCGGTCCCGAGCGGTAGTGCGGGTTCGACTCCCGCCCCCTGGCACCAATGATGGCAATACCTTTACAGACACTCGTCGTTTGGATCTGAATTCACGCAACGGAGTCATGAGCCGAGTTTTTGCGCCAGCACCAAGGAGTTACCGGCCAAGATTCCGAGGCAGAGCAACGCGCGTAGGCGTTTCACGTTGGCGCTCAACCACCAAAAACAACTCATCTCATCGCGGAAGAATTGCCGAAGTGATTCAATTGCTGATGGGAGATTCGGCTAGCCGTGTAGCGACTGACAAGATAAGTCTTGGATGCAGATGCTCTTCATTGCCCGCACTGCGGAGTTAAACGCTGTGATGATCGATCCACCCTTCTTGCCTACTACCAGATCACCGATTAGATAGAGACCGTCAACGTTAGTTGCGCCTGCCTCATCGAACACCGGGCCGTCGCCGTTGAAGTTAATACCCAGCGTGTGCAGGAAGTTGGTAGGAGTTGTGCCTCCCAGCGCGAAGATCACGCGGTCGAAGATAAGAGCCGTATATTCCGGCTCAGCAAAACTAATAGAGTTATCATCATGTCATTAGTTCATCGTGAGGACGACGCGAAATCGCACTTTGCCACTATGCATTTGCTCGTACGCCTCGGCCACCCTCTCAAGCGGATACTTTTCAATCATCGGATGCACGCCGCTCAACAGACTGAATTCGAGGGTGTCTTGCGAATCCCTCGCTGTACCGGAATACCAGCCAGCAACGGAACTCCGTTTCATGATTAAGGAGAACACATTGATCGTGAGTGGTTCGGCCGGTGCGGCCGGCACCAGCAGTTTGCCGCTGGGTGCTAATCCGTCAACCAGAGCAGAAATGGCTTGCGCGTTCGGAGCGGTCGCCAGGATCACACTGGCGCCACCAAGTTTCTGCAACTCCGCCACGACGTCTGTAGCGGTCGCATCGATGTAATGATGTGCCCCGAGTTGACGCGCTAGCGATTCTTTATCATTGCCGCGATTGATCGCGACTGTTTCAAAGCCCATCTGCCGCGCGTACTGAACTCCGAGATGGCCCAATCCGCCGATGCCGTGCACAGCGACTACATCTCCCGCTCGTGCACCTGAGTTTCTCAGCGCGTTGAAGACGGTAACGCCCGCGCACATGAAGGGACCCGCTTCATCGGCAGGCAGTTCATCAGGTATAGCCGCCAGCACTGCCGCCGGCGCAGTCATGTACTCGGCATAACCGCCGTCGAAATCGATTCCGGTGACCTTTCGATTGACGCACATGGCAAAGTCACCGCGCCGGCATTGCTCGCACACAAAACAATGTCCGCCATGCCAGCCGCCAGCCGACACCGACGCGCTGACCTATTGTCCATGCGGTGACGTTGTCGCCGAGCGCATCAATGCGTCCTGCGATTTCATGACCCGGCACACGTGGATATTGGAGACCGGGCCACAGGCCTTCTTTGACCAGGGCATCGCTATGACAAATGCCGCACGCCTCAACTTTCACTCGCACTTGCCCGGCTCCGGGATCAGGAATATCGCGCTCGATCAATTCCCAATCACCTCCGGGCTTACTTATCTGCGCTGCTTTCATTTTCGAATTCATAAATGCTCCTCTGGTTCGATTACTTTGTACATGTTGCTCGCGTTTACGTTTTGCACTTCGAACAACGGCTCCCCAGCGATCAGCCCAAGCCTCCGGCAACGTGGAGTATTTCTCCGGTGATCCATCCGCTATCCGAAGACGCCAGAAAAGCCGCGACCGGCGCGATGTCCTGCGGCTGGCCGAGGCGACCGAGCGGTGTTTGTGCAATCATCTGTTTCTCAAAGTCGCTGCCCGCGAATCCCAGTATGTGAAAACCTTCAGTCTCAACTCCACCTGGATTGATCGAGTTCACGCGAATCTTCTTTGGCGCAAGTTCCTTGGCCAGCACGCGCGTGATGGTACTCACCGCGCCCTTGGTCCCTGCGTAAACGACACTCGTCGGCGGGTTCAGAGAAGTTATGCTTGAGCCAATGTTGACGACGCTGCCACCGTCGTTGCCGAAATACTTCACTGCTTCGCGCGTTGCCAGAATGATACCCAGCACGTTGGTATTGAATTGCCGATGAAACTCATCCTCAGTAACTTCTTCGAGGGGCGCAAACCGATAGACGCCCGCATTGTTAATTAGAATATCGAGCCGGCCGAATGCTTTGCTGGCTTCCGCAAACAGATGCTCGATGTCCTCCGTTTTCGCCACATCACCCTGAACCGCGATTGCCTTTCCACCGAGTGCAGTAATGTCATTCACCACTTGATCCGCGCCCTCCTTTGAAGATGCGTAGTTAACGACAACGGCCGCGCCTTCGGCGGCAAGTTGTTTGGCGATGCCAGCTCCGATGCCTTTCGAGGCGCCCGTAACCACCGCTACTTTTCCCACAAGTCTCTTGCTTTCCATTTCTCTGTCCTTTCTTTCTTGTCTTAACAATTCTGCTGATTATCTTCCTGAGGCTTGATCACCTCTGAGCGTCATCACCGTACTGGCGACTTGCGCGACCAACTTGTCATCGTCTTTCAGAATGTCGCAGACGTACCGACTAATCTGTCGTCCGAGATTCACAGGTTTGGCCACCGCGCGAATCCGCCCATTCCATACCGGACGAAAGAAGTTGATTTGCAAATCGAGGCTGGTAAAACTCTCGCCCTCTTCCAAAGTTGTCGCATGGGCCGTTCCGATCGCGGCGTCAGCGATATCGCACAACACGCCGCCGTGGATCGTGCCCATCGGGTTCGCGTGCTTGTCCGCGTCAACAACGATTTCCATCGTCGCCGTGCCAGGACCCACTTCGATCAACTTAAAGCCGAGCGTTTTGGCAATCGCGGGAGGATAGATGAAGCGGGACTCCGCCGCCGAAGTTTCGCCGTTAGCCGCAACGATTTTGAAAAACT
>WNFO01004666.1_pt1 | contig 11844 bp, 13 predicted proteins | sample 5400251 | NCBI WGS metagenome assembly WNFO01 (sample SAMN13153354, study PRJNA577476) | soil metagenome | isolation source: 100 cm saprolite under Madrone tree | place: USA:California | collected 2016-06-14
GTAAAACTGAACGCGTCACTGAGCGACTGGTACAGGTAAGGCCACCAAAAAATAGGCACCTTTCCGACATAGAAGGTCACGTTCCGGAAAATGACGCGGTCTTTCTCGTAAATACGAATCGTTTGCGCTTGGAGATGAAAATCGGCGGTCGGCGCATCATGCGTTGTGAAGGTTCCGTTCTGCACGAGATAACCGTTTTCGGAAATTTCGCTGACATTTTCGCCGCTAACGAAATAAGGATCGGACTTTGTGCGCATGTTAGTCGCGCGAATCTTTTTTGTGTCGAGGTTGTAAATACCGCGATCGGCAATGTAGAGATTGACATCGCGATAGATTCGCACATGGCCTACCGCCAGCACTTCGTGTGTGCGCGAATTGTACTGCGCGTAATCGGCGTAGATATCTGTGTCGCCCACGTGAATGGCCACGTTGTCGTGCGCGGTGGCCAGCCCGTTCTCGTAACTGGTTTCCCCGGTGGAGGTGATTTCGATCGGAGCATTCTCCGGAGTCTTAATTGCTCCCCTGGCGAAACCAGCTGTCAGAAGTAGCACAAAGAACAAACGAACCGGCTTTCGCATGGCGGTCGCCGAAGGTACCGAAGGAAGGCGCTCTTGCAAAGGCAAAAGCGGGACGCGACCGAGGCCGCAGCCCTGCGAAAAAGCCAATCCCGCGAGAAAACGGCTCATCGAGTTCAGGGGTCCATCCCGAGACATAAACCTGCGATTTGCTGATTGAGTCCGCAGCTTAAGACAATCGCGCCACGCGCTGTCGCCGCGGCTGCACGCGAAGCTGAAATCCGCAACGGAATTTTTGAAGTCACGTGGAGCAGAGGCGGAAGCTCTCCCTGGCGCAGAGCTTGGCCTCCCACGATGACCTGCCACAGTCCTCCGGCGCCGACACTTTCCCCGAGCGCTGGCTTCGCCGTGTACACGATCGCGCCCGGGATGACTTGCGAGATTGCCCGGCATTCCGCTTCATCGATAAATGTGCCGTTAGCGCTCGCGATGACAAAGCCGCTTTCGGCTTCGATCAGATCGCAAAGGATTCGCTTCAAAACGTCCTCTGCTTCGTCGCGTTTGCGATAATATCCGCCAGCATGAGTACTCTCGATCTTTATTAGGCCTTCGCGTGCGAGCAGGACCGCTCCGGCGCCTTCGCTCAAAATCATTCCTCTGGCGACTTCATTGAACGGCTCCACCGGAGGTTCCAAACGGAGAAGACGCCACTTGTGATACGCATCGCAAAGCAGCCAATCGACTTCTTCCGCGCCGACAACAAGGCAATAATCAAGCGCGTCGTTGGCCATCAAATCCTCCGCCATTCTTATCGCCAGAAGTCCTACCGCGCCGTCACCCACCAGCGTGTAAGTGGCGCCGGTAATCCCGAGAATCGCTGCCAGGTGACTAGCCGGCGCATTGAAAACCGTTTCAGGAAAAAAGAGTGGACTGGCTGATTGCGCGCCCGATTCAACGATGTCGCGGTAAAAGCGCTTCGTGTAGATCACGCCGCCGTTCGAAATTGCGAAGACGAGCGCAACTCGTTCCGCATTCCGCGGATCGAGTTTCACTCCTGCCTGTTCCAATGCCGCCAAACCGGCGGCTGCGGCGAAGCGGGAGATTAAACTGGCGCGGCGAAGGCGGGGATGAGGGGCCAGGCTGGCAAGCGCGGAATCCGGCACTCGAAAAACGGTATAAGCTTGGTCATCGAACTTCTCGGTAATTTTTTCCGCGTGCGCCTCATCACCTTGAAGCAAACGTTCCCACACCGCATCAACACCGCCCCCGAGGGGAGTAATCCACCCCATGCCGGCGATTGCCAGACTCATGCCTCGAACTTTTGCATTACGAGGGAAGCGTTCGTGCCACCGAAACCGAAAGAGTTCGAGAGGACTGTGCGCAAAGACGCGGGCCGCGATTCGTTCGCAACAATGTTAAGATCGGCATCTTCATCTGGAGCGTGAAAATTGATGTTCGGAGGAAGAAATTGATGCTGAAGCGCGAGAAGGCAGACAATGGCTTCGACCGCGCCGGCCGCGCCTAACGAGTGGCCCATCATGCTCTTGGTCGAGCCGACCGGCACACCGCGACCGAACAGTTCGCCGATTGCTTTTCCCTCGGCCGCGTCGTTAAAAGGCGTGGCCGTTCCGTGCGCGTTGATGTAATCGACCGTATGGGCCGAAAGATGGGCGCTTTGGAGAGCATGCTCCATTGCCTGGCGGGGTCCGCTGCCGGAAGGGTTCGGTTGGGTAAAATGAAAATTGTCGGTGGAAATGCCGTAGCCGGTTATTTCCGCGAGAACGGGGGCGCCGCGCGCACGCGCGGCGTCGAGATTTTCCAATGCGAGAATCGCGGCGCCTTCTCCGAGAACCATTCCGGTGCGATCTCGATCAAAGGGGCGGCATTTTTCTGGCGTCGAGGCCTGAAGCGAATCGAAGCCGACAAAAACCAGCTCCGAGAGCGCGTCATAACCGCCGCTCAATACGCGCTCATAGCGTCCCGAGCGAACGCACTCGAAGGCATGACCGATCGCGTTCGTGCCTGAAGCGCAGGCGTTGGCAATTACCTGGCACGGCGCACGAATTCCGAAAGTATCCAGCGCATCCACTACCGGCTTTTGCGCAGGATAATTCGCGATCCAGGTTGGCGAACGTCGTAAGTCGCCGTGTTGATGTAACGAGCGAAAATAATCTTCGCCGTAAGACATGCCGCCGCTCGTCGTCCCAATCACTGTCAATTCCGGTTTGAACTTGGCATCTTGCCTCAGCGCTTCGGCCAGTGCGCGGATCATCATGTGTGCTGCGCGATGGAAGCGTTGTGGGCGCGCGCACTTGCGTCGCTCGGCGAGGAGACGCTCATCAGGCACTTGACCCGCAGTTTTACATCGACATTGGGCTACCGAAAATCGTGTCACGGCCGTGACGCAGTCCCGTGCCGCACGCAGTGAATCGAGCGTTTCGCCCAGCCCGAAACCCAAGGGACTGATTACGCCGGCGGCTACGACCGCGACACGGGCCGTGCCATTTTTTCCGCTCGCGTCGGTAGATTCAGACATTTTTCAGCAGGGCCGATTGACCCTCGATTTCCTGTTGCTTTCTTAAAAGAAGCCCTTTACTAATGTGACCGAAACGGAAATGGTAGCTCGGCAATTGGTGGATTGTCAGTTGAGTTTATTCAGTGGCGATTTGAAATCCGATAAGCGGGAACAGTGACCTGGCTGCGTTTTCCAGAATAAACTCAATGGGAACTAAATTATACGTAGGAAATCTTTCCTTCAACACGACCGAAAACGAACTGCAGGAGCTTTTCTCACAAGCCGGCGCGGTGCAGGAAGTCACCCTTATGCAGGACAAATTCACTGGCAAATCTCGCGGGTTTGCCTTCGTAACGATGGGCTCGGAACAAGAAGCTCAGAATGCCATTACTCAATTTAACGGCAAAAGCGTGGAAGGCCGGTCTTTAACCGTGAATGAAGCGCGGCCGCGTGAGCCTCGCCCACCGGGCGGCGGCGGCGGCGGTGGTGGTGGTGGTCGCGGTGGTTATGGCGGTGGAGGAGGCTACGGCGGCGGACGCCGGGATGGCGGGCAAAGACGCGGCCGCTAAGCCAAACAAATCTCGCGAAAAGCGCCCGCCGCGGCGGGCGCTTTTTTTGTTTTCACGAAAAGAATGCACGAACGGCTGCAATAGGCTTGTCATTCGAATTACATTTTGATTACAACCAAACAAAACGGAAGGAGCTCCGCGATTTATGCCTGACGAACCAGACGCACAAAAAAAAGAAAGTCCACAATCATCCGAGGACATCCAGATTCCACCAATCCCGAAGCAAACAGCCGGCGCCGTAGCCGGCGCTGCGATCGGCAGTATGGCCGGCCCGGTCGGCGCGGTCGTGGGCGGATTCGTCGGTGCTCTCGCAGGAAAAGCCGCCGCAAGTGGCCGGCCGATCGTTCCTGCTGTTAGGAAGAGGGTCGCCAAGGTTGTTAAACGCGCCAAATCGCGGCCCGCAAAAAAGCGTCCGCGCAGTAAGGCGGCAAAGAAAAGACCAGCGCGAAGATCGACTGCCGCAAAATCGCGGAAACGTGCGGTCCGCGGCGGACGAACAGCAAAAAGCCGCCGAAGATCGAAATCTTCGCGGGGTAGTCGCAAGCGGCGCCGCTAGAGCAGCAGCAAGAACTGGGCAGGGCTGGATTCGAACCAGCGAAGGCGTAAAGCCAGCAGATTTACAGTCTGCCCCGTTTGGCCACTCCGGAACCTACCCTCGCTTGCGAGCGTTGATATAGGCTGGCGCCGTGCGCGTCGCAAGTAATTGTCGATCTTTACTCGAAGAACTCGGCGATCGCGCCGACCACATAGCGCTGTGCCTCGCGCGAGACCTCGGGATAGATCGGCAACGCCAGCGTCTCACGAGCAGCCCGTTCGGTCTCAGGCAGATCGCCTTTTTTGTAACCGAGATAAGAAAAACATTTTTGCTCATGTAATCCGAGCGGGTAGTAAATCGCGCTGTCGATCTCGCGCTTCGCCAGCTGCTCACGCAACTGGTCGCGCTTCGCCGTGCGGATGACATATTGATGATAGATGTGGTGATTCGTTAGGCCACGATTGCGATGCGGTTCGGCGGGCAGCCCAATTCGTTTTGTTAGGCCAAGCCGTGTGAATTCTTGGCGATAAAAATCCGCCGCCGCACGGCGTGCCGCTGACCACGAGTCGAGATGCGGTAGCTTTACCTTGAGGATGGCTGCCTGAATTTCATCCAGGCGAAAATTGCCGCCGATAACCTGATGGTAGTAGCGCGGCTCCATCCCATGCTGCCGGAGCACGCGCAATCGTGTCGCCAACTCTTCGTCACGGCAAACAATCATGCCGGCGTCTCCGGCGGCGCCAAGATTTTTCGAAGGATAAAAGCTGAAGTAACCGGCCTCGCCCATCGTCCCCGCTTTGGCGGCTCTTTCACCGAAACGATACTCCGCTCCAATTGACTGCGCGGCGTCCTCAATCACGTCCAGTTGATAGCGTTCTGAAATTTGATGAATTGCGTCCATCTCGGAGCACAGGCCGAACAGATGAACGGGAACTATCGCGCGAATTTTCTCTCCGCTCTTGGTCTTCAATCCTCCATCCGCATTTGCTTGACAATTTTCTGCGATGTAGCGCTGAATCGCTGCCGGCGAGATGTTGCCGGTTGCGGGATCGATATCAACGAAGACTGGCCTAGCTCCGACGCGCGCAATGCACCCGGCGGTGGCAAAGAACGTGTAAGCAGTCGTAATGACGGCGTCGCCGCGGCCGATTTCGAGCGCCATCAAGATCGCTAAGAGCGCGTCCGTCCCAGATGAAACGCCGATGGCATGCGGCGCGCCGCAATAGGTGCAGATCGCTTTCTCGAACGCTTCTACTTGCGGTCCGAGGATGAAACGTTGGCTCGCCAAGACCTCGTCGATCTCGGTCCGAATCGGCTCGGCCAGCGTTCGGTATTGTTCGCTTAAATCGAGCAGCGGAACCCGCATGGCCCGCAAAGCATGGCAGTTTCGGTCCGCGGTTCAATCCGAAGTTTGTGCCAGGTTACGCACCGTTGACCGACGAGTTTGGCTAAGTTATCGTGTCAGCCATGGCGTTGCTACGCGGACTCTTTTGGCTCGTACTTTTTGTTTTCTTCACCTTTTGCTTCATCGTCCTCTTCGAGTACGGCACGCATGACTTCATGAACGGGTTCCAAAAGGAAGCTGCGCGTGTAAAAGCGTTCGTCATGCAGCAGACGGGCAAAACCCAAGAGCCGAAGAAATAGCGCCAGGGGCGATCAGCGAATCAGTCTGCGAACTCCACTTCGACGGGATTGTCGATGTACCCGGCATCGTACGCGTCACCCAAAAATTTCCGGATCGCAGCGCGGCCTGTTTTGCCGTAATCGCGCGTATAATCGTTCACGTACATGCTGATGAACTTGCCAGCGAGCTCTGCATTCATGTCGCGCGCGTACGGCAACGAGTGGCGCACCGCCTCGGCGCGATGGGCAAGGCCAAAATCGATACTTTGGCGCACAATTTCGAGAAGCTCGTGGCGAACCGACCGCGAGATATCTTTGCGTAGCACATTGCCGCCGAGCGGCAATGGCAATTCTGTCTCGCGTTTCCACCATTCGCCAAGATCGACGATTTTCTGAAAACCGGATCGCGCGTAGGTCAGTTGACCTTCGTGAATGATCAAGCCGGCCTGCGCGCGACCATCTTTAATCGCGTCAAAAATTTGATCGAACGGGACGACGACGTGCTTGAAGTCGCCGAGATAAAGTTGCAACGCGAGGAACGCGCTGGTCGTACGCCCGGGAACAGCGATCACACAGCTGCGCAACCACTCGCGAACATCGACATCTTCATTCGGAGTTGGATGTTGGATGCTCGCTACGGCGGAGCCCGTCCGCGGCGGAGGCGGGTTGGATGTTGGATGTTGGATGTTGGATGTTGGATGCCTTGCTCGCGAAAGCTTTCGGAGTTGGGCGTTGGATGGTGGGTGTTTTCTGACCACAATTGGTCCGTAGCCATCGCCCATGCTCGCGCCGCACGGCAGCAGTGCATATTTATCCGCCGCATACGCATACGCGTGAATCGAGATGGCCGAAATGTGAAGCTCGCCGCGGAGTGCCCGTTCATTCAGCGTCTGGATATCCTCGAGTCGATGTTCGAAACGATAACCACGAAGATCGATCTTGTTTTCCGCCATCGCGTAGAACATGAATGCGTCGTCAGGATCGGGCGAGTGTCCGAGTGTGAAAACGTTCCGCTCCGGCGACATGGCCGCACGCTATCTTTGAGGTGAAACGGACGCAACAACGGGCGACGTCCCGATTGGTATTTGCGTTATCGGAGCGCTTCCGATAGCCTTGAGCCGCATGGCGAAATCTGGTCTGGGCAAAGGTCTCGATGCATTGATTGGCGCCCGCCCGGCAGCCGAGCGCCGGGATGTCGATCCCCGGGAAAAGATTTACCAAATCAGTCTTGCCAGCATCGTTCCCAGCGCTTTACAGCCACGCAAAGATTTCGCGCGTGAAGCTTTGCAGGAATTGATCGATTCCATTCGGCAACACGGCATCATTCAGCCGCTGATCGTGCGGCTCGCCGCAGCGAGTCCGTCCAGCGGCGGACAAGTCGGCAGTCGCTATGAGTTGATCGCTGGCGAACGGCGCTGGCGCGCGGCCCAGGAAGTGGGACTCACCCAAGTGCCGGTGATTATGCGGAGCGCAAGCGATCTGGAAGTGCTCGAGCTTTCCTTAATAGAGAACTTGCAGCGCGCCGATCTCAACCCCGTCGAAGAGGCGCAAGGTTACGCCAGGCTGGCAGGCGAATTTGGAATGCGGCAGGAGGACATCGCGCTCAAAGTCGGGCGCAGTCGCGCGGCGGTGGCGAACTCGATGCGCTTGTTGGATCTGCATCCGCAGGTCCAGCATTGGCTAATCCAGAACTTGCTTTCGGTCGGTCACGCGAAAGTTCTGCTCGCGTTAAAAGCTCCTGAGGAGCAATTGCTCGTCGCGGAAACCGTGTTGCGGCGCAATGCCACGGTTCGCGCCGCCGAACGGCTCGTGGCGCGGCATCTTGGAATCGGCCGCTCGCGTCGGAAGCGCGCTGTGGAGTTAACTGTTAGTTCGGCGGCGATTGAAGACTTGCAAAGTCGGTTGCAACAACATCTCGGCACGCACGTCACGCTTCACCATGGCGAAAAACGTGGAAGGATCGAGATTGAATATTATGGGAATGACGATCTCCAGCGCATCATCGCCGCGCTCGGACTGACCACGAGCGAAAGCTGACTTGCCAATCAACGATGTCAACGCATGATGCGGAGACCGCGCTTTCATTCGTTCGCGTAAGTGAGCGGTTCAGTGTTCGTTTCTTGAGTGGCATTCTTCCGATCGTCCTCACCGCTTGTCATGCGCACTCAGCCCGTCCATCGCAAGGCAAGCTTTGGGAAGAATTTTCCGGCGAGAAAGCTTTCGCCCACGTCCAGCGTCTGGTCGATTTGGGGCCGCGTCCGCCCGGATCTGATGCGATCGAAAAATCCCGGGATTACATCGACAATCAACTGCGACTATCGGGTTGGCAGGTCACCCGGCAGTCGTTTACGGATAACACACCGCGCGGAAAAGTCGGCTTTGTTAATTTTATCGCGCACTTTCCCGGGCAAGGAAATGCAACGGCATCGTTTTTGTTGTGCTCCCATTATGACACAAAAACCTTCGACACCATTCGTTTTGTCGGGGCGAATGACGGCGGTTCGAGCACCGGCTTGCTCTTGGAATTGGCCAGAGTGCTGGGACAACACCCAAATCTGGCGGCGCAGATCGAGCTTGTGTTTTTTGACGGCGAAGAAGCTTATGAAAATTTCTCTGGAAACGATGGCCTTTACGGCAGCCGCTATTTTGCCAGGCAGCTTGAAGGCAAAGGGGCGAAACAATTTCGCGGCGGAATCTTGTTCGACATGGTGGGTGACCGTTCGCTGGATATTACGCTCCCGCTGGACTCGCCCGCCCAGATGGCGCACGATATTTTTACCTCAGCCGATGCGCTCAAGCTGCGAAGTTATTTTAGCTACTTCGACCGCGAAATCACCGACGACCACACGCCGCTGAATTCGATCGGGATTCCAACTCTCGATATCATCGATTTTGATTTCGCCTGGTGGCACACTGCCGGTGACACGATCGACAAAGTGAGCGCGGAAAGTTTGCAGATTGTCGGCGCTGTCGCCGCGTATTACTTGGCCGAGTTTGCACTCAAATGAAGCGGCCGACATGCGCGCGTGCCGCTGGATTGAAGATCAACTCGCGCGACAGCTCGAGGTAAATGCGGATGAGCGCACGCGCTACTATGAGGGGCATTCGCAGTATTTTTCGTTTCCCTCCCTCCTGCGCTGCGCTCCGGCGAGGCAGGCCGGCGATGCAGGCGGCCCGGAAATTTGTGAACTTCTGCATTGCCTCGCGGCTGGTTTGACTTCAGTCTGATCAGGCGCCAACGCCCGCTCCGGCGGGTGCGCAGAACGTTACATGCCTCATCGAATGCGAAAAAATGTCGGAGTGATCGGTCTCGGGATTATCGGAACGCGAGTCGCCGCGCACCTGCGCGAGAAGGGCTTCTATGTTTTCGTCTGGAATCGGACCTTGCGACGGGTCCCAAACTTCGTCGGTACGCCCGCGGAAATCGCGGAGATGTGCGATTGCCTGCAAATTTTTGTGTCGGACGATGACGCGCTTCTTGAGGTTACAAACCAACTCACGTCCGCGTTGGCGCCGCGCCACATTGTGCTCGCGCATTCCACTGTCTCTCCGCACTCGATGCGTGCCGCGGCGGAGATTGTCGAACGCCGCGGCGCGCGCTTTATCGAAGCGCCATTCACCGGCAGCAAGGTGGCCGCGGAAAAAGGCGAGCTCCTTTATTATGTCGCAGGGGACGATGCGGCCTTGCGCGAGGCGCGGCCGATTCTTGAAGCAAGCAGCAAGGAAATCATGGTGATCGGAGAAATTGGACAGGCCACGGCGGTCAAAATCGCGACTAATATGGTGACGGCTGCAAGCGTCCAGGCCGCGGCGGAAGCGTTGGCCCTAGTCCAAACCGTCGGCTTGCCCCTGGAGAAGCTCGTTGAGGCGATGCGCGGCAACGCCAGTCATTCCGCGACCCTGGCGATGAAATTGCCGAAGATGATCGAGGCGAATTTTGAGCCGCACTTTTCTCTCAAACACATGCTCAAAGACATGCAGATCGCGAGCCGGCTCGGCTTGTCTCATTATCTTGAATTGGCCGTAACCGGCGCGACGCGAGAGCGGCTTCTCGAACAAATGCAACGAGGATACGGAGACGACGATTATTCTGCTGTCGCGCGCAAGTATTTTCCCGATGTCCGGCCGGCCAGTTGCGAAGAAGCCGATCTGGAGCTGTTCGAACTGCCGCCGCTCGTACCGTTCACGGTCGTTCAACCTCAAGCAGAAGGTCCGCAAGAGGACCAACCCGGTAGCGGTCAGCCGGAAGCTGGGGCGGGAACACTCGCTCCGGCCCCGGAGTTCGCACCTCTTTCGGCTAGTTTGGAAGAACCAGAGCTTCCGCAAAAAAAGAGCGATGTGGCCCCTTCCGAAGAAACACCGGCGGCGAGTTTGCCCCACGAATCACTCGAAGAAGAAACGCAACCGCGTCGCAGCGTTTCCTAACCGGTTACTGCGCCCAGAGCGACTACTAAACGCCTGATCGCGCGACGAGAAGAATGACGGCGCCGCTTTTCGATTTATCGGGACGCGCAAAGCTTCGCATCACGGGAAGTGACCGTCTGCGTTTTCTCAACGGACAAGTCACGAACGACGTTCGCAAGGCGAGCGAATCGGCCGCAATCGAGGCCTGCGTTCTGAGCGCGAAAGGCAGGATGAACGGTCATGTTTTCGTTTCTGCCGAGCGGGATTGTTTCCTGGCCGATGCCGATCCTGACCTTCGACATGCACTCATCGCCAGGCTTGAGCGCTACGTCATCGCCGATGACGTGCAGATTGAAGATGTCACCGATCGATTGTCGATCTTTCATGTGTTGTCGCCGACCGCGCCGGCTCTGGGCGACGGCTGGCGCTTCGTCTCCGCACGCCGCTTCACTGAATCGGGATGGGACGTATGGATCGACGGAGCGCTTCATGACGTTGTTGCGCGACAATTGTCATCGGCATTTCGTTTTTTTGACGCCGCTTCCGCGGAGGTTTTCCGCGTTGAAGAGGGCATTCCCCGCTGGGGCCACGAGCTGACGGAAGAGATCATTCCGATCGAAGCGAACTTAGAAGCGCGCGCGATCGATTACGAGAAGGGCTGTTACATTGGTCAGGAAGTGATCTCGCGAATTAAAATGTCCGGTCAAACCAACAAGCGATTGTGCGGCTTGGTGTCGTGGCGCGGTGCGCCGCTTTTGACCGGGATGAAACTCGCCGCCACGGGGGAAAAAAGCAAAGAAGCCGGCTGGATTACGAGCGCAACGCGGAGTGAGAGGCTGGGGAGGGAAATCGCGCTCGGCTACGTCAAACGCGGCTTCAATTCCACCGCGACCAGACTCGACGCGATTAAGCCGGAAAATCCGTCGATCGTCGCGCGCGTGGAAATTGTCGATCTTCCATTCGCGTGCTAAGGCATTGAAATTCATCGACCGGTTTTGCCCGCCCGAGCTAATTTGTTCTCGGGATTGGCGTGATTGTTAATCTTGCTTTTTGAAGATTGAGACGTGTAAAGTCGGGCAGTCTCATTTTCTCAAGCCATGAATCAACGATTGCTCGCAGAAATTGGCCGCACCCAGCGGCTGGAAATTCTTAACTCGCTCAAGCGTACCCAGGGGATGTCGGTCAATGAGCTCGTCGCCAAAATGAAGATGAGCTACATGGGCATCAAGCAGCATTGCCTCACCCTCCAACGCGATGGTTATCTCGATACCTGGCGGCGGCCGCAGAGAATGGGCCGGCCGGAAATGGTTTACCGGCTCACGCGCCGCACTCACGATCTTTTTCCGACCGATAGCAACCAATTCACATTCGAGGTGCTGAAATCGAGTCACGAAATTTATGGATCAAACGCACCTGAGAAACTTCTTTACAATGTCTTCGAAAGAAAAGGTGCGGCCCTCAAGTCCAAGGCGAAGGGAGAGACAGTGGCGGAGCGTGCCAAGTGGTTGGCCAAGGTGCGCGATGGAGGGGGCCATATGGCGCAATTCATCACGGAAGAGAAAGAGGGCGGCCCGCAGATTCTCGAATGTCACTCGCCTATTTTGAATCTGCTCGATCGCTACCCAATCGTCGGCCGCCTCGAGCAGGATATGTTCGCAGCCGTTCTTGACACGCGCGTGCGCA
>WNFO01011227.1_pt1 | contig 11843 bp, 10 predicted proteins | sample 5400251 | NCBI WGS metagenome assembly WNFO01 (sample SAMN13153354, study PRJNA577476) | soil metagenome | isolation source: 100 cm saprolite under Madrone tree | place: USA:California | collected 2016-06-14
TGGGAGAGGGCTAGGGTGAGGGGCGAAGCTAGCGGCGATCAAAGAAACTAATTTTCTTTCTTTTTTCACCAGTGCGCCGAGGCGAGAAGAAAACTGTGAACGATTCAGGAGTCCGTCGCTAGCTTCGCCCCTCACCCCAACCTCTCCCAAGGGGAGAGGGAGACTCGAACTCTTTTAACAAATCAATGAAAAAAACCGAGGTCCTTCAACGCATCCGCGATACTGGTTTGATTCCCGTCGTCCGCGCGGAGTCCGCCGAACTCGCGATGCGCGCGGTCGAGGCAATCAAAACGGGCGGCGTCGATGTGGTGGAAGTAACTATGACAGTGCCCGGCGCCATCGACGTGATTGCAAAGTTGGCCGCGACCTTCGGAACTGAAGTATTGATCGGCGCTGGTACTGTGCTCGATCCGGATATCGCCAACAGATGCGTTCAAGCCGGTGCGCAGTTCATTGTCAGCCCGGCCCTCAATGAGGAGACGATCGCCTTCTGCCGTCGCAATGACGTGGCTGTTTTTCCCGGAGCGCTAACGCCGACCGAAGTCGTCCACGCCTGGAACGCCGGCGCCGATGCAGTCAAAGTCTTTCCCGCGGGTGCAGTCGGCGGAGCAAGTTATCTCAAAGCTCTCAAAGCGCCGTTGCCGCAGGTTGAACTCGTGCCCACGGGTGGTGTGTCGTTGAAAACAGCCGCCGATTTCATCAAGGCCGGCGCCATGGCTCTTGGCGTCGGCGCGGATTTGGTGGACCTGAAAGCTCTGCGCGAAAATCACGATGAAGTGATCACTGAACGCGCGCGACAGTTTCTGGAGATCGTGGGCGAAGCACGGCGGAGCTAAATCTTTAAATCACAAACGTCTTACGGCTTGATCCTATTGGGCGCCGGCCTAAACCAGCGGAATCTTAATAACAGCACCGATCTGAGGTAAACTATAACCGTGATCTATGAGTGGGATCCGGAGAAGGCCAAATCGAATCTAAACCAGCAGGGGATCTACTTTGAAGAAGCAATAACAGTATTTAGGGTCCGCTTGCTGAAACATATCCTGACCCCGATCACTCGGAAGAAGAATTTAGGGGAATCACCATTGGCAAGATGACAAGCATAAGGCTAAGCCACCTCTTCTTCTCGCTTGCTCTCGCGGTTTTCTTCTCGCCAGTTTCAGCACAAACCACCGATAACTATCAGCCCGGCCCCGATTCAAAACCACAGGCTGGTGTTCCCAAAGGTGAGATCCTCAAGTTCACTTTTGATAAATCAAAAATCTTTCCAGGCACAACCCGTGATTACTCGGTTTACGTGCCGGCGCAATACCAGCCTGACAAGCCGGCCTGCGTATATGTGCAGCAGGACGGCATTCGTTTCGCAGCGCCGACCGTTTTCGACAATCTCATTCACAAGAAAGAGCTGCCGATTATTATCGCCGTTTTTGTAGCTCCCGGCATCGTTAACGCCGCGGATGGCAACACAGCGCTCGATCGTTTCAATCGCAGCTATGAATACGACGGACTCGGTGATGCTTACGCGCGGTTCCTGCTCGATGAATTACTGCCGGATGTTGAGAGCAGAAAGACAAGCGACGGCCGGGCGATCAGGTTTTCGCATGATGGAAACGATCGGGCTATTGGCGGCGAGAGTAGCGGTGCTATCGCCGCCTTCACAGCCGCTTGGGAGAAAGCCGGCGCGTTCTCGCGCGTGTTCAGCGCAATTGGAACTTATGTCGATCTGCGCGGCGGCATGCGCTATCCGACGCTCATTCGCAAGTTCGAACCGAAACCGATTCGGGTTTTCCTTCAGGATGGATCGAACGATCTCAATATTTACGGCGGGGATTGGTGGATGGCGAATCAAAGCATGGAACGCGCTCTCGTCTTTGCGGGTTATGAAGTGCAACATGCGTGGGGTGACGGCGGGCACAACGGCAAGCAGTCAACCATGATCTTTCCCGACGCGATGCGTTGGTTGTGGAAAGACTGGCCGAATCCGATTAACGGTGGACAGACACAGAACCCCACGCTCGGCGCGATTCTGGTTCCGGGTGAAGGCTGGCAACTAGTGAGCGAAGGGCACAAGTTTGTCGAAGGGCCTGCGACAAATGCCAAAGGCGAGGTCTTTTTCAATGACGTCACAAACAGTAAGACTTACAAGATCGGACTCGACAACAAAGTCACCGAATTCATCGCTGACTCAAGGAGAGGAAACGGAAACGCTTTCGGTCCTGACGGAAGGTTATATGCAGTCGCGATGGGCGAGCAGAAGATCTTCGCGTACGATGCCGATCGTAAGCCGACCACGATCGCAGACGGCTGGGTTGGCAACGACATCACGGTTGCGCACAACGGAAATGTTTACGTCACGAATCCTCCTGCTGATAACGAGAATGCGCCGAGCAAAGTCTGGCTAATCAAACCTAATGGCGAGAAAATTGTGGTTGATACCGGACTGAAATACGCGAATGGCGTGACGCTCTCTCCCGATCAGACATTGCTGTACGTTGCCGATTATCGCTCGCACTGGGTTTACAGCTACTTCATTAAGGCTGACGGGACGTTGGATGACAAACAGCGCTTCTACTGGCTGCATGTGCCCGACACTTCGGATCAGAGCAGTGCCGACGGCATTCGAGTCGATCGCGAAGGACGACTCTATGTCGCAACCAGCATGGGCATTCAGGTCTGCGATCAGGCCGGCAGGGTGCAATGCATCATTCCCACACCGAACGGCAAACTGTCCAACTTCACTTTTGGCGGCGCGCGCTTCGACGTGCTGTACGCCACTTGCGGCGATCGCGTCTACCGACGCAAGCTGAAAGTTGCTGGCGCCAATGCCTGGGATATACCAAACAAGCCCGCGCCGCCGAGGTTGTGATTTGATTTGTAAACCAGAGTCGAAGTTTCATTAAACTCACTACCGCCAGGAACAGAGTGCGACATCATGAGAATGTCTGACGATCCAGGCGCAGTACTCATCATCGGCGGTCGGGGCGAATTTGGCCGGTTCTTGCAGCGCGACCTACTGCCGAATCTCGGCGTACACACGGTGCTGACCATCGAGCGCGACACTCCTCGTGATCAGCATTTGCCTCAACTTCAGCAGGCTCGGCACGTGATCATAGCTACGCCGCTGGCGGGTTATGCTGAACACGCCTGCGAGATCGTGCGCGAGTGCCGGAACCTCCAGCGGCGGATGACTCTCTGGTTGATTCCCTCGGTCCAGGCGGGGGTGTGGCGAGCCGTCACGGCGATGCTGGCGAGCGTCCAGAATCCATATCTGTCCGCGGTATTCGTGCATCCGATGTATGGACCAAATGGCTTTCGGTCTGATGAGCGCGAGGCTCCGACCTTTCGCAATATTCTCACCGCCACCACCGAGGGAGCGAAGCATCAGTTGGCGGATGAAGTCACTCAGATTGCCGAGACAGTGCGCAATAGACTCAGCATTGAGACAACTAGGGCGTTCAATCCTGAAGAGCACGATCGGATTACCGCCTACTCGCAAGGACTCTCATACTGCGTGGCTCAGACGATCTTCGATCGGCTGGAGATCGATGCGCTGGTGCAGACGCGAATGCCGGATCTGCATTTCTCTTTTTACGCAAATCACGGTCTCATTGTTGATTTCCTGCGTCTCAATGCTTATATGCCAAAGGTTGTCGAGGTGTTTGGGAATGCATGGCAGCGGACCGCACAATCGAGCTACCGGGATCTCTTGAGCGCCTTCGCGCAGGCGGACGAAGCGCTGAATTGCGGCACTGAACCATTGATCCCGACGAAGTGGTACGAGAAGCTTCGCGCCGCTGCCATCGAGTCATGAAGCTTTAGCTCTGAGGAACGGTGAGGAGAGTCTGATGCATCGCAGAAAATTCATGCGGCTGGCCGGCAACGGCATCGCTAGCGAAGCGCTGGTTGCTTCTCTCACACAAGTTGCAAACGCTGCGACGCCGGCAAAGGCATCCGTGAGCAAGATGCCAAAAAAGGCGCTCATGAAGGTCGGCACCCAGAACGTTTCTGCCGATGAAACTCTAAGAGTGTTAGCGGCTCTTGGTGTGAATCATGTTTGCAGCAGTCTTCCGTCGGCGCGACGGGACGCGCAGTGGTCGGTTGAGGGATTGACGAAGCTGAGAGAGCGAGTTGAGTCCTTTGGCATCAAGCTCGAAATTGTCCCTTTGCCACTCAGTTCGAGTTACATAACTAAAGCCGAGAACCCGAACATCATGCTCGGCAAGAGCCCGGAGCGAGATCGAGAAATCGACGATCTCTGTCAAATGATTCGCAACACGGCGCGCGGCGGGATTCCCACATTGAAGTACAACTTGAGCGTCCTCGGAGTCGTGCGCACCGAATCCACGCCCGGAAGAGGCGGAGCCATTTACAGCACCTTCGAATATGATAAAGCCAGGCAGGAACCAGCGCTGACTGAGGCCGGGCCGGTCGAGGCCGATCAGTATTGGGATCGCATCACATACTTCCTCAAACGCGTCGTTCCGGTGGCCGAAGAATACAAGGTGAAACTGGCCTGTCATCCGCACGATCCGGGCATGCCGCGCGATAAAGGCTTTCGCGGAGTGCAGACCGTGCTCGGCAACGTGGATGGACTGAAACGTTTCGTCGAAATCATGCCGAGCAAGTATCACGGATTAAACTTCTGCCAGGGCACCGTCGCAGAGATGTTAACGAAACCGAGCGAAGAGATCTTCGACGTGATCCGTTATTTCGGCAGTCGCGGCAAGATCTTCAACGTCCATTTCCGCAACATCCACGGCGGCTTTCTGAACTTCAAGGAAACGTTCATCGACGATGGTGACGTTGACATGTTGAAGGCCATGCGGGTCTATAAAGAAGTTGGGTACGATGGAATGATGATGCCGGATCATGTTCCTAAAATTTCCGGAGACCCGAATGGTTCTCAGGCATTTGCGTACACGTTTGGTTATATTAAAGCGCTCATCGCTGCCGTCGATTCTGAAACTTAGACCGGCTGCGCTTGCAGTGAAGGAAAATGAGCACGAAATCTTCAACTGATATGACTTCGCAGAACTCAATCAATGCCTACCTGCTCCATGCTGGAGAGGGAGTCGCGGGATTTGATGCCGGCGTAAAAGCGTCGCGGACCTCGACCGGCGGTAATCTTAGTGTGATTGAATCCCACACGCGCGGTGGGGCGCCGTGGCATGTTCATACGCGCGAGGATGAATATTTTTACGTGGTGGAAGGAACGATAGTTGTTCATCTCGACCAAGAAACATATGAAGCCGCACCAGGATCGTTTGTGTTCCTGCCGCGCGGACGTCCGCACGCGTGGGACGTGAGCGTTGACGGAGTCGCCACGCTACTGATGATGACAGCGCCGGCGATGCTGGAAGAGTTTCTGCGCGAGTTTCACGCCGCTTCGGCCAGAGAGGATCGTGACACCATCGCCGCGAAATACGGAATCACGTTTTTCTGGGATCGGTCTTGATGAATTGAGAAGAGTTCATATTGGTGAGGAGATTCATGCAATCAATGAAAATAACAGCGCGCTTCGTGTTGGTAGTGCTTTGTTTCGTTTACGGCGGTTTTGCTTCTACGGCGTTTGCCCAGAGCCCTTCACCTCTGATCCAAAACGTATATGGCCGGCGGACGGTCTCGCTCGACGGCGAGTGGCATTACATCGTCGATTCGCAAGAGGACGGGATGTCGCGCCGCTTTTATCTAAATGGAAAAACTTTCGGCCGCAGGGATTTTGTCGAATATGATTTCAATACCTCGCCGACTATGCGCGTGCCGGGCGATTGGAACTTTCAGCGGCCGGAATTGCAGTGGTACGAAGGCACGCTTTGGTACCAGAAATCTTTTGACTATCACGCTTCTGCAAACATGCGCGCCCTTCTTTATTTCGGCGCGGCTAATTATCGCACTCGCGTCTGGCTGAATGAGAAACCATTGTGTGAACACGAAGGCGGCTTCACTCCCTTCAATTGCGAAGCAACTTCCGCGTTGCAGGAAGGCGCGAACGTCGTCATCGTTTCAGTTAACGATAATCGCCATGCGGACGACATTCCGTCGCTCAGGCCCGATTGGTTCAACTACGGCGGGCTGACTCGCGATGTTCGTATCGTCGAAGTCCCGCGACAATTCATCGAGCAGTACTCGATTCAATTGGACCGTGAGAACACGCGACGCATCGCCGGATGGATTCGCGTAGCAGGCGCGTCGGCGCCGCAAAAACTCTCGGTGAGAATTCCGGAGTTAAAACTCTCTACCGAAGCAACCACGGATAACGATGGGCTGGCTCGATTTACGCTCGATGCCCCGGGCTTGCAATTGTGGTCGCCCGAAAAGCCGAAACTCTATCGCGTGGAGATCTCAGCTGAAAGCGATCAGATCGTTGACGACATCGGCTTTCGCACGATCGAAACACGCGGTACGGATATTCGGCTCAACGGGCGTCCAATATTTCTGCGCGGAATAGACATGCACGAGGAGCCGGTCAATCGTCCGGGGCGCGCTCATGGCGAAGAGGATGCGCGGATACTGCTGGGCTGGGCGAAAGAACTCGGCTGTAACTTTGTGCGGCTGGCCCACTATCCCCACGACGAAAGCATGACCCGCATGGCGGATCGCCTCGGCTTGATGGTTTGGTCTGAGATTCCCGTTTATCAGGGCATTGATTTCAAGAACGCGCAGACACTCGCGAAAGCGCAGCAGCAATTGACAGAGATGATCGCCCGCGATCGAAACCGCGCAGCAATCATCCTCTGGTCCGTCAGCAATGAAACGCCGAAATCAGCGGAGCGCAATGCCTTTCTTCATCAACTCATCGTCATGGCGCGGACGCTCGACCCGACCCGCCTGATCACGACGGCCACAAATCAAACCAACGCGACTGAACCGCACAAGAGAATCTTTGACGATCCCATCATCGCCGATCTGGATGTCTTTGGAGTCAACGAATACATCGGCTGGTACGAAGGCGTCCCGGCGGATCTCGACATCACGACCTGGAGCACGCCCTACAACAAGCCAATGATCGTCAGCGAATTTGGCGGCGACGCCAAGTACGGTTTGCACGGCGCTGCCTCTCAGCGTTGGACCGAGGAATATCAGGAAGACATCTACAAACATCAGATCGCCGCGCTCCGCAAGATCCCGTTCCTGCGCGGCACCAGCCCGTGGATCCTGAAAGATTTTCGCTCACCACATCGGCAATTGCCGGGCATTCAGGACGGCTTTAATCGCAAAGGACTTATCTCGGAACGTGGCGAGCGAAAGAAAGCGTTCTATGTTCTCCAAAGGTTCTATCGCGAGTTGGCGACGCAAACTGCCGCGACTGCTCAGTAACCTCCGCCCCAATTTCCTAAGAACGTCTCTGTCTCAGATCAGGGCCTGAACTATGGCTTCGCTCGATTCTTAACCGCAACGCGGTTGCGCCCAGGGTTGACCGCTTCGGCTACCCTGCGATCAGGGATGAATCACCCTTCAACCGTAAGGCGGTTGGATTGTGATCTGTTCTCCCCACCCTCCAGTGTTGGTAAAGCCCGTGATCATTATGTGCGAGTTCGCGGGCAATGGCAGGCTGATTGAATTAGACCTTACGGAATCTCCTCTCCAAGAGTCCACGCAGACTAACATAAGTTACTTTTTGAGCAGGTAATTCGCGCGGGTCGAAGTCGTACTGCGCGGCGACACTTAGTTAAAACTCGATGCCTCTTTGCGCTCTAATCCCAGCTTGAAACGGATGCTTTACTTCCGTCATTTCGGTGACGAGGTCGGCAGCTTCGATCAATTCTTTTGGCGCATCGCGTCCAGTGACGACGATGTGAAGGGAAGGTTGGCGTTCGCGCGCGGCGCGGATTTCTTCCAAAACTTCTGCGACCGGCAACATTTCATAGCTCAAAACATAAACCAGTTCATCGAAGACGAGCAGATCGTAATCCCCGCTTCGAAGTTTTTCGACACAAAGGTTCCAGGTGGCGCGCGCGGTCTGACGATCCTGTTCGGGATTTTTTGTGTCCCAGGTGAAGCCATCACCCATGGTATGAACTTCAATTCCGAGCTTTTCCGCTGAGACATGCTCGCCGTAGCGATCGGTGCGCGACTTCATGAATTGGATCATGCAGCAACGCAGCCCCTGGCCGGCAGCGCGCATCATCAAGCCGAGATTGCCATCAGTGAAATGCCTGGAAAGTTTAGAGGCGGGCTATTGCCCGCCTATTCTTGCGCTATCAGAGTTTCTGGCGGGCAGTAGCCGCCGCTAGACATATCGGGACTATTTCAGAGCGTCTTCGGTAATATCTCTCAATCCATTCGCGCGCTTGATGGCGTCTTGCAGCAGCGGCACAACTTGCCGCTCGATGCTCTCGAGGTTGCCTTTCAACGTGCAGCCGGCGGCGTTGCGATGTCCACCGCCGCCGAACTGCTCCGCAACCTTGGCGACGTTCACATCCCCTTTCGAACGCAAGCTGGTGCGATAGACCCCCGGCGAACACTCTTTGAAAAGCGCTGTTGCTTCGATTTCTTCGACAGATAAAGGATAGTTAACGAATCCGTCGGCGTCCTCTTCAGAAGCCCGTGTCTGTTCCTGCATCTCCAGCGTCTGTTCCATCCAAGCGATATGGCCCGTCTCGTCACGTTTCGCCGTCGCGAGGACCAGGCTCAACAATTCAATCTTGGGCCATTGATAACTACCGAAGATCGCTTCCGCGGTCTTGGCGGGTTTGACGCCGGTGCGCACGAGTTCAGACGCTATCTTGAAAGTTCGCTCGGTTGTATTCGAGTAATGAAACGATCCCGTGTCAGTGAGTAACGCGGTGTAGACGCATTCGGCGATCTCTTTGGTTACGCGCACGCCGGTGGCTTTGCAGAGATTGTAGATCATCTCGCCAACGGCCGAAGCAGTTGAATCGATCCAGTTGATGGCCCCAAACAGGGCGGTCGTCGAATGGTGATCGATGTTGACGACGAATTGTTTTTCGAGATCGATCAAGCCGGGCCGATCGATGTCGGAGCATTCAATTACGAAAACGGCATCGTAAGGGCGATCGACCGAGGGGGTTACGCGGATTGCGTCGGCGCCGGGAAGTAGTTGATAAACATGCGGCGCCACGTCGCGCATGGTGACTTCGACGTCTTTGTCGAGCGCGCGCAGCAACCAGTAGAGACCGAGCGAGGAGCCGAGGCTGTCGCCGTCTGGCCGAACGTGGGAAGTAATCGCAAAGCGATCTTTCTTTTCAACAAGTTCAACTACCTGGCTCAGCATTGGTGGATTTCGGATTGCGAATTTCGGATTGTGGATTTAAGAACGAACGCAAATTCGCAATCCGCAATCACTCCCCGTGTCCTATCTTTTCAAGTAGCACATCGACGCGCTCAGCTTCTTCTTCGACCGTGTCGCGCACGAAGTGAAGCGCGGGAGTATGCCGCAAATCGAGCGCGAAGCCAAGTTGCCGGCGCACATAAGGCGCGGCGTGTCGCAATGCGCGCAAAGCGAGGTCGTGTTCCCGCTCGTCCCCCTCGACGGTTACGTAGACGCTGGCATCACGCAGATCGTCCGCGACTCGCACCTCTGTCACGGTGATCGTCGCCAGCCGCGGGTCCTCTAATTCATAGCCCACAATCTGCGCAATCTCTTCGCGCAGCGTCTCAGCAATGCGCTCTGGCCGATGCATGAACCAGTCGGCAGGAGGCAGTCGGCGGGATGCAGGGAAGGAAAATCCTGCCACCTGGCTCCTGCGGTCTGCCTCCTATAATTCTGTCGCCGCAACTTTTTCGATCACGTAACATTCGATCTGGTCGCTGACTTTGATATCGTTAAAGTTTTCCAGACCGATACCACACTCGAAGCCTTCGCGAACTTCCGACGCGTCTTCCTTGAAGCGACGCAACGAGGCGATGTTGCCTTCCCAAGTCACCACGCCGTCTCGGATTAAACGGGCGCGCGCATTGCGTTTCATTATCCCGTCGACGACCATGCAGCCGGCGACCACGCCCACTCTCGGGACTCGGAAGGTCTCGCGCACATCGGCTTTGCCCAGAATCTTTTCCTTTTCGATTTTCTCGAGCATGCCGATCATCGCGGCCTTAATCTCTTCTTCGACCTTGTAGATGATCGAGTGCAGGCGGATGTCTACGTTCTCCTGTTTCGATAGATCGCCCGCGCGCGATTCAGGCCGCACATTGAAGCCGATGATCACCACGGCGCTTGACGAAGCGCTGGCTTGCGTCGCCGATGCCAGCAGTACGTCCGACTCGGTGATCGCGCCCACGCCCGAACGGATGACTTTAACTTTCACGCGCTCGCTCGACATCTTCTGCAGAGTCGATTTCAGGACCTCGACTGAGCCCTGGACATCGGCCTTGATGATGACCAGCAGCTCTTTGACCTCGGTCTCGCCGAGGGCTTCGATTCCGCGTTTGGTGGTCTTAACCAGCGTGCGCTGTCGCTCGACGGATTGGCGATGATGCGAGATTTGCTGCGCGCGGGTAACGTCAGCGACGACCTGGAAAGTCTCGCCGGCCTGGGGCACTCCTTGCAGGCCAAGCACTTCCACCGGTGTTGCCGGCCCGGCATCGGTTACTTGTTCGCCGCGATCATTGAACATTGCGCGGACCTTACCGAAGATTTGGCCGACGATGAACGGATCGCCGATGCGCAAGGTGCCTTGCTGAACCAAGGCGGTAGCAACGGCGCCGCGGCCGCGATCGAGTTTCGCTTCCAGCACGACGCCAGAAGCCAGACGCGTGGTGCTCGCTTTCAGATTCAGAATATCCGAAGTCAGCAGGATGGTTTCGAGCAGCGTCTCCAGGTTCTCGCGCTTCTTCGCGGAAACGTCGACCATTTCGGTGTCACCGCCCCACTCAACCGCATTAAGCCCTTGCTGAGCGAGTTCCTGTCGCACTCTATTCGGGTTTGCATCGGGCTTGTCGATCTTATTGATGGCCACCACGATCGGAACGCCCGCGGCGCGCGCGTGCTCGATCGCCTCGATGGTTTGCGGCATGACGCCGTCGTCGGCGGCGACGACGAGCACCACGACGTCGGTCGCCTTCGCACCGCGCGCGCGCATCAATGTAAATGCTTCGTGGCCCGGCGTGTCGAGAAACACGACGCGGCGCTTTTCATCGTGGTTGTCGGGGTTGGGAACTTCCACGCTATAAGCGCCAATGTGTTGGGTAATGCCGCCGGCCTCGCCGGCAACGACATTGGTGGTGCGAATCGCATCGAGCAAAGAAGTCTTGCCATGATCGACGTGGCCCATCACCGTGACCACGGGCGCGCGCGGGACTTCGACATCGTCGACATCGGCCGCGATCAGCTCTTCGAACTCTTCTTCCGCTACCATTTCTTCAAAGGGCACGAAGCTCACCTCATAACCGAACCGCTTTCCGAGTTCGGCAGCCACTTCATCATTAAGAGCTTGATTGATAGTTGCGAATACGCCCCGTTGCAGTAACAGCGCCACGATGTCCTTCGGTTTGATGCCAAGCTTTTCGGCAAATTCCTTGACGGTCGAGCCCTCGACTATGCGCACCGCCTTCAACTCGCCCGAAGTTGCTGGAGTCTCGAGCCGGCCCGCGATGCGTTGTTCCAGCGTTAGCACCGGCGGTGGCGGTATGAATTCGCGATCAAATTTGCTGCCCTTGCCTTCAATACGCTTAGCGTTACGGGTTGAGCCGCGGCGCGACTTTCGTCTGCCTGCATCGGGAGGTGGAATGTAAGTCGTCTGCGGTGTCGCCGTTTCACCAGGCGTCCCCGCGTATTCAACTCGAGACCTGGCAGCTCGCTCGCGCACGCGGGTTGATGGCGTCCCTGGGGGCGGCTCAGGCACGCGCTCCCCCGGTCGAATACCGGCGTTGATGGCGGCGGC
>WNFO01027849.1_pt1 | contig 11842 bp, 10 predicted proteins | sample 5400251 | NCBI WGS metagenome assembly WNFO01 (sample SAMN13153354, study PRJNA577476) | soil metagenome | isolation source: 100 cm saprolite under Madrone tree | place: USA:California | collected 2016-06-14
ACGTCGAGCTGCACCCAGCTCGTATGCACCTTCACCAGCACCAGCAGCGATCCCGACGGGACGATCGCGAGCTACGCCTGGACGTTTGGGGACGGCGGGACGGCGAGCACTCAGAACCCGTCGCACATCTACACGGCGGGCGGGACCTTCACCGTCACGCTCACGGTGACCGACAATCAGAACGCGACGGGCAGCGTGTCGCACACCGTCACGGTCACCGCTCCGCCGCCGCCCAACCAGCCGCCGGTCGTGACCGCCGGGAGCGATCAGTCGGTCTTGATCGGTGCGCTCTTCAATCTGCAGGGAGCGTCATTCAGCGATCCGAACCACGATGGGCCGTGGACCGTGACCATCGATTGGGGCGACGGCAGCTCGCCCGCGACCTTCACTGCGGCCGAGGGGTCGATCAGCCGCTCGCACTCGTATGGGACGCTCCTGCCGGCCACCTATACGCTGACCGTGACCGTGCAGGACGCACACGGCGCCACGGGCTCGGCCAGCAAGACGGTCCAGGTGGTGTTGTAAGGTCGGTCTTGGTAAACCCCGGGGCATGGCCCCGGGGTTGGTCTACCCTACTCTCGCGCCTCCTTCACCCACTTGCCCTCGAGCTTCGCCATCTCGAGCGCCCGCGCGGCGCGCGCCAGCAGGCTGCGGGCTTCGAGCGCGCCACCTTCACCGGCCGCACGCCGGCTGCCCACGGCGTCGTAGCCCGCGCGCAGCTCGACACCGACTGAGTCCCGCAGCCGCTTCGCGAGCTGACGCGCCCCGGCTCGGTTCACACCCGCGGCCACCACCGCGAACTCGGCGGGCCCGATGCGGCCGATCGCATCGGAGCGACGCCCGCTCGCCTCGAGCGACCGCGCCACGCCACGTAGCGCGTCGAGACCATCCGTCCCTCCGTGTTCACCGGAGCGGTCGGGCGCGACCGCCACGCAGGCGACCGACGCGTTGTGTCGGGCCGCCTGCAGGATCAGTTCGCCGGCGCGGCGCGCCAACCCGTGCGTCGAGTAGAGACCGGTCACGTCATCCACCAGATCCCGGCGCGACACGGCGTCGCGCTCGACCTTGACGAGCACGTAGCGATCCAACCTGCCGAGCAGCCCGGCGACGTCCAGCGGTTCTCGCACCAGCTCCCACACTCCGGCGCGCAGCGCGGTGAGGTGGTCCGCGCGACCGGGTCGGCCCGGGACAAGCATGAGAATCGGAGTGCTCGAACCGATCGAGGGATCGGCGCGGAGCGCGCGGCTCAGATCCAGGGCCTGCGCGGCACCGAGCCGCGCGTCCAGCACAACGACGTCGGGACGCGCCGTGCGCGCCCGCTCGAGCACCGAGGCTTGGGCGAACACGCGTAGCACGGAGTACCCGCGTCGGCCGAGCGATCTGACGACGTCCGAGAGGGCGTGGTTCTGATCGCTGGCGATGAGGATCCGCGGCGGTCGGGTGAGACGCGGTCGAATCGGCATACCGAGTCGGAGGCGAGTCCGACTCATGACATACCCCGCTTCCACGGCACAGTTGCGGCGATGGGACCGGGAGCGGGGAGCGGGAGCGGTACCCTCAGGAGACGGTTCAGACCTTGGTGTGGATGCCCTTCCGCACCAGCCCAAACAGATTGCCGATGATCACATCGGTGAGCCGCAAGAGTTCGTCGAGTGGCGCGACGGGCATGTACTCGACCTCACGGACGACCTCGAGGAAACACTCGACCTCCGCGGCGGAGCCGAGGGCAATGCGTAGGTGCCGCCGGAATTGTAGCGGTGTGCTGAGCGCATATCCCTCGACGATATTGGCTTCGATCGACAGTGCGGCACGCCTGAGCTGATCGAACACCGCACGGGAGCGCGGGTGGTAGGCGCGGTCAGTGGCCCGGAGAACCCCGATAGATAGGCGATGGGCACGCTGCCAGACGACGAGCGATCGATACTTGCGCATCGATGCAATCTGTACGGCGCGCGACACTCGCAGTAACCACAATCACGCGTGCCGTACCCTTCTATTGCGCCGTCCGGTACCGCTCCCCGCTCCCCGCTCCCCGCTCCTCGTCCCCTGGGCGGAACCTCCTCCTGCCACCAGGCGTACGACCACATTCAACAGGAGGTGTCCTATGGAAGCCCGCATCACAGCGCAGTCGCAGTCCTTCAAGCTCCGCGAGCGGTTGGAGGAAGCCAAGGTCTCACATGGGCAGGAGGTGCGCGCCGACCTGCCCAACGTCCGCGTCGCCGTGCTCGCGGCGACCGGAGAGGCGCAATTGATGTTCTGCAACATGGGCTCGATTCGCGTGCGCGACCTGGTGCAGCCGGGCGATCACGGCCCGCTGGCCACCGAGGTTACGCTGCAGGGTCTCGCCGTACCGTTCCCGGGGACTTACGACCTCGTGAACGCGCGCGTGTCGGTGAACGGCAGCATTCACGTGATGGTGGATCGGGACACGCGGGTCGTGCCCAACGTGCACCGGGGGTTAGAAGGGATAGCCCAGGTCTATCTCGACAATTGGCCACGTAGTGTGGGCGTTGCCTGACGCGCTGACGCTCAAGCGGCCGGCAAACGTCTTCGCGCCCAGCTCGACGCCCACACCATCCACGTAGCGGGCGGGATCGAAGGTCCAGCGGTCGAGCACGGTCCCGGCGTTCCAGCGAACGCGCGCGAAGACGTCCGGCGCGAGCTCCCATTGCGCCCCGAGCTCCGCCATCTGGACGTGGCGGCCGCGCCGCTGCTGCGTGCGTAACCCGGCGAACGAAATGTCGCGGTCGGGAAAGAGGTAGTAGGCGTTGGCTCCACCCAGGAAGAACTGATAGTGCGGCGGCGGCTCGCCGCCCGACGCACCCACGGTCGCGCCCGCCCACAGGGACATGCGGCGGAATAGCGGGACGTAGCACCGCAGGTCGGCGACGTGGTGCGAGAACGCCGCGCCGCCGGACGCGGCGGCCACGCGGTTGCCCCACTCGGTGACCGCACGGAACGAGATCCCCGAGCGAGGAAACAGGCCACGATCGTAGGTATCGATCTGGAGCACGCCGGCGACCGTGTAAAACGTCCGGTGCACCGGCGGCGTCGCGACGGCCGACACCTCCTCCGCCCAGCGCGCATGCTCGGCTTTGATCCGGATCGACGCGTCCACGGCCGTGCCGAGACTCCGCGCGATCGAAGCGGCGATCGCCCCCAGGTCCACTCGCACCTGCGCGACGCGATGGTCACCCTGATACAGATCGAACGGGCTGCGCACGTAGCCAAGGTCGCTACCCAGCGTGACGCTTCTCCCATTGCCGAGCAGCTGCGACACGCCCGCGCGCACCTGAATCTGTTGGCCCAGGCGGGCATCGGCCCGTCCGCTGAACCCGCCCGCGATCGGGCCCAGGGTGCTCGACAGCAGCACCGACGCCTTGTAGCGGCTGTCGTAGCGCAGGCCCAACCCGAAGCGGCCACTGGCGCGCTCGCCCAACAACACGGTCAAGTCGCCCCGCTCGAGGCGGTACCCCACACTCTCGAAGAGCCCGGTGGCGTACAACCGGCTCATGCGCTGGTCCAGCGTACCGCGCGATACCCAGGAGCCGCGGCGCACGCCGAGCGCGCGGGCCAGAAACCCTTCCGGGACGAGGCCGGCAGGATCGAACCGCACGCTCGTGACCAGCACCGACTCGGGCTCGACCACCGGCGCGCGCGGCGCGCTCGCCCGCCGTGACACGCGCCGCCGTGCGAGCGCCGCCTCGATCTGGGGAAGGGCCGCCCGACCGGCCGCCTCTCCCCGCGCGATCACCTCGCGGGCGCGCGTGAACCCGAACGTGGAAAAGCCGCGCACCTCCGGGAGAATCACGACGTCGCACTTGCCGCGCTGCTCGGCCTCGGAGTCCCACACGCGGAACGACACCGACTGGACCAGGACATCCACCAGCGAGACGATCGAGTCCCGCGGCTCGAGCGGATCGGTGACGTCGCTGCAGATCAGCACGTCCGCGCCCAGGGCGCGCGCGTCCTGCGCCGGGAGGTTCCGCACCACCCCGCCGTCGATCACCGCCGTGTCCGCCAGCTCCACGGGAGCGAAGACGCTCGGGAGGGCCATGCTGGCGCGGATGGCATCGGGCAGAAACCCGTGATCGAGCACCACCGCCTTGCTGGTCTCGAGGTCGGTCGCGACCGCGGCGAATGGAATGGGCAGCGCGCGGAAGTCGCGGGTCGAGTGCGCCGACCAGGTGAGCCCGGTGAGAAGCTGCGAGATGCGCTGTCCCGGGACGACGCTGCGGGGGAGTTTGATCCCGCCGCGATGAATCGGCAGCGTGATCAGGTAATGATCCTCAGCGAACTTGCGATCGACCGCCAGATCGCGGCGGTCCACCGGATCGGTGAGCAGCCGAAACCAGTCCTCCGTCCGGACGATGGTGTCGAGCTGGGCGGCGCTGTACCCCACGGCATACAAGCCGCCGACCACGCTACCCATGCTCGTGCCGGTGATCACGTCCACCGGAACGCCCGCCTCCTCGAGCACCTTCAGCACGCCGATGTGAGCCAGCCCGCGCGCCGCGCCCCCCGAGAGGGCGACGCCGACCTTCTGGCCGCGCGCCCCGGCAACGGGGAGCGCGCACACGAGAAGCACCAGGGCGAGTCGCTTCACGGTTTGTCCGATTGAGGGGCTTGAAGGGTTACCGACTGTTGCGTCGGCGCGCCAGCCGGGGGGCCCGGCGTAGCGGAACAGAACGAAGCACGCGATTTGCGGCGATTTCGGGGCACTATGATCCGCCGCCGGAGTTCTGATCGACGGCAAAGTATGGGCCGCCGCATTGTGCGGGACCGCCGTCGGGAGCAGGAGCCGCCCGAGGTCGAGCGCCGCAGCGGCAACCAGCGCCGCTCCGGCAGCGTCCGGCGCTCCGGCCAGGAGCGCCGCTCGGCCTACGAGGACGCCGTCGCTAGCTAGTCGCGCGGTCCTGCACTACGCGCGCGTCGCGCGCTTCGAACACACACAACCCCGAATCTTCCCACGCGACCGGAAACAGCCCGTTGCACCGGGGACACACCACCCGGAGCGCGTGCTGGCCAAGCGGGGCCCGCGCGCTGCAGCTCGGGCACACCCCGTAGGTCGACCCCCAGCTGGCCGGCGGATGCTGACCATTGGCAAGCCGCGTCACCACCGACCACATCGTGGGGCGAAACGGCAGGATCTGGAGGAAGGTGCGCGGCACCGTCACCGGGCGCCGGTTCACTTCGAGGACGCCTTCGAGCGCCGTCGCGCGGAGCACGCGGTACCACGCGCCGCGCCTCACCTGACGGCTGGTGCGGACTCGGGTGCGAGCCCACTGTTCTGCGTGCGGCATGGTCGCCCTCCAGAGCAACGGGGGTGGTGGGTCGGGTAGCTCATGGGGGCGCGAAGCCAGTTTGCCGGCCGCGGCGAGGATGGGCGGGGGCCTAGATCACAGTGGCAAGGGTCAGATGTGTGTGGTGACGCAGCATGGGCACGAGGGTTAACCTTGAGCAACCGGCCAACTCGCAACTGAAGCTCTTCCCCGGCATGACCGCGTATGTGACCGTGCCCGTGGCGGTGGCCGCCAACGTCGTCAGGCATCCGACGGTAGATGCGAGGACGCTAGGGGCGGGTCAGGCCCAAGCCAAACTGAAACTTCCTCGTGGGATAGGACGACAGCTGCCACGTGAAATGGACCGCCAGATTGATGGGCGACAGGAACGGCGTCAGGTTGCCGAGTCCGAACCCCGCCTCGGTGTAGGGCCGGCGCGCCGTGAACAACAGCGCGTCGCCGGGGTTGGGCGCGCCTCGGTGTAGGGCCGGCGCGCCGTGAACAACAGCGCGTCGCCGGGGTTGGGCGGATGGCCGTCGAAATCCGTCCAGAACACGCCGCCATGCACGCTCAGGGTGACGGGCAGGCGCCGGATCAGCGGTAACCGGCTCTTGGCGAACAGCAGCCGGTCGAAGTCGTGGCGCAGGGTGATCATCGCGGCGCGGGTGCCCGAATAGCTGGTATCGCGGGAGATGGTGTTGAACCCGCCTCGCTGGAACGTCGCCGCCCGCATCCCAAAATCCACCGCGAAGTAGCGCTGCGGCGGGACCCACCCAGTGGAAACGCCTCCAGCCGCGAACAGCGTCGTGACCCCCAGATTGAACGTGCGCTGCCGTCGCTCCACCGTCACCGAGTAACGCCGGTAGGCGAAATCACTGTGCAGCACGTCGTGAGCCGCTATCTCCGCGCCGATGCTCACCCGGGTCCAGGTGAGGCTCGGGAGGTACACGTCTGAATCCTTGCGACGCAGCATCGAGCGTGAATCGTAGGTCAGAGTTCCGGAGACGGACCGGAGCGTTCCTTCCAGGATGCTCGGGTTGGGGCGTTGCGGTCGCCGGCCCGTGAACACCGAGTAATCGGTGACCACGGGCAGGCTGGTCTGGCGCTGGTCGTCGTAGCGGAGCTCGAGGCGGGTGAAGTCCAGCAGCTTCGTGCCCGCGGCCAAGGTGAAGCCGCGCTCGCGATAGTAATCGCGCGGATCGAGCCGAAACAGCAGAGCCCGATACGTCGGGTTGTAGGCTCGGCTCACGAACGTCGGTCGCGTGACCGTCTCGTCGTGGTACCAGGCGCCGATCCAGCGACGCTCGGCCTCGGAGAGCTGCACCCGGCCCCCGGCGCGGTACTGCCACCGATCGCTCTCGGTCGCGTATCCCAGCTTGGTGTCGAGCGTCAGGCCGGGCCACTGGCGCCACGTGTGCCCCGCGCCGAAGTATGTCCCGTCGACCCGATTGAAGTGGAAGAAGTCGGTGTCGCCCGTCGCGACCGCGGCCAGGCCGATGCCGTCGCGCACGCGGCCCAGGAACGACGGCGGCTGGCGCGCGAGCGAGTCTATCCGAGCCCACGCGCTGCTCTCGGCTGCGCTGAACGACGGCGGCTGGCGCGCGAGCGAGTCTATCCGGGCCCACGCGCTGCTCTCGGCTGCGCTCAGCGGCATTGCGCCTGGGCCGACCCAGGCGCTCGAGTCCGGGCGGTCGGCCGCGGCACTCACCACGACCCGGAACTCACGCAACTCGGGAGGGCGTCTGCCCTCGTCGAACCGGAAGTCGGCGAGCGATGCGACGTGCTCGAACGCCAGGTCCCTCGGGAAGCGCGGCAGCGGGATCCCGAGGTGCACCTCACCGGTGAGCCGGATCTCGTACGGCATCCAGCGCCCGCCGCCCATGTCGCGCAGCCGCTGCCGATAGCGCAGGTTGCGCACGAAGTTGAAGCGCACCGTGCGGTTCACGCCGACGTCGATGGCCACCACGTCGTACGCGGAATCGGCGATGTCGATCACGCCCACGAACAACGGAGACGCGTCGGAGCGGGGCGCGAGGGCGAGACGGAACACGCGACGCCCGTCCACGGCGAGGGTGTCGAGCACCCGGTAGGCGTAGGCGTCGAGCGCGTCGTCGGCGATGGGCGAGACGAGCGAATAGCGCCGGAGATCGATGCGCTCGCGGTTGAAGTTCACGATTTCGCCCACCGTCACCAGGTTCTCCTCGGCGCGCAGGTTGCGGGACTGGCGGCGGACCAGGATCGTCTCCTGATAGCGGTCGGGCTGCTCCCAGTAAGCCGCGGTGCGCGTTTCGGTGATCAACAGGACGGACGCCGCGGAGTCGGGCGGTTTCGTCAGGTCCCGCACCACGAACTTCACGTACGCCCCGTAGCGGTAGTCGTGAATACGTCGAAACCGCTCGTGCTTGCGCGCGATCGCGGCCTGGATGATGCGCCGGGCGGCGTCCTCCTCCGGCGTGACGGTGACCGCCGCCAGCGGGACGGCCGCGGGGCGGAGGTACACGTCCTGCCGCGTCACGCCGGCCGGCGCCGTGACGGTGAGCGATTCCGGCTCGTAGCCGATGTGGCGGACAATGAGATGCAGCTGGCCGGGCACTTCCCTGGTCACGCGATAGCGCCCGGCGTCATCCGTGAGCACGGAGAGGCCCGACTCTACCACGCGCACGATGACCAGGCGCAGCGGCGCGCCTGAGAGCGTGTCGTAGACGGTTCCCGTTACAACCGCCGTGTCGGGAGGCGCTGGAGCGCTAGGTTGCTGAGCGAGTAGCGGAGAGCAGAGAGCTGGGAGTAGGTAGCAGAGAAAGAGGGAGGCGCGAGCCGGGAGCACGGCTTCCATTACCCCGCTCCCGGCTCCCTGCTCCCTATTCGTGCGTCCCTGCTTCGTGATCGTCCACGCCGTCGTGATCGTCGTCCTCAAACACTCTGGCCGACCGGCGGATGTTCCGCTCGATGGCCTCGGCGTTCGCGGGGTTCGTCGGGTCGATCACGGCCCCGCTCGCATCCTTGAACCAGCTGGCGATGTCCACCGCGATCGTGAAGTTCTTGGTGTCGCTCGCCAGCGTGACCGGGGGGTTGAACGTCGCCGCCATCTCGGCGTCCACCTCGGACGTAAAGGTGAAGTCATGCGTCGCGTTGCTCGCGTCCGTGAAGACGCCGGTCACCTTGACGCTGATCCCGTTGAACTCAGGGTGGGCGGTGAGGAACGCGCTCGCCCCGGGCTCGTTATCGTCCGGCTTCACCGCGTCGAGCTTCGCCTGCACGCCATTGTAGGTCCCAGCGGGCACGGCCACATCCTGCAGCATCACCTGGGTGGTGGCGTCCACGGGCAGGTCCACGAGCGTCGGACCCAGCCGCAGCTCGGCACAGTCGTCCGCTTCGCCCGTCGTGGCGCACGTGCCGGCGGTCGAGAGCTCGATCCGCGCGAGCACGATCTGCGCCTGGGTGATCGACAGCGAGTTGGCGCCGCTGCCGATCTGGATCGCCGCACTCACCCCGGACCCGGCGGGGACGGCTACGCCGGAGGTCCCTTTGGTGGTGACCGATAGGCTGACGGGCTGAGACACCCGGGGCGCCGTTCCATCGCACGCCGCGAAAGTGAACGCCACCGGCGCGAGCCAAAGCGCGCGCCGCATCCGAGACAGGTCGATCATATGCACCTCGCCGAAAGGGAATGACTCGGCGTTACTACCCCTGTCGCGTTCGGTTGGGGCCAGTCGCAGCGGTGTGAGCCGCATCACGAACCCTTAGGCTAAAGCGTCCAGGACTGCGAGACCCACCTCGCGCCGTCGGAGGAGCTCAGGATGGTGCTGGCGTCGCCCACCACGGTAAACTCTGCCCCGGACCAGGCGATGTCCGTCAGCCGCCGGTCCGTCACTACCATCTCGCCGGTCCACTGGACGCCATCGGGCGAGGTGAGGATCGTCCCGACCCTCCCACGGCCACGAAGCCGTGGCCTGACCAGGCTACGCCGATCATCGCATTCAGGGTGCCGGACGCTCGTGCTGTCCACGTCACGAGCGGTGCTCGCAAGGAGTTCAATTCGGAACCGGGGCGGCCCCTCCTCGAGTATGGGCGGATCGATCTCAGCGCGCTCCTCGACTCGCGGCTGAAGCCGCGGCTCGGCACGTACCGCTGAAGCGGCAGGGCGGCGTCAGTTCACTGACAGGGCCGAGCCGCGAGTTTACTCGCGACTCTTCGGGCGCTGAGCGTCATCTTGCAAATCAGAGCCGCGAGTTCACTCGCGACTCTTCCGCGCCCGCAATCGTTCCCTGCTCTCAGCCTTTTCCTCCCCGCTCCCGTTCGTCTATTTCAAGTCAATCCTCCCCAGCTTCTCGAGTCGCGGCTGAAGCCGCGGCTCGGCCCTGCCGCTGAAGCGGCGGTGCCCGCGTCAGTTCACTGACAGGGCCGAGCCGCGAGTTTACTCGCGACTCTTCGGGCGCTGAGCGTGATCTTGCAGGTCCGAGCGAGCTTCTTCGCGCCTCTTCAGCCAAGCCTGCCGCCGAATCGAGCCCATTCCGCCGAAATAGGATGACGATCCTAGACTGGGGTGCTCGCGAGATTGCTGCCGTGATCGACCGCATCTATTGCCACATCGTTTGGACTACGCGTCATCGCGAGGCCTTGATCGATGCCAGTCTGGCTCGCTTTCTGTGCGGTTTCTTCCGTGCGATTGCCTCCCAAGAGGTGGCCCGGATTCTCGAGATCGGGATGGTCCGGACGCACGTGCATCTGTTGGTCCGCATCCACCCCACGACGGACATCAGTCGTCTGATGCAGCGCCTCAAAGGCGGCAGCGCGGCGATCGCCGGCAAGGAACACCGCGCGGCGGCAGGCGTGTCGCTCAAGTGGGCCAAGGGTTATTCGATTCATTCGGTGGGGGTGCGGAACGTGGCCGCTGTACGGGGATACCTGCGTGATCAGCCGATGCATCACCCTGATCAGGTGATAACGGGGTGGGAGGGGGATAGTCCCGAATACGAAGGGCCGGGGACGGATGAATGGAGATCGGAAGGGCGGAAGAGGATTTGAGGCCCCAGGCTCCTCGAGTCGCGGCTGAAGCCGCGGCTCGGCAGGTACCGCTGAAGCGGCAGAACCCGACGTCAGTTTACTGACACACGCCGAGTCGCGGGTTTACCCGCGGACCAGGGGACGCGCACATCCTTCCCGTAAAGGGACGTGTCTGGGTCCAACGCCCGAGCGGTTGGGGTACTGTGACGTCGCTCCTCATTCGCGGCTCAAGCCGCGGCTCGGCCCTGCCGCTGAAGCGGCTTCCCCGCGTCAGTTCACTGACAGGGCCGAGCCGCGAGTTTACTCGCGACTCTTCGCGTACGGCTGATTATTTCAAATCAATCCTCCCCAGCTTCTGAATGCCCGAGAGCGCCAGCCACAGCCGCGCCCGGCTCGAGTCCACCGCCATGTTCCGCACCACCGAGCCTGGCGTGGGGATCTTGACCGTCTCGAAGCGCTCGCTCGCCGGGTCGAACGCCACCATCTGGTCCCTGCCCGACTCATTGTACCAGATGCGCCCGTCGGTGCCGGCGGCGATGCCGTACGGCTCGCTGCCGTCGCCGCCCGGGCTGGCGAAGTCGCGCACCTGCCCCGTGGCGGGATCGAGCCGGCCCAGCTTGCCGCGGGCGTAATCCGAGTACCACACGATGCCCTTGGCGTCCACGATCAGGCGGCGCGGCCGCGCGCCCGCTGCGGGCAGCGGGAAGATCTTGAGCTTGCCGTCCGCCGGATCGATGCGGCCGATCTGGTTCGTCCCGAACAGCGCCATCCAGATCATTCCGTCGGGCGCGGCCACCAGGCCGTACGGCCGGGCGCGCGGCGTCGGCACCGGGTAGATCTTGGCCGCGCCCGAGGCCGGATCGAGCACGCCGTACAGGTTCGAGCCCTGGACGGTGAACCAGACTTTCCCCCGATGGAACAGCGGCGTGTGCGGGTCGCGCGCCTCGGAGGGGAGCGGAAATTCCTTGATGACGCCGGTGGCGGGATCGAGCCGGCCCAGACGGGCGGTGAAGTTCGCCGTGTACCACACGCCGCCATCGGGCGCGACCACGATCCCGTGCGGTCCCGACGTTGGCGTGGGTGTGGCGTAGTCCGTGACCTTGCCGGTCGCGGGATCGAGCCGGCCGATGTAGCTGTTCGCCTGGTCGGTGTACCACACGATGCCGTCGGCGCCGACGGCGGGATCGTGCGGGAACGCCTTGGCGCGCGGCAGCGAATACTCGATGACAGAGGGAGCAGGCGCGAGGCAGAGTATCACGGCAAAGGCCGCGCGCAGCAGAGGCGAGCGAGTCATGGATGGCCCCTTGGGTCGGAGCGCGGATGATGGCGCCTGTCACCTTCAATCGCCACCCCCTCTCTCGTGGTGTCGCGTCCGCGCCACACACTGGGCCGACCGGCGTGCTCGGCCCCGCCTTGTGGCGTGGGCACGCGACCCGCAGTCTGTTATTAGTATGAGGCAAGGACCTGTATGAGCCCCCAAGGACCGCCCGGCGACCGGGCAGCGGACGAGGGGTCACGCGCGGCTGGTGCGCGTTTTGCCGCGCAACCGTACCCCA
>WNFO01004674.1_pt1 | contig 11839 bp, 7 predicted proteins | sample 5400251 | NCBI WGS metagenome assembly WNFO01 (sample SAMN13153354, study PRJNA577476) | soil metagenome | isolation source: 100 cm saprolite under Madrone tree | place: USA:California | collected 2016-06-14
TCCCCCAATCACCGGGCGAAGGACCCATGCCATGGGATCCGCGTGCGGCTGTGAGGTGCCTGCACGGCGATGCGAGGCTCGAGGAAACCTACCGGAGCGCCCTCGCGGGTGAGCGCGCCCGGCTGCTGCTCACCGATCCCCCCTATTGTCTGCTGACGCGCCGGCGCAAAGGCGGAGGGGCGCGTGACAAGCGCGCCGGCGTGAAGATCGATCGGGAACCCGTCGTCCGCTTCGATGACGTTCGCGCATACCGACGCTTCACGGAGGAGTGGCTTCCCCAGGCCGCCGCGCACGTCGAAGGGCCGCTGATCGTCTGGACGAACTTCCTCGGCAAGGAACCGATCCGCGCCGTCGCCCGCGAGCTGGGCCATGGCGAAGGGGGCGAGTTTCTCTGGGCGAAGCGGACGACGCCGCGTGAGGGCAACGAGCTGCTCCTGCGCGTCTACGAGACGGCGCTGGTATTCCTGAAGGCTCCGCTTGCTGAGCTGCAGGCCGGCGATCTGCAGCGCGTCTGGTGCGTCGCGGCGGGGTACGACGACGACGGCGAGGCGAGCCGCTGGGGCAATCATCCGAATCACAAGCCATTTTCCGTTCTGGAGCCGCTGCTACGTCAATGGTCCCGGCCGGGGGATCTGGTGCTCGATCCGTTCGCCGGCAGTGGCAGCATTCCCGCCGCCGCATTGCACTTGCAAAGGCGGGTCGCGTGCAGCGAAATAGCGCCGGAGTGGGCCGCCCTCGCTGCGCGGCGGCTGGCGGAGGTTCATCGTTGAAGCGGCTGCTGCCCGTCCTGCTCGTCGCCGCCTGCAGCGCGACGCGGCTCACGCATAGGCGCGAGGGCTGGAGCTCCTGTCGCGCGGCGGACCCGAATGTGGTCCAGTGCGGCGGCATTCAGGTGGCGCAAGTCGAGTGCTTCCAGCCCGGAGATGAAGCGTGCGGCGCCCTCGCGGTGCGATACGCGGACGGCGAGCGCGTGTTCCTCGCGCGGCCCGCTGGATTCGAGCCGGGGCAGGAGGCGTCCATCGCTTCACCCACCGTCATCCGCCCGGAGCTCGCATCGGACGGAAGCATGATCTGGTTCAAACCGGCGCAGAGGCGGGATGAGTACTGGACGATCTTCGAGCCGCAGACCGGCGTCAAGCGGGAGGTGGACGGATATCAGATCTTCCGCATCCGCGAGCGCGACCCGCACAGCATGCCGCTCTGGATCGCTCGCTCGCCTACGGCTCAGTAAGCGACGACGAGCGGGCATGCAGGTACGCCATCAAGATGGCATCCGCTCGTCGATGCGGCGAAACGAGGCGAGCAACGCCTCGAGGCGGTCTGGCCTCTCTCGCTGCAACGTCGCGAAGTTGGTCTCCGAGATGCGATCGGCGAGGCTGAGCGGGCTCACCAGCGCCATCGCTTCTTCCAGCGAGAGTTTCGCCGTGTCCAGGTAACGAGAGCCGCCGCCGTTGTCGCCGCGGACGGCCCGCAGGACCGAAGCGCGCACGAGCTGCAGCGTGGGATCCGGGCTGCGGCGGATGAATTGCACGGCCCGATGCGCGTCGAGCAGATCCCGGGGCAGTTCGGGGTGGAACGCCACGCAATAGAACGGCGCGTCGCCGGCGTGCGCCGCGAACACCCGCTCGCGCAAGCCGGCGCAGAAGGAAACGAAGTCGCGCGCCGACTGCTCTCCGGAGGCCGGCTCGTCCGGGAAGATGAGGAGCGCGACTTCCACGGCCTGCTCCGGCAGCGCCTCGATCTGCTGGATGGCAGGGAGCGCGTCGTCGCGGCTGCGCAGCACACGGCGGTGCAGCCGGCCCGACTCCCGGCAGGACCTCGCGTACGGGCACAGCCGCAGCGCCTCGACGAACTCGCGCAGGTAGCGATCGCTGCGCGCCAGCGCCTGCTCATCCGTCGTGGTCACGACCCCTTCTCCGTGTTACATCGAGCGCCCGGAGGAGCCGGCTCCGCTGGCGACGGGCGGAGCCCGCAGGGCGGAGCACTGATAATGCCGCGAAGAAAAGACCTCAAGTCCATCCTCCTGCTCGGCTCTGGTCCCATCGTCATCGGGCAGGCTTGCGAATTCGACTACTCGGGCGTGCAAGCCCTCAAGGCGCTGCGGGAAGAGGGGTACCGCACCATCCTGCTGAACTCCAACCCGGCGACGATCATGACGGACGCGGAGTGGGCGGACCGCACGTACATCGAGCCGATCACGGTGGAAGCAGCCGAGCGGATCATCGCCGTGGAGCGTCCGGATGCGGTCCTGCCCACCATGGGCGGGCAGACCGCCCTGAACCTGGCGGTGCAGCTCGCCAAGGAGGGAATCCTGGCGAAGTACGGCTGCCAGCTCATCGGCGCGCAGCTCGAGGCGATCGAGAAGGCCGAGGACCGGCAGCGCTTCAAGGACTGCATGACCGCCATCGGCATCGAGGTCCCCAGATCGGGCATCGCGCACTCGCTCGACGAGGTGATGCGCACCGGACACGAGCTCGGGTTCCCGCTCATCTTGCGGCCCAGCTTCACGCTCGGCGGCCTCGGGGGTGGAATCGCTTACAACCGGCAGGAGCTGGAGGAGATGGGGGCGCGGGCGCTCGGGTACAGTCCGACGCACGAAGTGCTGATCGAGGAGTCGGTCCTCGGCTGGAAGGAATTCGAGCTGGAGGTGATGCGCGACAAGGCGGACAACGTCGTGATCATCTGCAGCATCGAGAACGTCGACCCGATGGGCGTGCACACGGGTGACTCGATCACGGTGGCTCCCGCCCAGACGCTCTCCGACGTCGAGTACCAGGCGATGCGCGATCTGGCGCGGCAGGTGATCCGCGCCATCGGCGTGGAGACCGGTGGGTCGAACATCCAGTTCGGCGTCCATCCGAAGACCGGCCGCATCGTGGTGATCGAGATGAATCCGCGGGTGAGCCGGTCCTCCGCCCTGGCCTCGAAGGCGACCGGGTTTCCCATCGCCAAGATCGCCGCCAAGCTCGCGGTCGGCTACACGCTCGACGAGATCACCAACGACATCACCAAGACGACGCCTTCGAGCTTCGAGCCGGCCATCGACTACTGCGTGGTGAAGATCCCGCGCTTCAACTTCGAGAAGTTCCCCCACGCGGATCAGACGCTCACCACCAGCATGAAATCGGTGGGCGAGGTGATGTCCATTGGACGCACGTTCGCGATCGCGCTGCAGAAGGCGCTGCGCTCGATGGAGAACCGGACCGACGGCCTGGACTCGCCCCTCGGGCGTGACGGCATGAGCGCGGAGTATTCGGCGCCCGAGCTGGAACGCATCCGCCAGGAGGTGAAAACGCCGACGCCGCGCCGGCTCTTCTGGCTGGCGGAGGCGTGCCGGGCCGGCATCCCGGTGGAGGAGATCTACGCGCTTTCGGCCATCGATCCCTGGTTCGTCCGGGAGGTCCAGTCGTTGGTCGACGCGGAGCGCGAGATCGCCGGGTCGTCGCGAAAAGCCGGGGCAGGGGGGCACGTTCCCGATCTCGTTCGCTGGAAGCGCCTCGGCTTCTCGGACAAGCGGATCGCGCGGCTTGCCGGCCGCACCGAGGCGGACATCGCCCGCCAGCGCGAGACCATGGGCCTCCACCCGGTCTTCAAGCGCGTCGACACTTGCGCCGCCGAGTTCGAAGCGAACACGCCCTATCTGTACTCGAGCTACGAGGACGAGGACGAAGTGCGCCCCGACGACCGGAAGAAGGTCCTCATCCTCGGGTCGGGACCGAATCGCATCGGGCAGGGTGTCGAGTTCGATTACTGCTGTGTGCAGGCCTCCTTCGCGCTCAGGGGCGCCGGATACGAAACCCTGATGGTGAACTGCAATCCGGAGACGGTGTCGACCGACTACGACACCTCCGATCGACTGTACTTCGAGCCCCTGACGCTCGAGGACGTGCTGGAGATCGCCCGGCGCGAGAAGCCCATCGGCGCCATCGTCCAATTCGGGGGGCAGACGCCGCTCAAGCTCGCCCGAGGGCTGGAAAAGGCGGGCATCCGCATCCTCGGGACCAGCGTCGACGCGATCGAAGCCGCCGAGGATCGCGAGCTGTGGTCCCGGGTCGTCGAGGAGCTGAAGCTGCGCCAGCCGGAAAATGGCATCGCCCACAGCCCGGAAGAGGCCCTGGCCACCGCCCGCCGCATCGGGTACCCGGTGATGGTCCGCCCGAGCTTCGTGCTGGGCGGCCGCGCCATGGAGGTGATCTACGACGACGCGGGCGTCGAGCAGTATTCCACCGAGGCCGTGCAGGCGTCCGAGGAGCGGCCCATCCTCATCGACCGGTTCCTCAAGGACGCCACCGAGGTGGACGTGGACTGCGTCGGCGACGGCAGGGACTACGTCGTGGCCGGGGTGATGGAGCACATCGAGGAGGCCGGCATCCATTCCGGCGACTCCGCGTGCGCGCTGCCCCCGTTCTCGCTGGCGAAGGAGATCGTCGCCGAGATCGCGCGCCAGACGCTCGCGCTGGCGCGTCACCTCAAGGTGGTCGGCTGCATGAACGTGCAGTTCGCCGTCCAGGACGGCCGCATCTTCGTCCTGGAGGCGAACCCGCGCGCCTCGCGCACCGTGCCCTTCGTCGGCAAGGCCACGGGCGTGCCTTGGGCGAAGATCGCTGCCCTCTGCACGGTGGGAAAGTCGCTGGCGGAGCAGGGGATCCGCGGCACGGTCCTTCCGAGGCACCTGAGCGTGAAGGAAGCGGTCTTCCCGTTCCATCGCTTCTCCAAGGCGGATACGATCCTCGGTCCCGAGATGCGATCCACCGGCGAGGTGATGGGGCTCGACGATTCGTTTCCGCGAGCGTTCGCCAAGGCCCAGATCGCCGCGGGCAACGCGCTGCCGATGGGCGGGCGCGTGTTCATCTCGGTGCGCGACGAGGACAAACCCGGCGCGGCCGATCTGGCTGCACGCCTGGTGAAGCTCGGATTCGAAGTGGTGGCGACGGCGGGCACGGCGGATTTCTTCCGCCGGCGCGGGGTGCCCTGCCAGACGGTATTCAAGGTGAACGAGGGACGGCCCCACATCGTCGACAAGCTGATCGACCGCGAGATCGCGCTGGTGTTCAACACCACCAGCGGAAAGAAGGCCATCGACGACAGCTACAGCATCCGGCGGGAGACGCTGATGAACGGGATCCCCTATTTCACGGCGCTGACCAGCTGCCGCGCGGCGGTCGCGGCCGTCGAGGCGCTTGCGCAGGGGCCGCTGACGGTGAAGTCGCTGCAGGAGTACCACTCGGCGGCGTAGCGAGAACGGAACTGCCACTACTGACCCGTGTGGGCGGTCCTTAACTTCGAGGCATGGCAACCCTCTCCTGGTTGGCGGCATTGGCGCTCCTGGCCGCGGCTCCCGAGGGGCCGTCCGAGCCCTCGCCCGCAAAGGAATCGCTGCCGCCGACGCAGCGCCCCGAGGATCGTCCCGCGCAACGAGAGCCCGTACTCGGCGTTCGGCGCGCCGCACGCCAAGCGGCCTCAGGCGAAGAAGCGCGCGGGCGCGCCTGCTCTGCGCCGACGGCACCACCCAGACGCAGCGGCCGCGAGCCAAGAACGCCTGCGAAGATCACGGCGGCCCGGCCATTCTGCGGAAGCAGCAATACAGCTACTGACCTGCAAAATTGAGCGCGCGTATCCGGAGCTACACCATACGCAACCCTTCGTGCCAACCATCCGGCGCTCGCCCGCGATGCCACTTGGCAGGGTTGCGTATGTTGTCCCGGATCAGCGGCGCAGGATGAGGTGCTCTAGGAGCGCCTTCTGCACGTGCAGTCGGTTTTCCGCCTCGTCGAAGATGGCGGAGTGCGGTCCGTCGATGACGCCGGCGGTGATCTCCTCGCCGCGGTGCGCGGGCAAGCAATGGAGGACGATGGCATTCCCCTGCGCCTTCCCGAGAAGCTGCTCGTTGACCTGATAACCCGCGAGCGCCTTCATTCGCGAGGCGGCCTCCTTCTCCTGGCCCATGCTGACGAACACGTCCGTGATCACGACGTCCGCCCCCGCGACCGCCTCCTCCGGATCGCTGGTAACCCGTGCCCGGCCCAGGGCGGCGGTGGGCGGGCGATATCCCTTCGGAGCGGCGAGTCGCAGGTCGAAGCCGAAGATGGGCGCCGCCTCGCAGAATGAAAGCGCCATGTTGGAGGCGCAGTCGCCGACGAAGGCGACCGTCTTGCCCTCCACCTCGCCGAGCTTCTCGGCCATCGTGAACAGATCCGCGAGCACCTGGACCGGGTGACCCCCGTCCGAGAGTCCGTTGATCACGGGAACCGTAGCGGCGCGGGCAAAGGCGCGCAGCCGATCGTCGCCGTGGGTGCGGAACATGATGGCGTCGACGTACCGCGAGGCCACCCGGGCCGTGTCCTCCAGCGTCTCGCCTCGGGCGATCTGGCTGTCCGCGGTGGGCAGCGTGATCGCGTTTCCGCCGAGCTGCCCGATGGCGGCCTCGAAGGAGATGCGGGTGCGCGTGGAAGCTTTCTCGAACAGCAGCAGCAGGGAGCGCCCCTCGAGCGTGCGGACGGCCTCGCCTAGGCGTCGTTTCGCCTTCAGCTCGCGCGCGCGGTGAAAGAGGGCGCGATGCTCGTCCGAGGAAAAATCCCCGAGCCGCAGGAAATCCCGCTTCACAGCGCCGCCTCCTTCAGTTCCGCCAACAAGCGGTCCAGCCTCGGGACCGCGGAGCCCGCCGCTGCCGCTGCCTTCGCCGATGCGCGCAGCGACGCGATCTGCGCGTCGACCGAGGCGCGTCCGGTTCCACCGGCGTTCTTCTTGCGCGCGACCGAGTCAGCGGCGTCTGCCGCACGCAGCACCTCCGGCGTGAAGCGCGGATCGATCTGGCGCGCTAGATCGAGCGGCGCGCGGCCCAGCGCGATCCCTTGATCCATGCACCTGCGCACGAGCGCGCCCGTCAGCTTGTACGCGGTCCGGAACGGCACTCCCGCCTGGGTGAGAGCCTCCGCGACGTCGGTCGCCGCCGTGGCGCCGTCCTCCAGCGCTTTGCGGCCGCGCTCGGGATCGAAGCGCACGCGCCCGAGCCCGAGCCGCAGCATGCGCAGAACGGAGACGAGCAGCGGCCCCGTCTCCAGCAGCGCCTGCCGATCTTCCTGCAGGTCGCGGTTGTAGCCGCCGGGAAGACCCTTCACGGTGACGAGCAGCGCGTTGAGATTGCCGACGGCGCGGCCGCACTTGCCCCGGATCAGCTCGAAGAGATCGGGATTGCGCTTCTGCGGCATCATCGACGAGCCCATGGCGATCTCGTCGTCGAGCCGCAGATAGCCGAATTCGGCGGTGCAGAAGTCGATCACGTCGGTCGCCACCCGGCTGGCGTGGAGCAGCGCGCGCGCGGCTGCGTAGGCGAAGTCGAGGGCGAAGTCGCGATCGCCCACGGTATCGAGGCCGTTCGCCGTCACCCGCTCGAAGCGCAAGAGCTTGCGGACGACCTCGCGGTCGATGGGAAGCGAGGTGCCCGCCAAAGCCCCGACGCCGAGCGGCATCTCCGGCGACGCAGCCGTCCGGATCAGCTCGAGGTCCCGCGCGAACATCGCGCCCCAGGCACAGAAGTAATACGCGGCGCTCACCGGCTGTGCGCGCTGCCGGTGGGTGTAGCCGGGCAAGAGGGTATCGCGCTCGCGTCCGGCGCGCTCCGCCAGCTCGGCCAGGAGCAGGGAGAGCTCCTCCAGCGCCAGCGCCGACTGCTCGCGGACGTGCAGGCGCAGATCGAGCGCGATCTGGTCGTTGCGCGACCGCGCGGTGTGGATCATCCCCGCGGTCTCGCCCAGGCTGCGCGCGAGCAGCGTTTCTACCGCCATGTGGACGTCTTCCTCTTCCGGCAGCCCGGTCGCTTCCTCCAGCACACGCACGAGCTCGCTCCGGATGGCGCCGGCGGCCTCGCGAGGAACGAGCCCGGCGCGCGAGAGCATGATCAGGTGCGCCATCGACCCGATCACGTCCTCGCGCAAGAGCTGCCGATCGAGCGGCAGCGAGCTGGAAAACGCCAGCACCTCGGGAAGGAGCTGCGCTCCCCCCGAAGCCGCGCCGGAGCCGACGACCGTCACCGGTCGATTCCGCCGTGCTGCCGCGAGAACTCCTGGAGCTGCAGCCCGAGGATGTGGATGAAGCCTTCCGCGGCGCGATGATCGAATCGATCCTCGATTCCGTACGTGGAGAGGGCGTGGTTGTAGAGCCCGTGCGGCGAGCTGCGGCCCACCACGCGCATCGAACCCCGGTAGAGCTTCAAGGTCACCTCGCCGGTGACGGTCTGCGCCAGCGCGTCGTTGAACGCCTGCAGCGCGAGTCGCAGCGGGCTGAACCAGAAGCCTTCGTAGGTGAGCTGCGCGAAGCGCTGGTCGAGCTGGGCCTTCACCCGCAGCCCATCGCCCATGACCGTGAAGCGCTCCAGCTCCTGGTGGGCGGCGATGAGCGCCACCGACGCCGGGCACTCGTACGTCTCGCGGCTCTTGATGCCGACCACGCGGTCTTCCATCAGGTCGATGCGCCCGATGCCGTGCCCGCCGGCGATCTCTCCGACTTTCGCGATCAGCGCGGCAGGCTTCAGCTTCTCGCCGTTGACGCTCACCGGAAGCCCGCGCTCGAATGCGATGCGCAGATATCCGGGTGTAGCCGGCGCCGCCTCGATGCTCTTCGTCCAGGCGAACGCGGCCTCCGGCGGCTCCTGCAGCGGATCCTCGAGCACGCCGCCTTCGATGGAGCGGCCCCAGAGGTTCTCGTCGATCGAGAAGGGCGACTTCTTCGAGGTGGGGACCTCGATGCCGTGCTTCGCCGCGTACTCCATCGCCGCGTCGCGGGTGATGTTCCGCTCGCGCTGGGGCGCCAGGATCTTGAGATCCGGAGCCATGCCCTTGACGGCCAGATCGAACCGGACCTGGTCGTTTCCCTTGCCCGTTGCGCCGTGCGCGACGGCGGTCGCGCCGTGCTTGCGAGCCGCGGCGACGAGATGCTTGGCGATCAAGGGGCGGCTGAGGGCGGCGCTGAGCGGGTAGACCCCCTGGTAGAGCGCATTGGCCTGCAGCGCGGGAAAGCAGAACTGCGTCGCGAACTCCTCCTTCGCGTCGACGATCTCGGCCGCGACCGCGCCCGCCTGACGCGCCTTCGCCTTCAGCTTCTCGTGGTCCTTCGATTCGCCCACGTCGGCATGACAGGCGATCACGTCGTAGCCGTACTCGTCGGTGAGGATGCGGACGAGCACGCTGGTGTCGAGGCCGCCGGAGTAGGCGAGAACGACTTTTTGCCGGGTTGCCATCAACCAATCTCCCTTCCAAAGAGGCTGCGGACCTGTTGCGCCAGGCGCCGCGTCGCGACGCCGCGCGCCGGTGTTGCGAAGATGGTGTCGTCGCCCGCCAGGGTGCCGAGGCACTCCGGCATGCGGGCGTTGTCGATGGCCAACGCTACCGCGGAGGCCATTCCCGGCCGGGTGCGCAGCACGACGAGGAAGTCGTTCTCCCGCAGCGAGAGGATGGTCTCGCCCAGCTCGGCGAGCTGGGGAGTGGCGGTCGCGCTGACCGGCTCCAGCTCGTACACCGCGCCTTCGGGCCGGGAAACGCGCAGCACGCCCAGCTCCGCCAGGTCCCGCGAGAGCGTGGCCTGCGTCGCCTCGATGCCCTGCGCGGCGAGAAGCTCCGCCAGCTCTTGCTGGGTGGAGATGCGTCGCGCCCGCAGCAGGCGGCGGATCTCCTCCTGCCGCTCGTGCTTGCCGGCTTTCTCGCGGACCAGTCTCATGCGCGAATCCAGGAGCCGACTCCGTTGTCGGTGAACAGCTCGCCGATGATCGAGTGTGGAACGCGCCCGTCGAGCAGATGCACGCTCTGCACGCCGGCGGAGAGCACCTTCAGGATGCTCCTCGCCTTGGCCTTCATCCCGCCCTTGATGGTGCCGTCGTCGATCAGCGCATGCAGATCGGCGCCGGTGAGCTGCCCGATCAGCTCGCCCGCCTTGAGGATGCCGGGGACGTCGGAGAGATAGATGAGCTTCTGCGCGCCGATTGCCACCGCCACTTCGGCCGCGACGTTGTCCGCGTTGATGTTGTAGCTCTGCCCGTCCTCACCCAGGCCGACCGGCGAGACCACCGGCACGTACCCCTGCTGGAGCAGCATCTCCAGGAAGTCCCGGTTCACCTGCGTCACTTCGCCGACCTGGCCGAGGTCGCGGCCCTCCTGCACCAGCTTGCGGGCTCGGATGAGCCCTCCGTCCTTGCCGGAGACGCCCACCGCCAGCGCGCTTCCGTTTCCGTTCAGGAGCGTGACCAGCTCGGTGTTGACGGAGCCGGTCAGCACCATCTCCACCACCTTCACGTCGGCCGCGTTGGTGACGCGCTGGCCGTCGACGAACTCCGCCTTGCCGCCGAGCTTCTCCAGCGTGCGCGTGATCTCCGGCCCACCTCCGTGCACCACCACCGGGCGCAAGCCGACGGCGCGCAGCAGACGGATGTCCTCGCAGAACAATCTCTTCAGCGATTCCTTCACCATCGCCGCGCCGCCGTACTTGATCACGCAGCGGGTGCCGGAGAACTTCTGGATGTATCCGAGCGCGTCGACGAGCAGCTTGACCTTGAAGGTGGGGCTGTAGTTCGAGAGCCGGTCGTCCTTCGCCACGCCGCCGTCGGGCATGGTGACGATCAGGGAGGTGTAGTCGGCGTTGATCTTCACGTAGTCGTACGACAGGTCGCATCCCCAGGCTTGCCCCTTGCTTTCGCCGCGGCGCAGGTCCACCACGACCCTCACCTCCGGCTCGCGCATGCGCGCTTTCAGCACGCTCGCGTCGTAGGCGAGCGGGGCGCGGTCGTAGACGGCGACGTCCTGGACGCTCACGCGCGCGTCGGCCGGTTCGATCGGATATCCCGCGGTGCCGGCGCGCGCGCCGATGGAGGCGAGCACCCGCCCCCAGTTCGGATCCGCGCCGAAGATGGCGGCCTTCACCAGGCTCGAGCCGGCGCAGGCCTTCGCCAGATCGAGCGCCATCTCCTCTTCCGGCGCGCCTTCCACGGTGATGTCGAGCAGCTTGGTGGCGCCTTCACCATCCGCCGCGATCTCCTTCGCCATCTGCCGGCAGAGGTCGTCCAGGGCCGCCGAAAACGCGTCGAGCGCCGGACCGGGGTCGGCGATGGGCGCATTGCCGGCGGCGCCGTTCGCGAGCGCGAACACGCAGTCGTTGGTGGACATGTCCCCGTCCACGGTCAGCGCGTTGAAGCTGCGCCGCATCGCCTGCTGCAGGGCAGAGGCGAGGATGTTCGGCTTCACGGCGCAGTCGGTCGCAACCACGGCGATCATCGTCGCGAGCGACGGCGCGATCATCCCCGAGCCCTTGCAGATGCAGGTGAGGGTCACCTCCTTGCCGCCGATGCGGACCGTGCGCGCGGCCAGCTTCATGCGCGTATCGGTCGTCATGATCGCCTCGGCGGCAGGGAGGGGGTCCGCCTTCAGCGAGGCGGTCAGCGCCGGCATCGCGGCGACGATCTTGTGCGCCGGCAGTCTCACCCCGATCACGCCGGTCGAGGCGCTCAGCACGGCTCCGGCGGGGATGCGCAGCTGCTTCGACACCGCCTCGCACACCGTCTTCACGTCCTCCAGGCCCTCGGGCCCGGTGAGCGCGTTGGCGTTTCCGCTGTTGACGACCACCGCCCGGATTCCTTCCGCCGGCAGCCGCTTCTCGGCGTCGAGGACGGGCGCGGCCTTCGCCAGGTTGCGCGTGAAGCAGGCGGCCGCGGCGCACGGCGACTCGCTGTAGACGAGCGCCACGTCCTTGCGGTTCGGCTTGATGCCGGCCTGGACTGCGGCCCAGAGAAACCCCTTCGGTACGTTCAAGGATGGAACCCCCGCAGCGCGTCGAGGCCGGCGGTCTGCGGCCAGCC
>WNFO01011836.1_pt1 | contig 11836 bp, 16 predicted proteins | sample 5400251 | NCBI WGS metagenome assembly WNFO01 (sample SAMN13153354, study PRJNA577476) | soil metagenome | isolation source: 100 cm saprolite under Madrone tree | place: USA:California | collected 2016-06-14
GAGCGAGCTCGCCATCGCCCGCGAGCCCGGTCTCCTGCGGCTCGCGAAGCGGAGCGGCTGCCGCGCGCTCGTCCTCGGCCCCGAGCCGGACCCGCTGGTGCGCGAGGCGCGCGAGCCGGGCGCGCTCCGCGCCGCCGCTCGGGCGCTCCGGCGCATCCGCCGCGCGGGGCTCCTCACCGTGGCGCACCTGACGCTCGGGCGCGAGGGCGATGACGCCGGCGTCTTCGCCCGTGCGGTGTGGCTCTCGACCGCCGGACGCGTCGCCTTCCCGCGCCTCACGGCGCACGAAGGGGCGGGCCCCATGAGCCCCGACGAGCTCGGGCGCGGCCTCGCCTGGGCCGCGCGGGCGCTCCACCGCCATCGCACCATCTGGCGGCGCACGGGCATCGTCGGCGCCGACGGCCGGGCTGCGCTGGTCGCCAACTACCGCCTGCGGCGCGTGATCATGCGCGAGCCGACGGGCGAGCCGACGCCGGCCATGCGCCTCGCACGCGTGCTCGCCCGGCCCATCCGCATCCGCGAGCGGGTGCCCTTCGTCTCGACCCTGGTCGGGGCGGTGGCGGCGGGCGGTGTGCAGGTGCGGAGCACCTGGCTGCGCGCGCGGGCGCGGCGCGACGACGCGCGCGCCGCCTTCGTGATTCGCCTCGAGGGCGCGATCGACGCGCGCGCGGCGCGGAAGCTCGTCGCACGCGTGCGCCGAGCGCTCGGCCGCACGCCCGAGCGCATCGTGATCGACCTGGGTGGCCTCGAGCTGGTGTCGCTGACCGTGCTCACGCACTTCCTCGAGGAGCACGCGAGCCGGCTCGCCGAGCTGCGCGGCCGGCTCGCGTTCCGCAACCTCCGCCCCGCGCTGACCGCGCTGCGCCGCAACCTGCACGGCATGGTTCCCAACGGGGCGCTCCTCGAGCAGGCGCTGGAAGAGACGAGCTGAGCTCCCGCGAGCGCCCCACACCGGAGGGGATTTCCTCGCCCGCAAGGGGGCAGGCCGCGACCGCTCCTCGCCGGGGCGCAGGTCCGTGGTCACCTTCGACGCAGCAATCCTCCCTCGAGGACGGGACACCGGCTGAAAAAAGAGCGCGCAAATTGTAGCATCTACAGCGTTCGAGGGAGTGGTGGGCGGCGCGTTCCCCAACGGAGTCGGTGCCGCCGCGGCAGCCGCTGCTGGCATCGGCATTGCTCTATCGCAGTGGCGCGCGCGGCGGCCTAGCCGGGCGGCATCCCTCTTCGATGACCGTTGAAGATGCGGACCCCCTCCACGCTCGGCTTCGCCGCCGCGCTCGCTTCAGCAGTCGTCTCCCATGCCGGTACGGCACGAACATCCGATAGCCCTCCCCCGCTGGCTCCCGAGTCCGGGCACACCCCCGGCGCGCCCGACGAGATCGAGCCCTGGACCAGAGGAGCTCGACGGCATCATCACCGCGCGGGTGGAGATGCCGGAGACCTGGGTCCGGCTCGACTGACATGACCAACCGGCATCGCAGCGCGCTCTTGACCCTGCTCCAGCTCGCGGACCTGGCCGTCGTCGCGGCCGCCTTCCTGGCCGCCGTCGCCCTCGCCACGCCGGGCGACGACGACTGGCTCACGATCCTCGAGATGCGGGTCCAGGTGCGCAACGTGCTCATCGTGGCGGGCTACCTCGCCTTCTGTCACTTCGTCTTCCAGGGTTTCCGGCTCTACCGCTCCTACCGCCTCTCGCCGAGCTCGCGCGAGTGGCACGACCTCGCGTGGGCGGTGCTCACCGCCACCGTCCCGCTGTGGGCGTTCGGCGACCTCTGGCACTTCCAGTTCGCGAGCCACACCTTCCTCCCGACCTTCGCCGCGCTCGCCTTCTGCGGGCTCGGCGCAGAGCGCCGTCTGCTCCGCCTCGTCGCGCGCAGCATGCGCCGCCAAGGGCGCGATCTCCGCCACGTGATCGTGATCGGCAGCGGTCCGCCGGCCTTCGACATGGTCGCACGCCTCGCCCGCCGCGGCGACCTCGGCTACCACGTGGTCGAGATGATCGAGCTCGACGCGCGCGGCGACGGCAGCGGCGCGGGCAGCGCCGCGGTGCTCGGCCGCATCGAGACCATCGCCGCGAGCCAGCCGATCGACGAGGTGTTCGTCGCCCTGCCGCTCGACAGCGCGCAGCCGCTCATCCGCGCGCTCGTCTCCCTGTGCGAGGAGCGGGGCATCACCGTGCGGCTAGTGTCGAACCTGGTCGACCTGATCCTCGCCCGCGCGCAGCTCGACGAGGTCGACGGCCGCGCGGTGATCACCCTCTTCACCGGCCCGCCCGACTCGTTCGGCCTCCTCGGCAAGCGGCTCCTCGACCTGAGCCTGTCGCTGGTCGCCTGCCTCCTCCTCCTCCCGCTCTTCCTCGTGGTGGCGATCGCCATCAAGCTCGACTCGCGGGGCCCCATCCTCTTCGCGCAGGAGCGGGTCGGCCTCGGCGGCCGGCGGTTCCGGCTCTACAAGTTCCGCACCATGATCGCGGGGGCCGACCGGCTCCAGGCCGAGCTCGAGGCCCTCAACGAGGCGCACGGACCGGTCTTCAAGATCCGCAACGACCCCCGGGTGACGCGCGTGGGGCGCTGGCTGCGCCACCTGAGCCTCGACGAGCTGCCGCAGATGCTGAACGTCCTCATGGGCGACATGAGCCTGGTCGGCCCGCGCCCGCTGCCGCTGCGTGACGTGCAGCGCATCGACAAACGCGCCCACAAGCGACGCTTCAGCGTGAAGCCGGGCCTCACCTGCCTCTGGCAGGTGAACGGGCGCGAGCCGGAGTTCGAGAGCTGGGTCAAGACCGACATGGAGTACATCGACAACTGGTCGCTCGGGCTCGACGTGAAGATCCTCCTGAAGACCATCCCGGCGGTGCTGAGCGGCCGCGGCGCCTACTAGTCGCTCATGCGCGCCCCCGTCAGCGTCGTCGTCCCCTGCTACAACGAGCAGGCAGGCCTGCCCGCGCTCTTCGCGCGGCTCGACGCCCTGCTGCGGGACGGCGGGCGCGGCTGGCGGGTGCTGTTCGTCGACGACGGCAGCGCCGACGCGACCTTCGCGTGCCTGCTGAGCGAGGTCGGCCGCCGGCCGTGGGCCCGCGTGGTGCGCCACCCGACCAACCTCGGGCTCGGCGCCGCGCTCCGCACCGGCTTCCGCTATGCCGAATCGCCCATCGTGTGCACGGTCGACAGCGATTGCACCTACGCCCCCGAGCGCCTGCCCGAGCTGGTGGCGTTGCTCGCCGACGGCGCCGAGATCGCGACCGCGTGGGCCTGGCACCCGGGCGACGAGCCGGCCGACGCGGACCAGGACCCGGACGCGCTCGGCCGCGCGGTCTCGGGGCTTTACCAGCGCCTCGTCGGGCAGGACGTGCACACCTTCACCTGCCTCTTCCGCGCCTACCGCCGCGACGCGCTCGTGCGCATCCCCTTCCGCTCCGACGGCTTCGCGTCGGTGGCGGAGATCATGCTGCGCGCCCTCCTCGCCGGCTACCGCGTGCGCGAGCTGCCCATGCGCCTCGGCGCGCGGCGCTTCGGCGAATCCAAGCTCAAGATCGGCGACGCCATCGTGGCGCATGCGAGCCTGCTCATGCTGGCCGCCACCCTGGTCGCGACCCGTCGCCTGCGCGCCCTCGTCCCCGGCGTACCCGTGATGCACTGAGACACCGCCAACCACCTGCCCGACGGGGTTCCCAATGCGCATAGGAGTCATCGGTCCTCCGCCCGTCCCTCGCGCCCAGCCGATGGGCCCGGGCCACGAGCGCGCCGAGGCGCAGGCATGACGTGCCTGCGGGAGGCCCGAACGGGCGCGGAGGCTAGCACGTGAGTGGCCGCCGCAGCGCTCGCTCCGGACGGGGTGCGACGGGGTCACCCCCGGCGGAGCACGGCCCCGCCCGCACGCCCGCCGGCCAGGACACGACCATCGTGCTGACGCAGCCGAGCGCCGGCGGCCCCGCCGTGCCGGGCCCGGCCGCGGCGGACGCACCGCACATCCATCCGACCGCGATCATCGAGTCGGGCGTCACGATCGGCCCGCAAACCGCGATCGGGGACGGCGTCCACGTGCGCGGGCCGTCCGGCATCGGCCGCGAGTGCATCATCGGCGAGAAGACCCACATCGCCGACGACGTGAGGATCGCCGACGGGGTGAGGATCAACACCCACGTCCACATCTGCAGCGGGGTCACGATCGAGAGCAGCGTCATGATCGCCGCCGGCGTCATCTTCACCAACGAGCGCTACCCGCGCGCCGCCGACTACCCGGGGGAGGCCACGCCCTCGACGCCCACGCCGGAGGCGCTCAAGACCGTGGTGCGCATCGGGGCGACGATCGGCGCGGGCGCGCTGATCGGTCCCGGGATCGACATCGGTCCGTGGGCGATGATCGGCATGGGGGCGGTGGTGACGCGCGACGTGGTGCCGCACGCTCTCATGATCGGGGCGCCCGCCCGGGTGGCGGGCTGGGTGTGCGTGTGCGGGACGCCGCTCGGAGGGGCCGCGGTCGCCGCTCCCGCGCTGTGCAAGCGCTGCGGCCGCGGCTACCGGGTCGTCTACGGGCCGCGCGGGCGCATCCTCTCCCCGCTCGAAGGCGACCCGTGATCGGGCTCGTCGCCGGCGACGAGCCTACCCGCCCGCGAGCAGCGCGCGCGCCCGCTGCACGAGCGCGCGCTCGCTCGCGAACGCCGCCGCCCGCTCCGCCTCGTCGAGCGAGAACCAGCGCACGGCGTCCATCTCGCGATCGCGGTCGCGGAAGCGCCCACCACGGCTCCGCATCAGGAAGAAGCGCACGCGCTTCCAGACGCGCCGCGCGCGCCCCTCCGCGTCGCGTCGCGCGAACCAGTAGGTGATGTCGCCGAGCTGCTGCTCGATCTCGGCCTCGAGCCCGGTCTCCTCGCGCACCTCGCGCATCGCCGCCGCCTTGGACGACTCGCCGGGCTCGACGTGCCCCTTGGGGATGGTCCACACCAGGGCCCCGCTCTCGGGGTGGCGCCGCGCGGCGAGGACCACCGCCACCTCGCCCCTGCGGCGCCGGTAGACGAGGCCGCCGGCCGAGAACTCGCGCTCGAGCGGCGGCCGCGCCGCCGGCGCCTTCAGGCGTCGCGGGCTGTCGACTCGGCGAGCCATGCAAGGTACGGGCCCGACCCGGCGGTGACGCGGAGAGCCAGGACCTCCGGCACCTGGTAGCTGTGCAGCGCGCGCACGCGCGCCTCCAGCGCGGGCAGGTCGGCGGCGCGCGCCTTCACGAGCAGCAGATGCTCGGCCGCCTCCTCCACCGCGCCCTGCCAACGGTAGACGGAGTGGATCGGGCCCACCACGTTGGCGCAGGCCGCGAGCCGCTCCACGACCAGCGTGCGCCCGATGCGCGCAGCCTCCTCGGCATCGCCGGCCGTCACCAGCACCACGACGAAGTCCTCCGGCTTCATGCGCTCCTCCCGCTCGCCGCTGCGGCCCGGTCCAGGATCGCGTCGTAGTCGAGCGCGGGCGTCTGGCCCGCCGCGCCGGCCCTCGTCCGCCGCCCGCGCCGCAGGCGGCGGAGCGCGCCGAGCACGCGGCGCCAGGGTGCCCCCGTTCCGTCCGGCGGCAGCACGCCCGCCGCGCGCAGACGGACGCCGAGGGCGTCGGCCGCGGCGGGGGTCAGGACACCGCGACGGACGAGGTCGCCGAGCGAGTTCTCGAGCCGGCGCGCCGTGTAGCCCGCGCCCTCGAGCAGCACGCGGCCGACGCGCGCCACGTCCTCGGCGTCGAGGTACCCGTCCGCGCCGAGCACGGCAGCGGTCTGGAAGTAGTTGAAGGTGGGCACGACGCGCGGCCCGAAGAGACGGAAGGTCGCGGGCGGCGAGCGGCGCTCGAGGTTGATGAAGATGCGCGCCACGCGCTCGCTGCCCACCGCGCGCCCGGCGAGCGTCAGGATGTCGTCGACCAGATGCGGGTCGACGCGGATGCGGCGCAGGATGGGCGCCAGGCGCGCGGGCAGGAGGCGGCCCGCCACGAGGTCCGCGTAGAGCGAGTAGATGAGCGAGTCCAGCTCCCAGTCGTCGCCGAAGAGGAGCTCCGCCGCCCCGGGCGGCGCCGCGAGCCGGCCGCGCAGGAGCTCGGCCAGCTTGAAGCCCACGTGCTCGCGCAGGTTGCGCAGCTGGCCGCGCTTCAGGTACGCGAGCTGATCCTTGAACACGATCCCGTCGTAGGGCACGCCGTCCAGGGCGAGCTTCTTTCGGATCGCCGCGCCGATCTGCGGCGGGCTCGCCGACACGAAGTAGACGAGCGCGCTGCTCCGGTGCCGCTCGGCCGCGGCCTTGAGCGCCCGGATGAGCTCGGCCACCCCCGGCACCTCGACCTTGTCCTCGGCGCGCTCGAACGCCGTGCGCAGGAGCGAGCGCAGCGAGTCGAACTCGCTGCGCAGGTAGGTCTTGTCGAGGTCCCAGCGACAGAGGAGCGGCGCGGCGGACGCGGGCGGCGTCGCCCCCGGACGAGCGCGCCCGAGTCTCATCGCGCCGCCGCCAGCGCGTCGGCGATCTCGCGCGGCACGTGGTCGCGCACCGCCTTGGCGGCCACCTTGACCGCGTTGCCGATGGCGCGCGCGCTCGAGCGCCCGTGGCACTTGATGAAGAGCTGCTCGAAGCCCAGGATCGGCGAGCCGCCGTACTGCGTGTAGTCGGTGAGCGCCCGCAGCCGCTCGATGCCGCCCGCGAGGAGGCGGAGCCCGAGCCGCCACGCTACGCGCCGCGCGGCGGCCGCGTTGGTGAGGTCGTAGAGCACCTCGGAGACGCCTTCGATGAGCTTGAGCGCGACGTTGCCGAGCAGCCCCTCGCACACGATCACGTCGGCGCGCCCGCGCACCAGGTCGTTGCCCTCGAGGTTGCCGACGAAGTTGACCACCGGGAGCTGGCGGAGACGGCGGTGCGCCTCGACCAGCACCTCGCCCCCCTTGCTCTCCTCGCTCCCCATGTTGAGGAGACCGACCGCGGGGCTCGCGACCTTGGAGATGCGGCGCGCGTAGGCGCTCCCCATGAGCGCGAAGTGCACCAGCTCCTCGGCCTCGCAGCGCACCGTGGCGCCCACGTCGAGGAGGAGCGCGAGCGGGTCCTGGCCGCGCTGCTCGCGCTGGCGCGGGTAGACGCTCGCCAGCGCGGCGCGCCGGATGCCGCGCAGGAGACGGAAGTGCTTGGCGCAGGCGAGCACACAGGCGCCCGTGTTGCCCGCCGAGACGAAGGCCTCGGCCCGCCCCTCGGCGACAGCGCGGACGCCCACCAGCAGCGAGCTGTCGCGCCGCTTGACGGCCTCGCGCGGCTCCTCGGCCATGCCGATCGCCTCCGTCGCATGGAGGATGGCGATGTGCTCGGGGTTGTACGAGACCCCCTCGAGCACGTTCTGGATGCGGCGCTCGTCGCCCACCAGCAGGCACTCGATGTCGGTCGCGAGCGAGACCTGGGCGACCCCTTGCACGACCGCGTCGGGCGCGTGGTCGCCGCCCATGGCATCGACGGCGATGGTGGGCATGCTAGGAGTCCGTCCGGGTAATCATGGTGAGCGAGGCGAACGAGCCGGGGAGCGAGAGCGGCAAGCGCACCGACGACCGACGAGGCGTGCCTGACGGCACGCCGCAGGAGGGAGGAGCGAGCACGCCGCTCGCAGCCCCCGGATCGTTCGCCGCAGCCGCCATGATTACCCGGATGGCCTCCTAGGCGCGCTCCCGCGCCAGGCGGGCGCGCAGCGCGCCCGCATCGACGCGCACGGCGAACGCCCTCCGTCCGTTGATCGCGAGCACCGGGACCTCGTCGCCGTACGCCGCCGCGAGGGCCGCGTCCGTGTCCACGTCGATCAGCTCGAGGGCGAGCGGGACGTCGCGCGCCACCCGCTCGATCACGGCCCGCATCTCGTGGCAGAGCGGGCACTGCGCCCGGGTGTAGAGGGTGAGCTGGACCATGCGCGCCGGTTGACACTCCGCCGCCCCTCCAGTACAGACGATGGCTTCGACCCCGCTGGTCGAGGGCGTGTGCGTGCGCGGCCAGATCCTCGCGCAGGGGCGCGCGCGCAAGATCCTCGTCTTCAAGAAGAAGCGCCGGAAGAACTACCGCCGGCGCCGCGGGCACCGGCAGTCGATCACCACGGTGCGCGTGACGGAGATCGCCTAATGGCGCACAAGAAGGGTCAGGGCAGCACCCGCAACGGGCGCGACAGCGGGGGGCAGCGGCGCGGGGTCAAGATCTTCGCCGGCCAGCGCGTGCGGGCCGGCAACATCCTCGTCCGCCAGTGCGGCACGCACGTGCACCCGGGGCCGAACGTCGGCATGGGGCGCGACTTCACGCTCTTCGCGCTCTGCGACGGCACCGTGCTCTACGAGCGGCTCGGCAAGGAGCGACGCCGGGCGCGCATCGTGCCGGCGCCGCAGGCCTGAGCTCACGCTCGAGGGCGCGACGCACGCCGGCCCGCTTCCCCTCGGGCGACTGCTGACGGCGCTGTGGCGCTTGCGTGGAGGCGGCGCGCTGGCCGGCTACGTCGGGGGCGTCACTTCGGAGCTGTTCCGGGCCCGCGTCATCTGGGCGGCTCGCCTCGTCGGCGTGACGCTGATCTACACTGTCTTCGCCGGGATGATCGCCTTCCGACGCACCCCTCCTGCTCGAGGGCTTGCCAGCGCTCGATGAATTAGACCAAGCTTAGTCCATGGGATGCGTAGTCAACGTTCATGCCGCCAAGACACACCTGTCTCGCTTGATCGACCGGGCGGCCGAGGGTGAGGAGATCATCATCGCCCGGGCGGGCAAGCCGGTCGCGCGGCTGGCCCCCTTGGAGGTCGATCGGAAGCCGCGCCGACCGGGACTGATGCGCGGCCGGATCACGATCGCGAAGGACTTCGGCGCCCCGCTTCCGAAAAAGCTGCTGGACGCGTTCTACCGGGGGGCCCTCGAGCCTCGGCAGCGCCGGCGGTGAGGCTGCTGCTCGACTCGCACGTCTTCCTCTGGTGGCTCCGAGACGATCGGCGACTCTCGCGCCGGGCACGGGCGGCGATCGCCGCACCCGGTGCGAGCGTGGTCGTGAGTGCGGCGTCGATATGGGAGATCGCAATCAAACTCTCGCTCGGCAAGCTGCAGTGGCGGGACCGGCCAGGCGTGACGCTCGAGCGGAGCATCACGGCCTGCGGTTTCGGGGAGCTTCCCGTCACCGCGCGTCACGCTGCGACGGTTCGGAATTTGCCTCCGCACCACGGCGACCCGTTCGACCGGCTGCTCGTTGCGCAGGCCTTGACCGAAGACCTGCGTATCGTCACGGCAGACGACGTCTTCGCGCTCTACGGTGCAGCGGTGCTGGCGGCGGAGGATTGAGCGTGGCACAGCAGCGCGTCAGTTGGCCCCGTCCTCACTCGGCGTCGTGGAAGATGATGCCGAGGCTCAGGCGCTCGCCGGCAGTCACCCGGCTGACGCCGTGGCGCACGGTCGCGCGGTAGCTGCCGCGCGCGCCCGCCACCGGCCGGTGGCGGTTCGGGAAGATGACCGCCTCGCCGCGCTCGAGGACGACCACCTCGCCGCGCGACTGCGCGCGCGGCCGCTGCTCGACGAGCAGGAGCTCGCCGCCCGCGTAGTCCGCGCCGCGGCGGGAGAGCACGCAGGTGAGCTGGAGCGGAAAGGCGAGCGCGCCGTAGAGGTCCTGATGCAGGCAGTTGTAGCCGCCGGCCGTGTAGCGGAGGAGGAGCGGGGTGGGCCGCGTCTGCCCGTGGGCCGCGCAGCGCGCGAGGTACACATCCAGCTCGGGCGAAAAGCGCTCCGCCACGCCCATCGCCTCCATCCAGCGGTTGGCGATGGGCGCCAGGTGCCGGTAGAGATGGACGCGCAGCCCCGCGACCAGCGGCGGGAGCGGCGCGGCGAAGTACTTGTACTCGCCCACGCCGAAGCGCAGGCGCGCCATGTCGACGCGGCTCCGGAAGCGGCGCTCGTCCGCCCACAGGCGGACGAGGGCGGCGCACTCGCCGGCATCGAGCAGCGCGGGCGTGGTCGCCGAGCCGCGCTCGTCGAGGCTCCGCGCGATCGCCTCCCAGTCGAGACGCGCGAGCCGCTCCTGGATGGGCCGCCGGGCGATGCGCCGACCCTCGCGCGCCGGCCGGGCGCCGTCACGCAGCGTCCTCATGGTGCGCGGAGGTGTTTCCGGCGGCGCCAGGCGTAGACGAGCGCCGCGATCTGGGCCGGAATGATGAGGAAGAGGTCGGCGCGCAGCCAGAGCTCGGGATGCTGTGTCCGCAGGTAGAGCTCCCACGCCGCCCACAGGCCGAGATACATGACGGAGCCCCAGAGCGGAGAGAGGGCGAGCCGTTCGACGCCCCGAAAGAGGAGCAGCGGCGAGAGCAGAAAGGCGTAGAACCAGAGCTGGGTCATGCGTGGAGCTCCCCGCGGGCGTCGCTGCCGGCTTCATCCCTGAACACCGTCGCGGAGTGCAAGCCCGGCGCCTCCTCGGCCGCCGCTGGCATCTCCCCGCGCGCGGGGCTAAGCCTCGCCCGTGGCCCACGTCGTGATCGCCGGCGCCGGCCCCGCCGGCGCGTCGCTCGCCTACCTCCTCGCCCGCCGCGGCCTCGGCGTGACGCTCCTCGAGCGCCAGACCGACTTCGCGCGCGAGTTCCGGGGCGAGGGTCTCATGCCGAGCGGCGTCGAGGCCCTCGGCGCGATGGGCCTCGGCGCCGCGCTCGACGCGCTCCCGCAGACGCGCATCGAGACGCTCGACATCTTCCGCGGCGCCCGGCGGGTCCTCCGGGTGCGTCCGCAGGACCTGGGCGCGCCGGGGCCGCGCATGGTCTCGCAGCCCGCGCTCCTCGAGCTGCTGGTCGCGGAGGCGGGGCGCTTCTCCGGCTTCCGGCTCGAGCGGGGCGTCACGGTGCGCGACCTGGTCCGCGAGCGCGAGCGCGTGGTCGGCGTGCGCATCGACACCCCCACGGGCAGCCGCGAGGTGCGCGGCGACCTCGTCATCGGGACCGACGGCCGCGCTTCGGTCCTGCGCGCGCGGGCCGGCCTCCGCGCCCGGCGCGCCGAGCAGGCGTTCGACGTCGTCTGGTGCAAGGTCCCCCAGCCCGCCTTCCTGGACCAGACCACCGCGCGCGCCTACCTCGGCCACGGCCACTTCGCCTTCGTCTTCCCCTCCTACGATGGCCGGCTGCAGGTCGGCTGGATCATCGACAAGGGCTCGTTCGGCGATCTCCGCCGCCTCGGCATCGAGGGGTGGATCGAGGAGATGGCGCGCCACGTCTCGCCCGACCTGGCCGCGCATCTCCGCGCCGAGGGCCGTACCATCACGCATCCCTTCCTCCTCGACGTCGTCTGCGATCGGCTCGAGCGCTGGTCGCTGCCGGGGCTTCTCCTCCTCGGCGACGCGGCCCATCCCATGTCGCCGGTCGGCGCCCAGGGCATCAACATCGCGCTGCGCGACGCGCTCGTAGCCGCCAACCACCTGGGTCCCGCGCTGGCCGGCGGCGCAGCGCCCGCCGCGCTCGACGCGGCCGCGGCGCGCGTGGTGGCGGAGCGCGAGCCCGAGGTGGCGGAGATTCAGCGCCTCCAGCAGGGGCCGCCGCGCCTCCTCTTCGGGCCCGCGTGGTGGAGCGATCTCCTCCTGGGCGCGCTCCTCCCGCTGCTCGCCCGCACCGGGATCGTCACGCGCGTCGCCGGCTCGGTCTTCCGGCGCTTCGCCAACGGCGTCACCACCGTGCGGCTCGCGGCGTAGCCCGTCCGCCGCACGATTCCGGCCCGCGTGGAGCCGCGCCCCGCCTTCCGCTACCATCCGCGCCACATGAAGTTCGTGGACGAGGTGCGGGTCCGCGTCGCGGCGGGCGACGGCGGCCGGGGCTGCGTCAGCTTCCGGCGCGAGAAGTACGTGCCGCGCGG
>WNFO01004678.1_pt1 | contig 11835 bp, 10 predicted proteins | sample 5400251 | NCBI WGS metagenome assembly WNFO01 (sample SAMN13153354, study PRJNA577476) | soil metagenome | isolation source: 100 cm saprolite under Madrone tree | place: USA:California | collected 2016-06-14
GAGCCTGTCTAACCTCATCGAACTCTGACGCCGGTCCCTCTCAAATCTTACTGTGATTGCCAAAAGCGGTCGATACACCAACCGTGAAATCCCTTGTCTATGAAATTCACATTATGCCCAAACAGTTGCTCGTAACGGGGCTTCATCTCTGAAGCGTTAGGAGCAACCACGGAGATCCGGTCCTTGGTGTTGCCGAGCCTTCCCTGTCTGAACAAAGCATCCGCCATGAAATCGGTAGGAGGTAGAGAGAATCCCACGAACGTGATTTCTCCGGCTTCTTGAAGAGACCGAAGCGCCATATTCCAGATTGAGCGAAACGTGCGATTTTGAAGCCATGCAGATTTGTCCATTACTGGTGGAACGATCACTGGCTTGAATATCATGACAAGTGGTAAGCCGTCCGGCGCGGGGAGCTGAAAATAATCGATCGCGAGACTCTTTCCGTGTTCGGGAAGTCGATAGATTAGGTCGCCCTTATCCATCAGATGCTTAGCTTGATCTATTGGAATACCCCAGTTGATTGATCCGTGCATTTTCAAAAGGATTACGTTCGAGCGCGAGGCTCGGGTTCGATAATCTGCTACTAAAGGCTCGCCAAAAGAGGGAGTTGGTAACGCGTTATGAATCAGAGGTATATCAACTCCGTAACCATCGTACATTTGCCAGAGATTAGTAGCGGATAATAACTCCTCCAATAACAAGTCGTAGTTGAAGGTCAAGACTGTTGCGCTAGAATGAATTAAGTGGTCGATGAACTTAGAATAGAGCTTCCAAACGTCCCTGCCGTTCATGTTAGCTACTGTGGCGGATGCAGCAGTCAACATTCGAACAATAATTGCGACAAGTTCATCGTAAAGCTGTGATCGTTTTTCGAAATTGACTTCCAGGCTTTCAAAAGGCGTTGTAGCAAGAAAACTTAGGACCTTCTCAACGTCAGGGAATACCTCGTCACCAAAGTACCGATATATGAATGACGCCAACTCGCGATGGGATCCGTTGGGCTGGTAGATGTTGAAGGATTTTGCCATTGACAAGAAATCACATACCAATGGGAAGATTGTTTGGTTAAAGTCCCTGCAAAAACCGCTCCTAAGACGTAAACAGTTCTTTTCATGTCTCTTTTGCTCGTATCAAACATTTTCAAATCGCGCCTCATATCAATTGTAACAATGCCTGCCTGTAGCGAGGAACCACGCGCCTTGAACGTCCTTGCTTATCGATCCACCATTCAGGACCGAACACCCGTGAACGCCATTGCATGCTATACCTTGAGAGCCCGTGGCACGGGCGTCCCGCCCGTGATTCTTCTTTTACTTCACGCGCAAGACACGCGCCCCACATTCAGTTAGGCCCACCCACTTCCAGTTCTTGAGCCCCGCTTTGATTGGGTTGTTAAGGACGTATCGAACAGCGTGACGAAAATCGGATTCATTGCGGATTAGATGATCATAATACTCCACCTGCCAAAACTCGCCTGACCGACGTAATAACTTGTTCGCTTCTTTTGCAGTGAATGATTTCCATGAGTGAAGGATCTCGGGAAGCTCTGCGAGTGGCACGGCCATCCCGGCCGTAGTTATTACTCCGGAGAATGGTTTGACTACCACATGAACGTGGTTCGGCATCACGCACCAGGCCGCGAGTGAGTAACGGAGTTCGTCGAAATGGAGTAGCGCATTCGTTACGACTACCGCCACTCGATCGTCATTCATGTAACAGGACCCATGACCTGCATCGAGGTAGCGCTCAACTTTCTCGGAATATAGATGCGCCAGCCTTCGCTCTTCGTGTTCACTTAGCGGGCGCTTCATTTGTTCAGCTGTCTTCACGATGTTCTTCCGCTCAAAGAGCCAGGATTCGAGGACGTGTTGAGGAAGTGAATCCCAAAGACGAAAAGTAACTGCGTACCAGGCGTTGTCTCGGGTCCAGTGTGGGAGATAGGCGCCATGGCGTCTCTTGAGTTCAGTCACGGGCGGGACGCCCGTGCCACTATTTGCATGCTATACTCAGAAGCCCGTCTGGAGGGTTGAGTAAGAATCATAAGTGTCTAACGTCCTAGAAATCATTCCCCTCGGCGGCATCGGCGAGTTTGGGATGAATTGCACGCTGCTGCGCTTTGGCGACGAGATGATTGTCGTCGATGCGGGCATGGGCTTTCCCGAAGAGAGCGTCTATGGGGTCGATGTTTCGATTCCTGATTTCGAAATCCTTGAACAGTACCGCGAAGAGATTACCGCGATCGTCCTCACGCACGGTCATGAAGATCATCTGGGCGCGCTGCCTTACATTCTGAAGAAATTCAATGTCCCGGTTTATGCGTCGCACTTCACGCTTGGTTTGGCGGAGAGCAAGCTTGATGAGCATGGAATCCTGGGCGACGTGTTGCTGCATCGCGTTGAGCCGCGCGACGTGGTGACTATCGGTTCATTCATTATTGAATTCATTCGCGCTTCGCATTCGCTAGTTGACTGTTTTCACCTGGCGATCAAGACGCCCGTCGGCACGATCATTCACACCGGCGATTATAAGGTTGACGAGACGCCGGTCATCGGCGAGGCAATTGATTTAAGAACTCTCCGTCGTTACGGACAGGAAGGCGTGCTGGCATTACTTTCTGATTCAACGAATGCAACGGTTCCCGGCCGCACGCCTTCAGAACGCGCGGTTATTCCGGCCTTTGAAGAGATTTTTGCCGAAGCGCGCGGACGGATTATCGTCGCGGCATTTGCTTCGTCGATTCATCGTCTGCAGATTGTTCTCGACGTCGCCCAGCAATTCAATCGCAAAGTCTGTGTGCTCGGCCGCTCGATGCAGAAGAATGTCGAGATTGCGGACCGTCTGGGGTATCTCGACATTCATGACGGGATGCTGGTGGGAATCAACGAGGCGAAGCATTACAGCGATCACGAAATCGTTTTCCTGGTGACTGGTTCACAAGCCGAGCCGCGCGCCGCTCTCTATCAAATGGCTACACAGGTCTACCGTGGGCTAACGATCGAAGAAGGCGACACGGTCGTGCTTTCCGCGCGCATCATTCCCGGTAACGAGCGCGCGATCTCGAAACTGATCGGTTTCATCTACAAGCGCGGCGCGAACATCATCGAAGAGAAGCGTCGCTTGATCCACGTCAGCGGCCATGCTTCGCAGGACGACATTCGCATCATGACTGAAGCCGTGCGGCCAAAGTTCGTCGTGCCTATTCACGGTGAATATCGCATGTTGTTTCGTCACAAAGAATTCGTCAAGAACCATCTCGGCTACGCTGAAGAGAATATTATTTTGATCGAAAACGGCGACGTACTCGAATTGGATGGAGAGCGGGCTGCGATCGTCGACAAGCGCGAAATCAAACGCACCTTCATAGATGACTCGGGCTTTGAAGAGATTGAGTACGAGACCGTGCGCGAGCGCAAGAAGATGGCCTATGAAGGCATGATCACTATAGTCGTGGCCATCAACGGCGAAACCGGCGAACTGCGAGCGCCACCGCAAATCGTGGCGCAAGGTGTCCGCGGTTTCGAACCAACGAACGGGTCGACAAGAGGCGCGCAGCAGGTTGTGGCTGCGGCGCTGGCCGGCGCGTCGAGAAAGACTTTGGCAGATGAATCTTTGTTGAAGGAACACATTCGTTTGGAATTGAAGCGATTCATTCAGAAAGAAACCGGAGCGCGGCCGGTGATTGTTCCCGTTATCCAACAAATCTAGTTTCAAGTTTCAAGTTCCAAGTTTCAGGTTTCAAGTCTTCAAGACATTCGCCATGGGCTTTATCATCTTTTTCCATCACGAGGTGTATATCCATGGCTACTTTCAAAACGTTTGAGGAAATAAGTGCCTGGCAAAAGGCCAGAGAACTGACAAAAGAAATTTACAAAGTCACAACTCACGGCGCCTTCGGCAGAGACTACGGCCTGAGAGACCAGATTCGCAGAGCGTCTGTTTCGATCATGTCGAATGTAGCGGAAGGATTTGAACGAAGCGGTACTGGTGAGTTTGGGCATTTCCTTTCGACCGCTAAAGGATCTGCTGGTGAAGTTAGATCGCAGCTTTACGTCGCATTGGACCAGGACTATTTGACCCAAGATGTTTTTGAGAAGCTTTTGGCCAATGCGTCTGCAATTAGCCGAATGATCAGCGGACTCATGACGTACCTGCGACAATCGGGAATCAAAGGAACAAAGTTCAAGAAGGCGGATGCTTAACTTGAAACTTGAAACTTGAAACTTGAAACGGACTTATTGGCAAGACAAAGCTGTTTTGGTTACCGGCGCGTCTTCAGGCATTGGACGCGGGCTGGCTATGGAGCTGGCGCAACGCGGCGCGGCGGTCGGCTTGGTGGCCCGGCGCGGCGATCTGTTGAATGAAATCGTCAATGAGATCGAAGCTGCCGGCGGACGTGCGTTGGCCTTGCCTGCTGACGTTACCGACGCGATAGCAGTACGCAAAGCGGCTGATAAGTTGAGTGCTGAGTTTGGTCCAATCGACGTTCTATTCGCGAATGCCGGCGTTGGGGCCACGACGCATGCGAAGGATCTCGACGCGGGTCAAGTTGCGGGTGTGATTGATGTCAACATCATCGGCGTGGTTAATTCTGTCACCGCGGTAATTCCCGGAATGGTCGAGCGCGGTCGCGGACAGTTGGTAGCAATTTCCAGTTTGGCGGCTTATCGTGGCTTGCCGAAATCCGCCGCTTACTGCGCAAGCAAAGCTGCCGTGTCGGCTTTCTTTGAAAGCTTGCGATTAGATCTTCATGGCTCAGGCGTCGATGTGACGATTATTCATCCCGGGTTCATCAAGACGCCGCTGACTGCGGGCAGACAAGCGAAACTGCCATGGCTTTTGGAATTGGGCGAAGCAGTCAATAAGATTCTAAAGGCGACCGAAGCTCGAAAGAAATCTTATGCTTTTCCCTGGCAGCTAGCCACAGTCGTACGTGCAGGTATGATCATGCCGAATTTCATGTATGATTGGATTGCTGGAAGGAATTCGTTTCGGGAATAAAAAGCAGTACTTTGTGCTTCGTACTTTGTATTTTGTCCGACGTTGAGCAAGTCATAGATAGACGAGCAAAGTACAAAGCACAAAGCACAAAGCACAAAAGCACAAAGCACAAAGCACGATCTAAGATTTCAAATCCAAAATCGCAAATCCAAAATCTAAAATCGAATGACTCTGCTTCAGGCTATCCTGCTCGGTATCGTTCAAGGCTTAACTGAATTCATTCCTATCAGCTCGACGGCGCATTTGGTTTTGGCCGGGCGCGTGATGAATCTCGGGCTGACTCCCGAACAGACGACGGCGTCGATCGCAGTCATTCAACTGGGCACGCTGCTCGCGGTGATTGCGTATTTTGCGCCCGATATTTGGAACATCACTCGGGCTTTTGTGCACGATCATTTCGTGCTGTTGAAGAGTGGGCGGCGCGATCAGTTCAATCGCGCGAATGATCACGCGGCTCTGTCCCACGAAGCGTTGCTGGGCTGGCTGGTCATCATTGGCTCGATTCCCGTCGGAGTGGTAGGGCTGCTTTTTAAGAAACAGATCGAAGGGACATTCACAAAGAACCTTTGGGTGATTGCGACCATGATGGTTGTGATCGCCTTGCTCCTTACGGTTGCTGAAATCGTCGGCAAAAAGCGTCGGCGGATGCAGGACTTAGGCATCAAGGATGCGCTGGCCGTTGGTTTCGCGCAATGCCTGGCCCTGATTCCCGGCTCAAGCCGCTCCGGTTCCACGATCATGGCGGGATTGTTTGTCGGCGAAATGCGCGAAACGGCGGCGCGGTTTTCGTTTCTGCTGTCGATGCCGGCGATCGCCGCCAGCGGTTTGTTGGAACTCAAAGAGGCGTTGCACAAACTTCCGTCAGGCAGTCTGTCGGCGCTGGCCTTCGGCACTCTGATTTCCGGCCTCGTGGGCTACGCCTCGATCTGGTTCCTGCTGCGTTATCTGCGCACGCATACTACGGCGGTGTTCATCGGTTATCGTCTGATGGTTGGGAGCGCGATTCTGATTATGCTGTTCAATGGAAGGATCAGCGCGTTATGAGTATTAGCCGCTGCTCTGCCCCAACAAGCGCAGCACTTCCGGGCGATCTTTGCTCAGGAGATAAACCGCACTCCGCAACCTACTGAGTTCTCCTTCGACCTGCTCAATTCTCGAGGACACGGTATGCTCGATACTGTCCATACGTAGATGCACTTGCTCAATATCACCACGAATCGCTGTCGTTGAAGCGGCGAGTTTGTCCTCCAATCGGACGATATCGCCCTTCGTCGCCATCTGATCGTGCATCGTTTCGATCTTCCCGGCTATGAAACTAATCAGATTGTCGTTATCTGAGTTATTCATAATTGCGCTTATGCTATCACATCAAACGATTTGATCCGCACTAATCATCGGGAACAACACTTGTCGGAGCAGCAGGAACCATCCGGATTACGCCGCCGCCATGTCGGCTTCGCTCATGTCAAAGTTTGCTGAAACCTTTTGCACGTCATCGTGGTCCTCAAGGGCTTCCATTAACTTCACCATCTGACCTGCGTGTGAGCCTTCGAGCTTAATGTAATTCTGCGGGACCATTTCGATCTCGGCTACTTGTGGCGTGATGCCGGCTGACTTGATTGCGTTCTGCACCGATTCGAAGCTTTCCGGCGCGGTTATGATCTCCCAGTTATCTTCATCGTCGCGAATGTCTTCCGCTCCGGCGTCGATAGCGACATCAAAAAGTTCGTCCTCGGGTTTCTCTTTCTTATCAACCACGAGGTAACCCTTCTTATCGAACATCCAGCCGACTGAGCCAGCCTCGCCAAGGTTGCCGCCGTTTTTCGCGAAGATGTGACGAATCTCGGCGACCGTGCGATTGCGATTATCGGTCATCGCTTCGATCAGCAGAGCGACGCCGCCCGGGCCATAGCCTTCATACGTGATTTCCTCGTAGGTCACGCCCTCTTCCGCACCGGTGCCGCGGCGGATGGCCCGATCAATCGTGTCGTTGGGCATGTTGCCGGCCTTGGCGTCGAGAATGGCCTTGCGCAGGCGCGCGTTAGCGTCGGGATCCCCGCCTCCGGTGCGCGCCGCGACCGTAATTTCCTTGATAAACTTGGTGAAGAGTTTGCCGCGCTTGGCGTCAGTCGCCCCCTTCTTGTGCTTGATGCTATGCCACTTCGAATGTCCGGACATTCCCGAGGTCTTCCTTAATGTGGTTGTAAAAGAGTGATTCGGAATATAGCACAACGCGCCGCCGTTACAGAACCGGGAGCGGTAGCGACCGGATCATGCCGCTCAAAGCGGAAAGATTGCGTGATTTCACGTAAGAGTTGCGTGGAGGATCCAGTCGCTACCGCTCTCGGTTCTAGTAACCTTACTTCAACTTTTCGTATTCCTGACGCGCGACGACCAGGATAGGAATCGAGGTGTCGGCCTCTTTCCACAGCGTGAAGAAATCCTGATAGGCGCGGCGCGCTTTTGCCGCGTCACCTTCGATTACGGCTGCGCGCGCCACTCCGAGTTGAGCCAACGGATACAGCGGAGATAGTGGATACCAGCCACGATGGTCGATGATGGTTTGAAACTCTTTCGCTGCCTCAGCCCCCTTTTTCTGTTTCAGGTAAGCCTGGCCACGCAAGTATTGAGGCCAGAACTCTCCGGCGACTTCGTATTTGCGCGATGATTCGAGTAATTGAATTACCGTCGAGCTATCTCCGCGAGTAAGTTCGATCTGCGACCGCGTTATCGGAATCGATACCACTTTCTGCAGAGTGTCGAGCGGGAATCGTTTCATCAGTTCATCGATTAAAGTTTGCGCCGCGCGCGTCTGATTGCAAACCGCCAACGCATTCGCAGCCGTGATCAATTTCGCTTGTTCCCGCGAGAGCCCGAGCGCCTGGCGAACAGTTTCGCCTACCTGTCCGCAGCTTCCGAACGTCGCGTTGCGCAATGCCTGCTGCAAAAGTAGTTGGGCCGTCGTTTCTTTGGAATCGGCGGCACGCATCAACCCTATTACCCGTTCAGTGAACTGATTCGCTTTAGCTAACTGACCGGAAAACTCGGCGGCTTGCGCCTGCCACATTTGAGCTTCTTCGGGCTTGGAAGCAGCCCAGTCAAGCTGTTCCTTCATCGTCGCCGCATCGTCCTGAACAAAGGCAATGTGGAACAGCCGGATGCGCATGTTAGTGGTTTCAAGTTTTTGCGCCAGGGCCTGACGCAAAACGCTCTTTGCGTCTTCGAAACGATTGAGACCGATAAAAGCGACAGCCAGGTTTGTGTACGCGCGAGCCTCCTTTGGATTCAGCCGGACCGCTTCGCGCGCTTCGGCCAAAGCTTTGTCGAACGGTCCAACCAGAGTGTATCTGCTGGCGAGAAGATTGCGCGGCTCCCAATCCCGCAGATACGTGCGGCTCCAAACCTCCAACTGTTCGATCTGCTTGTCCCATTCTCCAGTCACGCCGCCGTAGTAACTTGCCGTCACGAACAACTTCTCGCGCTCGCTGGCCCGGTCACGAAATTCATAGGCCTTCGCCGAAGCTTCACGCGACAGCTCGAACTTGCCGGTGTTGTTGTAAACGTTGGCGAGACGCGCATAGGCAATCGCGAAATTGTTATCGAGCTCGATGGCGCGTTTATACAGAGGAATTGCTTGCGGGTAATTTCCGCTCGAGTGTTGCCCGAGGGCCATAGAGTAAGCCCTGAGCGCATCCAGGGATGACGTCGTTACCTGCTCGATCGGCACGTCAAAGTTCTGAATCGAAGCCAGTGACTCGCCTAACTTCTCGCGGAGTTTCGAAGCCGCCTGCCCGAGCGATTTCAGAACTTGCTCTTTGCCGTCGGTCTCAACTTGTTCGGTCGCGATCGAATCACCGGTGTTGGCGTTCACCGCCTCGAGAGAAATGACGTAATGTGTTCCCAGGCCGGAGATCGATCCCAGTAACATCGCTTTAATTCCCTGACGCTCGCAAATCTCGCGAGCTATATCGCGCGTCACGTGTTCGTCAGGCGACCGATTCATAAACTTTAACGCATCACGCACGCGATCTTCGGAAAAAATATCCAGGAAGGGCGATTGTCCGAGCTGGACTGCAAGCGCTTGCTTGAGCGTGCCATCAAAAACCGAATCGCCGGTTGTGTTGACAAAATCCGCCAGCAAAATCGTGTCTTTGTCAGTAAACGCGACGCGGCGACGCGAACTCGACAAGTATACGAGCACCGCCGCTATCAAAACGATTCCGAGGGCGGCGATTGCCAGCGCAGTCTTGTGTCGCTTAATTCCGCTGACGATGTATTCGGCGCTCGATGCTCGGGTTTGCGCGGCCGCGGGAAACCCGGCGGCCGATCTCGATGCCGGTGGAACTGATGTCGAGACGCCCGCCGTCGGAATCTCAGTGTCCGTGAGCGCGATGCCCGCGGCGGCCAGCGAGCTAAGTGTGTCGGGAGGTATCGATCGTTCCAATTCCGTTTGGAACTCGAGTCTCTGCTTCAGCTTCTTCAGATCGGATTCGAACTCTTTTACCGTTTGATATCGCTCCTCGACGTTCTTGCGCAACGCCTTCATCACAATCCATTCGAGTTCGGCGGGAACGTTTCGGGTAAAACGGGTTAGCGGCTGAGGATCGGACTTGGCAATCGCCACGATGACGTCGGTCTTGGTCTCGCCCGTGAACGGCGGGTGACCCGTAGCCATTTCGTAGAGGACGACGCCGAGACTCCAGATGTCGGTGCGGGCATCGATCGGTTTGCCGCGCGCCTGCTCAGGCGACATGTATTGTGATGTTCCCAGAACCACGCCCGCATCCGTTTGGACCAGGGCGCGCGTTACCGCCTCCGTATCGGTCTCTTCCACGACTGTTCTTTCGGTGAGTTTTGCCAGTCCAAAATCCAGAACCTTAACGTGGCCGTTGCGACGGATCATTATGTTTTCGGGTTTGATGTCGCGATGAATGATCCCGGCGGCGTGGGCTTCTTCTAACGCGTCGGCGACTTGAATTGCGACGCTCAGTACTTCCGAAAGATCCATCGGCGAAGTTGCGAGACGCTTTCGCAAGGTCATTCCATCGATAAACTCGGCCGCGATAAAGTGGCGTCCGCCTTCGTCACCCATCTCATAAACAGTCAAAATGTTTGGATGATTCAAGGCCGAAGCCGCATAGGCTTCCTGATCGAAACGGCCGAGGCGTTCACGGTTCTCGGTGAGATCTTCGACGAGCAACTTGAGCGCGACCTTGCGGCCGAGTCGCATGTCCTCAGCCAGGTAGACGTCGCCCATGCCGCCTGAGCCCAGCTTTTCGAGAATTCGGTAACGAGAAATCGTTGACAGCTCCATTGGGGGTCTCGTTTATTTCAGAGAGATCAATTGCTGAAGTCTGGTAGCACTTGCGCCCTGAACTCGCACTATCTTGTTCTTTGAGGTCGATCCCGAAATTATCTGTACCGCATTCCTTGGGAGTTTGAATGACTTTGCCAGCAACTTAATCAACTCCCGGTTGGCAGCGCCTTCTATGGGCGCTGCGGCCACTCTCACGCGCAACGCCCCACTCTGTTCACCGGCAAATTCGCTACGCGACGCACGAGGAACAATACGAACCGCGAAAGTGAGGCCGCGATTATCTTCGGAACATTGAATCACTCGGCGGGAATAGTAAATCGGAAATCAGAAATCGTAAATAGCAGTTTTGAAACACTTTTCAAGGACTGAGGTGTCCTTTTAATTGCTAATCATCTTTCGCGGCTCATAATGCATTAACTTAAATGAATCCGAGTGGCCAGCCGCGGAGCAGGGTGCCGGCCACTGCGCTCTGGCACAACCAAAGAATCAGGAACGCCACGATTGGTGAAATATCAAACATTCCTACCGGCGGAATGGTTCGCCGCAATGGACCAAGCAAAGGTTCGGTTACCTGAACGAGGAAACGCATTAGCCGATTTGCGTAACTGGCGCCGATCCAGGAGAAAACAATCCGCAGGAAAATCGCCAACGTATAAAGACCAAGAAAGCCGTACAAGAGATAACCGATGATCGCGACGGGCGCGCCAATCCTTCCACTCGTCGTTGCCAAGATGATGCCGCCGATAGTGTTCAGAATACTTTCGGAGACCAGCAAAATGAGATAACCAAAGACAATGATAAAAATTATCGCGATGAAGGGCGCCACCTTTGGATCCAATCTGAATCCCATCAACATTGCGCGCACCGGGATGATCGCGGGATCGGTGACGCGCCGAATCGTGCGCGCTGACCATTTGAAGGGGTTCACGTCCAGGTAATTGAACAGACTGCGAAGCAGAATCAACGCGATCCCGGCGACTATAATCGCGGTTACGCCCCATCTGATGAAAAGAATTAACGATTGAATGATCGACATGGTTTCCAGGTTACTTGGCGGATAAGCTTAATGCGAATGAGTCAAGTTTTTAAGCCAAGTATCAATTTTGGCCAGCCCCGGCCGAAGTGAATCGCTGATGGTGTCAGAACCGCGAGCGGTAGCGACCGGATCAAGTGTAGTCTGCCAGTTTCGATCAAAGGTTCGTTTTCGATCCGGTCGCTACCGCTCGCGGTTCTGACACGCCTTGTGGCGCAGCATGTCTCGTCGGTCTGAGGCAATGCCTCGCTAGTTTTACCCTTTCCCAAAGAGAGGGAACCATCGCCTTTCTATGGTTCTCTGCTCGCCCGCTCTCCAAATATCGCTGTGCCGATTCGAAGCATCGTCGCGCTTTCTTCAATAGCGACCTGGTAATCATGCGTCATGCCCATCGACAGCTCGCCGCAACCATCGCCGAACGCGCCTTGCTTGCGAATCTCGTCGCGCATTTCACGCAGCCGGCGGAAGAATGGCCGCGCTTTTTCCG
>WNFO01005214.1_pt1 | contig 11834 bp, 10 predicted proteins | sample 5400251 | NCBI WGS metagenome assembly WNFO01 (sample SAMN13153354, study PRJNA577476) | soil metagenome | isolation source: 100 cm saprolite under Madrone tree | place: USA:California | collected 2016-06-14
CCGGAAAAAGTCTGGCAGGCGCTTACTGACCCAGCGCATCTGCGTGAGTGGGCGCCTTTCGACGCCGATGGGAGCCTAGGCACGGCTGGAGCCACGGTGAAGCTCACCACGGTGGGAGCACCCACGCCGCGTGTTTCCGAAACAACAGTGACGCGAGCCGACGCTCCCAAGGCGCTTGAGTACAACTGGGGTGGCTTCGATATCCGGTGGGAACTCGAAGCCTTTGGTGGCGGCACGCGCCTGACGCTGTGGACCAACATAGATCGCCGCTTCATGTCAATGGGTGCTGCCGGGTGGCACATTTGTTTCGATGTTCTGGATCACCTGCTCAGCGGAACTCCCATCGGCCGCATCGTTGCTGGTGAGGCGATGAAGTTCGGCGGCTGGCGGCGATTGAACGCCGAGTACGCAAAGCAGTTCGGTATCGAAACACCCAATGGGCCGTCTCAGAAAGGGAGAACAAATTAGTCATGAAAGAGGCCACCAAACGTTCGATTGTTCGATGGATTCACATCGTCTTCAGCATTCCGATAATCGGTTATATTTATAGTCCGTTTGAAGTAATTCCAATGTACGCCTCCCGTGTTCGGTTTGTCGTCGTGCCCGTAATGCTCCTTTCGGGGCTTTGGATGTGGAAAGGCCATGTCCTTCGACGACTTATTTCGAAGAGATCAGAATCGAAGGCATAAAAATCCAATGAATCCATCGGAACGTATTGACGAGCTGATCGCAAAACTCACAGACTGGCGTGGCAAAACGCTCGCCAGCATCCGCAAGAGCATCCTTGAGGCCGACCGGGAGATAATCGAGGAATGGAAGTGGATGGGAAGCCCAGTGTGGTCTCGCGACGGAATCATCGCGGTCGGCAACGCCCACAAAGATAAGGTGAAGCTTACCTTTGCCCACGGGGCGAGCCTCCCAGATCCTGACAAGCTCTTCAACGCGGGCCTCGAAGGCAACGCGTGGCGCGCGATCGATTTGTTCGAGGGCGACAAGATTAATGAGCGTGCTCTAAAAAATATCGTCCGTGCCGCCGTTGATTACAATCAGATCAAATTGAAGAGGAAAGCGCCTGCGGGTACTCGAGCGAAAGTACATAAAAGTAAAAAGTGATGAAACTTCAGCTTTTTCTCACTAATTCTCTTTGCGGGACTGCCTGACAATGGTGCTTAACGCTGCTGGATTGTCTTCACAGTCACGGACAAGAGTTCGGACCGCCGAAAACCGCAACCGAGAAGCATGGCAACCATGGCGCGGTTGGCGCGTAGAGTCTCGTTCTGAGCTTACATCACTGCCCGTGCAAGGTAGCGTTCAGGGCAGTTTTCCCTAAAAATTCCCAACCCACAACCCAACCCACAGTTTGGTATGTCTTATATGACTTGCGCGGCGTTTGGCAGTCCCCGCGTGTCTTGTAAGTTGTTGTAAAACCTATTCACGCAGCGCTGTCACGGCAGAGGCCGCGGGTTCGAGTCCCGTCGTCCCCGCCATTCTTTTCAAGCACTTGCGGCAAGTTTGGCTTCCGGCGTGGAAACAAAAAGCAACAATAAGCAGAATCAATTCCCTCCTCCCCCCTCAGCAGCTTGAATCCGCTTCGGCAAAATCATGTTGACAACTACGCACTCGCTTTCTACAGCGTCATTGATGAGGATGTGGTCACTGCCGATGAGCGTCTAGTTGACGACGAACCCTTCAGAAAATCAGGACCTCTTCTTGGGCGTGTGCGGCGGCAACGGCACCTTCGGAGTCGCTTGAATACCGTTTCCACGAAATCGGTTCTGTGCTGGGCTGCGCTGTGTTCTAGGCGGCGGCAAAAGCGCAAGAGGTGCTACACTTTTGGTGTGAGTTCGCCGCAGTCAACCCCAGCGAAGTGGTCACCTAGGGCGGTTTTTTCTATCTTCCGGATGACGTCGCCGTATTTGGCATCGCTGTTTCCTATTCATAGGAAGGCGCTGGAGTTAACAACATCCAACGACGCGACCGGCCGCGGAACCAAAACCCTGTCCTAGGAGATTTACCTACCTAGAGTTTCCTGTACTCACCGGATTGAAGGATTAGGCGTTGCTTCCTAGGCTGGCGTAGGTTTGCTTCAAAGTTCTTACACTCTGGTGACGAACTGCAATGCGCTCCAGGGTACGAACGAATAGCAAACAATCGAGGTGCAAAGATGAGTCGTGAGTTTTGCCCTGCGCGTGTCCGGCATTTGATCGTCGTTGCGCTGGTTATTCTTGGAATTGCGGAAGCTCGCGCACAAAGCCAGGAGAGCAGTTCGCGTCCCCCGAAGCAAGCCGAAAGGATGCAGTCCAAGCAGAGTGTTCCCGCCTCGAACACGCCATCCGACCCCGCCAATGCAAAATCGACTTACGTCATTGGGGCCGGCGACTTACTTGCCATCAATGTACTGCACGAGCCGGAGGTTTCCGAGAAGGTGCCGGTGCGTATGGACGGCAAGATCACCATGCCACTGGTTGGGGAGATACAAGCCAGCGGGATGATGCCGGACAGCTTGCAAACGGCCATTGCTGAAAAACTCCACGAATTCATCAAGGATGCGGAGGTCACGGTGGTCGTGGAGGAGATGAAAAGCCGGCAGTTCAGCGTCATGGGCGAAGTCCAGCACCCTGGGTCATTTCCATTGCTGAGACCTACGCGCGTGCTGGATGCGCTGGCACAGGCAGGAGGATTCCGCGATTTTGCCAGAGTCACCAAAATCCACGTACTCCGGCGGACTCCCCAGGGGACGACCGTGACGCTTCCTTTCAACTACAAGCAGGTGACACAAGGCAAGAACGATTCGCAGAACATCGAGCTGCAGGCGGGTGACACCGTCATTGTGCCGTGAGGGTCTATGCGAAAGCGTCACAGAAAAATGTCGTTAGCTGGGCTAGCTGCATCCTTCCTGTTGGCCGGTGTTCCCCTTGGCGCTCAGGCGCAGGAACCGCCGCCTCCAAAGGAGCCTAAAGCTGATTCACGTTACGCGAGCGAGCAAGCCGCGGGCAGTGGGTTCGCCGTTGAGCTGCACAGCGAGGCGACTTGGGACGACAATATCTTCGCGAATAACGCGCGCCGGCAAAGGGACTATGTGTTTCAGGAAGGAGGCCTCTTCAGTATCTGGAGCAGACGGCCCTCCTGGGGAGTGGGATTGGAATACCGTCCGAACGCTTTACTGTATCGAACGGTCAAGGGTTTCAATCAGTTCGATCATCATCTGGACTTCGACAGCGAATTTCACGCCTCCCGGCATCTTCTTTTCCGTTTGAAGGATTCCCTGGACTACATGATCGGAGTACTGGAGCCGCGGGCCAACCAGGATCTTTCTCTCCCGATCGGTGGTTCCTCCAACTTGAATGCGACACTCTTTACCCCGTTCGCGCGGCAGCTGGCTAATGAAGCTGCTGGCGAAGTTGAGTATGAGATGAGCCGGCGCAGCTTCTTCAGTGTTTCTGGCAGCCATGGATTTCGGCGTTTCACAAACGCAGGGAGCGGACTAACAAGCGTTGCTCCGAACCTCTTCAACACGCAAAGCGACACGGGCGGCACAAGCTATCAGTATCGCGTGACAAGGCACTTCACCACGGGAGTACAGTACCTGTTCCAGAACCTTCGCTTCAGCCAGGCGTCCCATGGCAGAACACACAACGCGTTCCTGACCGTTTTGTGGGAGGCTGGGCCGCACGTCACCTTGAGCATTTTCGCAGGACCACAGTACTCAGACACGACAGGGCAGTTTTTGATTGCCTCGACCAATCCTCTCCAGCCAGGAAACGTCTTGATTACCTTGAGAACGATGCAATGGCACCCGGCCGGCGGTGGATCCTTAACTCTTCGTTCGAATCAAACCGTCTTTCGTTTGACTGCGCGCCGCCAGGTCTCAGATGGCGGGGGGTTACTAACGACAGTAACGAATACTTACGGGGGCGCTGAGATACGGCAGCGACTGGCGTGGAAATGGGACCTAGCGATAACCACTTCGGCTGCAAGGTCCGTCTCGCTTCAGGGACCCCTTGGAAAGGGCGCCGTGGACACTCAGGCCGTTGGAGTGGCCATCGAACACCCGCTCTTCGAAAACCTGAATTTGCATACCGCATATAACTACCTGCGCCAGCGAGTGAATCAGACTGTGCCACTCGGAGCAGACTTGGACAGGAACCAATTCACCGTTGGCCTTTTCTACCGCGCGCATGAGCACAAGTTTTGATCCAGACGTGCTTGTGCAACGTCGTGTGCCATCTGCGTATATGAGTCCCCGCAGTGCAATTGCAGTGATTCCCTTACGTCCGTTTGCGGTGTTTACACCTATTTATATGAGGAACGCGCCTGATTGCTGACTGGGGAGCGGTTAATTAGGCTGTGTTGTGAATGAGCCCCTGAGGAGTGTTCATACGGAGGCCGACCAGTTGTGCGATCGGGGCCGTTCTAAGGATCAGGCATGCAGGTTGTCCCTGGCAGGAAAGTTTGCGCCCGGCTGGCATTCGCGTTCGGCAGCAACCGCGGGCCAGGGCACCCCAGCCGCACGCACGAGGGCAGCATTAGAAAAGCGAGGTAAGGAGTGGCATTGCATCGCGAGTTGGGTGTTCAGGATTACTGGGCGCTTCTGCTTCGACGGCGCCGACTGCTCATTATTCCAGCAATCCTAGGAGCAGTAGCCGGCTATCTGCTGTCTCTAGTTTTGCCGGCCCAATATACATCGCACACGATGGTTTTGGTTGAAGAACCGATCGTGCCAGATAGTTATGTAAAGCCGGTAGTAAATGAAGACGTGAACCAACGCTTAGCCAGCATGCAGGGGCAGATACTCAGCCGCACGCGGCTGCAACATCTCGTGGAGCAATTCAATCTGTACAAGAAGGATGTTGGCCGCGTCCCGACGGAGGTACTGATAGAGTGGCTGAAAAAGTCGATCAAAGTGGCCCCGCTGAACCCCATGCCAGGGACATTATCCCGCGGCCTGCCCGGTTTCACGGTGGACGTGACCCTCAGCGAGGCGCGGCTGGCTCAACAGGTCTGCACCGAGATTACCTCCATGTTTATGGAACAAAACCTTCATCTCCGCCAGCAACAGGCCGAGGATACAACGCAATTTTTAGCCAAACAGCTGGAAGAAGCGAAAGCCAAACTGGACGAGCAGGACGCCAAGCTAGCCGCCTTCCAGAGCCGCAACATGGGAGCACTTCCCGAGGATGAGAAGACCAATCTTACCTTGCTGACCGGCATGACCCCGCAGCTCGAAGCCGTCACCCAGGGGCTCAACCAGGCCAGGCAGGAAAAAACCTTTGTCGAATCGCTATTGACTCAGCAGCTCGCAGCGTTGAAATCGTCCGCCAACGGCCAAAATCCGCAGACGCTGGAGCAGCAACTCAGCGAGATGCAGAGCAAGCTCGTGTCGGTGCAAAGGAGTTACACGGACAAGCACCCAAGCGTCGTGAAACTCAAACATGAAATTGCCCAGTTACAGAAGCAGATTGAGGAGACGGCCACGCAGGAGCAAGGTGCGCCCAGCGAACAGAAATCCAGAGCTTCAATCGCTGAGCCGCCACAGATTCAGCAACTGCGCGCGCAGCTCCATCAGGTAGAGATGAGCATCAGCCAAAAAACGCAAGAGCAGGAGCAGCTTCAGCGGCAAATTAGGGTATTTCAAAGCCGGATGCAATTGAGCCCAGTGATTCAGCAGGAATTCAAAGCGTTGACTCGGGACTATCAAACTGCGCTTGGTTTTTACAACGATCTTCTCAAGAAACGCAACGAGTCACAGATGGCCACCGAGCTGGAAAGCCGTCAACAAGCCGAAAAGTTTCGCGTGCTGGATCCGCCCAGTTTGCCGGAACGGCCTTCTTTCCCGAACCGTCAGCTCTTCGGTTTTGGCGGGCTCTGTGCCGGGCTGGCGTTGGGAGTGGGAATGGCGCATTTGGTAGAGTCTCGCGACAGGTCAATACGAACCAGACGCGACGTCGAGGCTCATCTCGGAGTGCCGACGCTAGCCGTAATCTCGCAGACCGGGAACGGGAAGAGGGATCACAGCTGGACCAACGGAAGGATACCGGTGGAGCGAGCCGGGCATAGCTCGCCAGCTGCATCCTGGAAATAGAGAAATGTATAAAAAGTTTTTTGGCTTGCGAGAAAATCCGTTCAATGTGAACCCGGACCCCCGGTATTTGTTCTTAACGTCCGGGACTCGGGAAGCACTAGCCAGTCTGGCCTACGGGATCCGGAGCCGCAAGGGAATCATCCTGCTGACCGGCGAGGTGGGAACCGGGAAAACCATGCTGCTCAACATGCTGCTCGATTGGCTGCATCACAATCGCGCCGCCACCGCCTTCATATTCAACACACACCTCAGCACCACGGAGTTATTTGAATGTTTGATGGCCGATCTAGGGATTCCCTGCGAATCGCGCACGAAGAGCGAGATCTTAATACGGCTCAACCGTTGGCTCCTGGACAGGTACCGCGCAGGGCAAATAACAGTATTGATCGTGGACGAGGCGCAGAGTCTCTCCCCTCAAGTGCTCGAGGAAATCCGCTTCCTCACCAACCTTGAGACTTCGAGCGAGAAACTGCTGCAGGTTGTGCTATCGGGCCAGCCGGAACTCGAAGAAAGACTCAAACTTCCGCACTTGCGTCAGCTGCGCCAGAGGATTACGGTGCTCTGCCGGACAAGCGCATTGTCGCTGGAGGAAACGCGAGGCTACATTGCAGAACGTCTGCGAATCGCGGGGGCAAACAGCGGGCCTATTTTTTCTCCTGAAGCCATAGAAAGCATATACCACCACGCACGAGGAATCCCACGAGTGATTAACGTGCTTTGCGAACACGCATTGATCAACTCTTTCGCCGATGAACAAAAGTTCGTTACTGCCGCTCATGTAGGCGGAGTTGCACGCGAATTTGGGCTGGACAGTATTGAGCCCACGGTGCCCGTTGACGGTTCTGGGCGGCCAAACAGCGCTCCTTCGGTGGAAACAGTGCTGCGCGATTTAGCCACGCTTCTGGATCAACTTCGTCAACCTGCCTCCGTGGCTAGCGGGTCCGGAAAGGGAAACTATGAGCCGTATTCATGAAGCTCTGAAGAAGGCAGAAGAGGAAAAGTCGCCGACAAGGAGCGCGTCTGAAGCGGGCCCGCTCGATTTTGCCGGCGATGTCGCGGAGTCCTCGCCACTGGGGACGCTGTACCCACTAAGGCCGGGCGGTGGGCCCACACCTGAGTTCTGCCTGGGGCTTGAAGAGCTTCGGGGGCGATGTGCCAAGCCGGGTTGGAAGCTGAACCCGGACTATGATGTTTTCTCCTCGAAACAATCCTTCTTTCCATGCGCTGAGCAGTTTCGTATCCTGCGCTCACGCCTCTACCGGCTCCGCGAAAAAAACCCGATTCGCATCCTGCTTGTGACGAGCACCCTACCCGGAGAAGGAAAAACGTTCGTGGCCCTGAATCTGGCTCTGGCGATCACCCGTCAACATGAGCGGGGAGCCTTACTGATTGACGCGGACCTCCGGGCATCGAGGCTTCACGTGCGCATGGGGGCTCCTTCTGCCCCGGGATTGAGCGACTACCTCAATGGGAGGGCCGATGAGTTTTCTGTCCTTCAGGCTGACGCAAAGGCAGAGCTCTTTCTAATACCCGCCGGCAGGTCTGTTCCAAACCCTGCAGAGCTATTGGCAAATGGACTGCTGAAAGGCCTCCTCGATCGAGTGAGCCCGTCGTTCGATTGGGTCATATTGGACGCGCCACCGGTTCTCGCCGTGTCCGACGCGGGAGTACTGGCTGGATTATGCGATGGAGTGATCGTTGTAGTTCGCGCGGGAGCGACGGCTCACGATCTGGTCCAGACGACATTGCAGGAATTTCGCGGGAAGAATCTCCTTGGTGTGGTGCTGAACCGCGCCGAGGATGAGGCGCATTATGGCGCTTATTCGTACGGATACGGTGTGGATACGAAATAGCGACTGAGCTATCCGCTCCGTCGCCGGAAAGATTATCGCGGCGGAGTCTGTGACCGAGCGTTGTGCGTTGGGGGTCCAGTTTGGGACTCCAAGGGCGGTAGCTTGTGCAAATAGGCTGTTTGTTGAGGACCAGGAAAGGGCCGAGCGCTAAAAGGTTCGTAGTGATCCCCAATTGGCGGAACGTATGTGCGGCATAGCAGGCATTGTCGGCATTGAACCCAGCTACCAAGCTGAGGCGGTGGACGTCCATCGGATGTGCCAAACAATCGTGCACCGCGGGCCGGACGATGAGGGGATTTATGCGCACGGCCGCGCCGGGTTGGGAATGCGGCGGCTAAGCATCATCGACTTGTCTACAGGGCACCAACCTATCCACAACGAAGACCACGATGTTTGGGTCGTATTCAACGGCGAAATCTATAATTTCCCGGAGCTGCGGCCGGAACTCGAAGCGCGCGGCCATCGCTTTTACACCAATTCGGACACGGAGGTAATCGTCCACTTATATGAGGAGTATGGAGCGGATTTTGTGAAGAGGTTGCGCGGAATGTTTGCTTTGGCAGTTTGGGATCAACGGCGGCAGAAACTGCTGCTTGCGCGCGACCGCTTCGGAAAAAAGCCACTGTATTATGCGATGGACAGTGAACGGTTGCTGTTCGGCTCCGAAATCAAAGCCTTGCTGGCCGCTGCGCCGGAGCTCGCTGAAACTGACCTTCACGGATTGCTAAATTTCTTCTACTTCGGGTACATTCCCGATCCGCACACGGCTTTTAAGCGCATTCACAAGTTGCCTCCGGGCCACTTGCTCGAATTTACGGAGGGGCAAGGCTGCGTCCAGAAATATTGGGACCTGCCCGCCCACGGAACCTACGAGCCCGAATCCGAGGAAGAGTGTGTGGAAGAACTCGAGCACCGGCTGGCTGAAGCAGTTCGAGTCCGCATGATCAGTGATGTTCCACTCGGAGCGCTCCTTAGCGGAGGAGTCGATTCCTCAATCATAGTGGCACTCATGGCAAGGATAAGCTCGCGCCCAGTGAAAACGTTTTCGATTGGCTTCTCCAGCCGGGACTTTAACGAAGCGGAGTACGCCCGGCTTGTTGCGCGGCAGTTTGGTACCGAGCATCACGAACTGTATGTAGAAGCAAACATCGAAGAAACCATACACATGTTGACGCGCTCTCTCGAAGAACCGTTTGGCGATTCCTCGATCGTCCCTACGTATCACGTATGCCGCCTAGCTCGACAATATGTGACGGTGGCGCTGGCGGGGGATGGCGGGGATGAGCTTTTCGCCGGGTACGAACGATATGCCTCTTATCTTCGCCGCAGAAAACTTCGAGTTTTTCCTGCCGCGGTAGGCCGATGGTACCGAAAGCGCATCCATCCCGCAGTCCCTACCGAATGGCGGGGACGCAGATTCATGTACAATCTTTCGCTGCCGGTCCGCGAACGGTATCTAGACGGAATTTCCTTACTGCCCGCTTGCCTTCGGGAACAAACAGTCTTTTCCAGAGAATTCCTGGCTTGGGCTGACAAACAACCATCGCCTTACGACCCTTTCCGACGCTACCTGGAGCACGGTCCCGCTTCTGACCCGTTGAGTGAGGTGCAGTATCTGGACGCGAAGACGTACCTCTCGGGAGATATATTGACCAAAGTAGACCGAATGAGCATGGCGAATTCACTGGAGGTCAGAGCTCCATTTCTTGACCATCCTTTGGCGGAATGGGCGGCGCGGTTGTCTCCCCACTGGAAGGTCCGGTTCGGTGAGCTCAAGTACATCCTCAAGAGACTGGCCGAGCGGCTGGGCGTTCCGCGGGAAGTGCTGTACCGTCCAAAGCAAGGGTTTTCGATGCCCCTCCTGCATTGGTTCCGTCAAGACCCCTCGCCTGCTCTGTTAGACATTCTTTTGGAACCGAGAACTATACAACGAGGGTATTTTGATAAGAACGGAGTTCGGCGACGGGTGTTGGAGCATCGAAAAGGAATCCGCGATCGCTCGTGGGAGCTTTGGCATCTGCTCATCTTCGAACTCTGGCACCGAAACTTTATGGAAACGAAGTGTGAAGTCGGATCAAACGCTGAATTGAAGCCTGGTCTTGCGCTTCGAGAAGCGACTGCCAGCCCACGGACGCCAGCGTTCGCCCGGGTATAACCGCCATACGCCTGGCACTCAACTTCGGAATTCACGGGCACACAGGCCGAAGCACAAACGCAACGACTGTGGTCCCGCACCCAAACCTACGTCTTTGGAAGCCCAATCATGCTGAATTTGTTAAACCCGGTCCATATGCCACCGCGAGCAACACAATTGTGAGAAAGAACCCAATATGATTTCACTCATTTCCCCCTCGCAGGACAGCACACACGTGCTCATGTTCATCCAGTCGCTGGAGTTGGGTGGTTCGGAGACACAGTGCGTTGAAGTGGCCCGGCTGCTCGCGAGAAATGGATATTCGGTGACCGTGGGATGTCTGCGGGCTGGTGGCCCTTTGGAGAGAAGTTTGAGGGAAGCAGGCCTGGAGTGTGTCGAGTTTCCGGTAAGAGGAAGCATGCTGCGTCCGAACGCGATCATGCAAATGCTGAAGTTGGTGATTTTCATTCGGAGGAGAAAGTTTAGGGTTGTTCAAGCGAATGACCTGTACTCGAATCTGTTCGCGGTTCCCGCTGCCTGGCTGGCAGGAGTACCGGTAATCATTTCAAGCCGAAGAGATCTTGCTCGGTGGTGGTGGTACACACCGATAAGACGCAAGATCCTCCGCAGGGTCCAGGAGCTCTCGACCTGGATATTAGTGAATTCCAATGCAGTTCGCCAAGAGTTGATGACGCGCGATGGCTTCGACGCTGAAAGGATCCGTATCGTCTACAACGGTATCGACGAGGAAAAATACACTCAAGTGACAGTCAATCGGGAAGAGCTGTTGCCAGGTACTTCATCAAAAGAAAAATTGATCATTATGGTCGCCAACATGCACGTGGGGGTGAAAGGCCACAGCGATCTGATTGAAGCAGCGCGAACGGTGCGTGAGATATGCCCGGAAGCACGATTCCTCCTTGCAGGTGATGGCGAGATGCGCCCGTTCTTTGAAGATCAGGTCAAGGCCGCAGGTCTGGAGAGGGCGTTCGCCTTTCTGGGACATCGAACGGACATCCCAGCGTTGTTGTCTTGTTGTGACATCGGTGTTCTCGCCTCCAGGTCTGAGGGATTGCCAAATGTCGTCCTGGAGTACATGGCCGCGGCTCTGCCGGTTGTTGCCACGGCCGTTGGCGGCGTGCCAGAGATCATAGAGAACGAAGAGAGCGGACTCCTTGTTCCCCCTGAGAATCCTGCTGCGCTTTCCGCAGCCATTCTTCGCGTGCTGAAAGATGACGAATTGCGGAAGCGACTTTCTCTCAGTCAAGTGAACAGCAGCCACGAAAATTTATAGCTGTACCAAACGAAAAAACCTTCAGGCAAGCGGCGGGTATCTCGAACTGCATGGAGCAATAGAGTATGGCGCGCGTGAGCGTATTCGGATTGGGTTATGTTGGTGCCGTAACGGCAGCCTGCTTGGCTGATGCAGGTCACGAAGTGGTGGGAGTGGATGTCAATCCGGTGAAGGTCGACATGATGGAATCGGGACGGGCGCCAGTACTCGAACCGCGACTGGAGGAACTCGTCGAGAAGGCCCGCCGAGCGTGCCGGTTGCGCGCGACGACCAACGCTTTTTCGGCCGTACACGAATCTGATGTTTCATTCATCTGCGTCGGCACGCCAAGCTTGCATAGTGGTCGCTTGGATCTGAGCAGCGTAGCGCGGAGCTGCGAAGCGATTGGCGACGCATTGCGACCGAAGAAAGAATTCCACTGGGTCGTGACCCGCAGCACCGTACTGCCGGGAACGGCAAAGTCTTTGATAA
>WNFO01004680.1_pt1 | contig 11833 bp, 13 predicted proteins | sample 5400251 | NCBI WGS metagenome assembly WNFO01 (sample SAMN13153354, study PRJNA577476) | soil metagenome | isolation source: 100 cm saprolite under Madrone tree | place: USA:California | collected 2016-06-14
CGTCGGAGGAGCGCCGACGCTACGCCGAGGAGCGGCGCGCGCGCTTGGCGGCGCGCGATCGCTTCGGCGAGCGCGACCGTGGCCGCCGCGCCGGCGGCGGCGGCGGTCGCCCGCACGGCCGCCCGCACAGCGAGCCGTCCCAGGCGAGCCGTCCCCCGTCGCCCGCGCCGCCGCCTCCGCCATCCGGTGACGGCGCCGGCCCGCGCCGCCGTCGTCGGCGCGGCCGGCGCGGGGGTGGGCCGCGCCCGGAAGGATCACCTCCGGCCTAGCAGGCTGACGGCGAGGGCTAGAGCGAAAGCGCTGAGCGAGCGCGGCCGTACGCCGGGTCGTCGCTGCGCGTGAGGTCGGGGTTGACGCCGCGGTGCACGGCGGTGTGGTAGATGAAGAGCTGGAGCGGCACGATCGTCAGGATCGGCGAGAGCAGCTCATCGATCTCGGGCAGCGCGATCGTCTCGGCGGCGAATGCGGCGATCTCGCGATCGTCCTCGCGTACGAGCGCGACCACCGACGCCCCGATTTCCTTGGCGACCCGGGCCGCCGCCAGGCACCGCTCGTACGACGGCCCCGGCGGCGCCACCAGGAACACGACGTCCTCGCGCTCGAGCGCCGCCCACGCCCCATGAAGGAACTGCTCGCAGTTGAAGCCGGCCGCCTGCGCGTGGCTGGCTTCGCTCATCTTCAGCGCCGCCTCCCACGCCGTCGCGGTGTTCGGCCCGCCGCCCACGAACCAGTAGCAGCGGCGATCGACGTAGCGCGCGGCCAGGTCCTCCCACGACTCCTGCCCGAGCAGGAAGGCGAGCATATCGGGGATCCCGTCGATGCTCCGCGCCATCTCAGCCTTGCCGCCGGCGGCGCACGCGAGCTTCGCGAGGATCGCCAGCGCAGTGGTGTAGCTCACGGTGTGCGCCCCCGAGCCTTCCTGGTCGACCGTGCGGAGCGTCCAGTCCGCTTCCGCCGGCGCCTCGGGTCCCCTGCCGGTGATGACGACGCTGGAGCCGCCGCTCGCCTTCACGCGCGCGAGCGCCTCGCGCGAGTAGCGCCGGGTCCCGCCGTGGCTCAGCACGACCGCGCCGATGCGCCCGAGTGCTTCTTGCCAATAGCTCGCGAGCTCGAAGGCGTGGAAGGCTCTCGCCGTGAGACCGAGCCCGCCGAGACGGGCGAAGAGCAGCTCTCCCACGAGCGCCGCGTGCCACGAGGTGCCGACGCCCGTCAGGAGCACGTGGTCGAGTCCGCGCAGCCGCATCGCCGCCGCCTCGATGGCGTCGCCCTGCCCGCGGGCGACGAGCCTGAGCGCGCCGGGCTGGGCGTAGATCGCGTCGTGCATGTAGTACGGATGGCCGGTGCGCGGCGCCGGTTCGCTCGCGGTCACGACGTCGGTCTCCGCTATTTCGCCGAGGGGAAGATGGGCGTTCGCTTCTCGCGGATCGCCTTGACGCCCTCGCGCACGTCCGGATACGAGAACGAAAGCATCTCGAGGGCCAGCGACTGGTCGAAGATCGGCCCCGCCTGGCGCAGCCAGTTGTTGAGCGCGCGCTTGGTCCAGCGGATCGAGATCTGACTGCCGCGCGCGAGCCGGTCGGCCACGTCGAGCGCCTTGGGCATGACCTGATCGGGCGGCACGCACATGGTCACCAGACCGATCCGCTCGGCCTCGCGTCCGTCGATGAAGTCGGCCGTGAGTAGATAGTATTTCGCCTTCGCCATCCCGCAGAGGAGCGGCCAGAGGATCGCGGCGTGATCGCCGGCGGCGACCCCGAGGCGCGTGTGGCCGTCGGTGAAGCGCGCCGTCTCCGCGATGATGCTGACGTCGGCCATGAGCGCGACAACCAGCCCCGCGCCGACCGCGACCCCGTTGATCGCCGAGACCACCGGCTTGTCGAGGTTGATCATGTTGTAGACGAGGTCGGACGCCTCGCGCATCGTACGCGTCAGCGCGTCGGGATTGCCCGCCATGTCCTCGACCAGCGAGAGATCGCCGCCCGCCGAGAACGCTTTGCCGGCGCCGGTGACGACGACGACCCGTGTCTTCGGGTCGGCGTCGACCACGGGCCAGATCTGGGTGAACTCCCAGTGCAGGCGCGCGTTGGCCGCGTTCAGAACCTCGGGGCGGTTGATGGTGACGAGGAGCACCCCGTTCGGCTTGGACTCGAACGTGAGGTGCTGGAAGTCGGCGTAGTCCATGATGACGCTCCTCAGGCGAGCTCCGGACCGACGCCGCCGCCGGTCCACGAGAACGAATGCGCGGTCAGTCCCTCGGGCAACGGCGCGAGGGGCGCTTCGACCGCGGTGCGAACGTACGCGAGCAGGGCCGCGAACAGCTCGAGGCTGTTGATTCGACGAAACCACAGCGGCCGGCCGTCGAGGTACACGAAGACCACGTTGGCCTCGCTGCACGGCCCGAGGCACTCCGAAAACGCGAAACGCACCTTGCCCTGGAGTCCCGCCGCGTCGAACACGCGTCGCGTCGTCGGCCGGGCGATGCGGGCGGCGCCGTTGTTGGTGTGGCCGCAGCAGCACCCGAAGCAGGCGAACATCAGTCCGGCGTCAGCCATGGACTGCCATGGTACCCGAGCTTCGGGCGCGCGTGAGCAGGAGTAAGGCCGTGAGCGCCAGCGCCACCGTCGAGATCGCGGGCAGGATCCCGGCCAGGCGCATGCCCAGCACGCCCGAGAGGAACGGGCCGAGGAAGATTCCGCCGTCGACGCAGACGCGATAGAGTCCGGTACGCCACGCGATGCGTTCCGGCTCGGTATCGCGTCGCAGCAAGGTCAGCGGCAGCATCCAGCCCGACATCGAAAGGCCGAAGAGCGCGCAGCCGACGACCACCACGGGAAGCGCGCCGAAGCCGATCATGGCGTTCGCGGCCGCCATCAGCAGCAAGACTCCCGGGAGCACGCGCGCGGCGCCCTGACGATCGGCGAGGACGCCGGTCGGGATCAGGGCCGCGATGTCGAACACCTGCTGGACCATGAAGAGCCGCGCGACTCCGGCGCGCTCGAGCCCGAACTCGCGGCTCCCGCGCAGCGGAACCACGAACTGCTCCATCGTCGAGTAGGTGAGGGCGACGAGGCCTCCGGCCGCGAAGGCGAGCGGCACCAGCGAGGCGTGCCCGATCGGCGGCGACGGCGTGCCGGCCGGCGCGCCGTCGGGCGCCTGCCGCGCGAAGCGCGATATCGGACTCGCGCCGGGCTGCGGGGGCAGCGACGACAAGAGCCTGGGCGCGATCGCGATGGCGATGAGCTGGGGCGCGCACGTGAGCAGGAACGCCGTGTTCCAGGCGAGGTCTGACGGCAACGTTCCAATCAGCGCGGCGCCACCGAGCATTCCGATCATCGCCGAGAGCTCGTAGGCGGCGAGCGCCGACGCGAGATTGTTGCCGGACTGGAAGCGAAGGATCGCCGTCAAGCCGGCGACCATGCTGAGCGCCTGCCCGAGCCCCATCAACAGTCGGCCGAGCACGAGCATGGCGAAGCCGCCGCCGGTCGTGACACAGAGGCCGCCGATCGTCAGCACGACGGGACCGATCCACAACGCGCGTCGCAAGTGGTGGGTCAGGAAGAGTCCGAGCGGAATGTCAGCGGCCAACCGCGCAAAGCCGAACGCTCCCGCCACGATCCCGAGCTGCCAGTCGGCGAGCGCCGCGCTCTTCGCGATGTCGGGCAAGACCGCGGGGAAAGCGCCGCTGGCCACGAGGTTGGAGAAAGTTGTCAGACAGAGCAGAGCGGTCAGGGACGTCACGAGGCCTTTTATGGTAAACCATTGCCCCATGACCGAGGCCACGATCCGGCTGGACGTGCAGGGCGCCGTCGCCCGCATGACGTTCGACCGGCCGCACGTGCTGAACGCGGGCAACGCGCGCTTCGCGACGGACCTCCGCGACGCGGTGACGGCGATCTCGACCATGAGCGACGTGCGCGTGGTCGTGATGACCGGCGCCGGCCGGGCGTTCCAGACCGGGGTCGACCTCGCGGCCCTCGCGGCCGGAGAGCTGACGCAGCCCGACCTGGTCCGGTGGGAAGACGCGATGACCGCGATCGAGCGCATGGACAAGCTGGTGATCGCGGGGATCAACGGGCACTGCATCGGCGGCGGGCTCCAGCTGGCGCTCGTGTGCGATTACCGGCTGGCGGTCGAGGACGCGCTGCTCAGCCTGCCGGCCGTCAAGGAATGCCTGATCCCCTCGATGGCGCTCTACCGGCTGCCGCGGCTGATCGGCCTGGGGCGGGCGAAGGAGCTTATCTTGTTAGGCGAGCCGATCACGGCGCGCGACGGCGAGCGCATCGGCCTCGTGAACCGCGCGGTGCCGTCCGCCGATTTCGGGAAGGCGCTCGACGAGATCGTCGAGAAATTTCTGGCCCTGCCGCCGGTGAGCGTCACCGCCAGCAAGCGCCTGAGCACGTCCGCCTTCGACCTCGATTTCGAGACGTTTCGCCGGGAGATGAACACGGCCCTGGCCGGGTGCTTCGCGTCCGACGAGCACCAGCGCGCGATGGCCAACATCCGATCGAAGAAACGGAGCTGACGATGAAGATCCTCTACACGCCGCTGATGATCGTGCCGTCCGTCTCACCCGAGCAGCGCGCCGCGATCCTCGAGGCCGCCGGCCCGGGCTCCACCTTCGTCGAGGCGAAGGACGCCGCCGCCCAGCGGCGCGAGATCGTGGACGCCGATGCGCTCTTCGGCCGCGTGTCGCCCGACATCTTCCCGCTCGGCAAGCGCCTGCGCTACTACCAGTCGATCGGCGCCGGTGTCGACTCGATCCTCACGCAGGAGCTGATCGAGAGCGACGTGCCGCTGGCCAGCGAGAAGGGCGGGGTCGGGATCCACCTGGCCGAGCACGCGTTCGCGCTCTTGCTGGCGCTCACGCGCGGTTTGCACACCGCGATCCGCCAGCCCGACTACTCGCTGCGCGAGCCGATCCGGATCCGGCAGCTCGAGCTCTACGATCTGACGATGGGCATCGTCGGCTTCGGTGGCACGGGCCGCGAGGTCGCGAAGCGGGCGCTCGGGTTCGGCATGCGCGTCCTGGGCGTCGATATCGAGGACGTGGCCCCGGAGCCCGGCGTCGAAGCGATCTGGAAGCCGGATCGGCTCGGCGACCTGCTCGGCGCCTCGGACGCCGTGGTGATCTGCCTGCCGCTGACCAAGGCGACGCATCATCTCTTCACGCGCGATCTCTTCCGCAAGATGAAGAAGACCGGCTACCTGATCAACGTCACGCGAGGCGCGATCGTCTACGGCGACGACCTGCTCAAGGCGCTCGATGAAGAGACGATCGGCGGCGCCGGGCTCGACGTCACCGATCCAGAGCCGCTCCCGGCCAACCATCGCCTGTGGACCCATCCGCGCGCGATCGTGACCCCGCACACCGCCGGCGGCTCGCCGCGCCGCGCCCAGCGTGTCATCGACACGTTCTGCGAGAATCTGCGGCGGATGCGTGCGAGCAAGCCGCTGATCGCGTTGATCGACAAGCGCAAGGGGTACTAGCCTCCCGGCTCGCGGGTGACCGCGCGAGGAGTCGGGACTAGACTGGGCAGTAGGTAGCCCTGATGGTGTCGACGACCCTGCTCCGCGGGGCATCACTGCGCGTGGTCGACCGCCGCTGCGAGGCGTCGCCCTCCGACGCGCCGTTCGTCGAGTGTCACGCCGACTACTCGCTCTCCTACGTGCGCCGCGGCACGTTCGGGTATCAGAGCCGGGGCGTGTCGTTCGAGCTGGTCGCTGGATCGATCCTGGTCGGTTACCCCGGCGACCAGTACGTCTGCACGCACGACCACGCTCGAGGAGACGGCGACGAATGCCTCTCCTTCCACCTGGCACCGGCGCTCGTGGAGGCGGTCGGCGACCGGCCCGCGGCCTGGCGCCGAGGGTGTGTGCCGCCACTGCCCGAGCTGATGGTGCTGGGCGAGCTCGCGCAGGCGGCGGCCGACGGGCGGACGGACGTCGCCCTCGATGAGATCGGCATCGTGATCGCCTCGCGCTTCGTCGACGTCGTCTCGGGGCGGGCGAGAACGGCTACAAGGACGTACGCGCGTGATCGCGGCCGCGCGGTGGAAGCGGCTTGCTGGCTCGATGCGCACGCGACCGAGCCCGTCGATCTCACGCGCACGGCGCGGGCCGTCGGGTTGAGCCCGTTTCACTTCCTGCGGGTTTTCGCGAACGTCCTGGGTGTCACGCCGCACCAGTATCTGGTCCGCGCCCGCCTGCGCCGCGCGGCACGCCTGCTGGCAGACGACAGCCGGTCGATCACCGACGTCGCGTTCGACGTCGGGTTCGGCGACCTCTCCAACTTCGTGCGCACGTTCCATCGGGCCGCCGGTGTCTCGCCCGGCAGCTTCCGCCGGGCGGCCAGGGGGGATCGCAAGATTCTCCAAGAGAGGCTCGCCGCCCGCGTCTAGGATGGCCTCTGAGGGAAGGAGGCCATCATGGCGTCTATTCGCACGGAGATCCCGCTCGACGCTGGCGCCGAGGACGTCTGGGCTGCGGTCCGTGACATCGGCGCGCTGCACACCCGCCTCGTGCCGGGCTTCGTCACCGACACCCAGCTCGAGCCCGGAGCCCGCATCGTCACCTTCGGAAATGGAATGGTGGTCCGCGAGCTGATCGTCGACCTGGACGACCAGGCGCGGCGACTGGTCTGGTCAGCGGTCGGAGGCCGCCTCACGCACCACAACGCCTCGGCTCAGGTATTCGCCGAGGGCGACACGCGCAGTCGCCTCGTCTGGACGGCCGACCTCTTGCCGGACGAGTTGGCCGGCGACATCCGCACGATGATGGAGCACGGTGCGGCCGCGATGCAGAAAGTGTTCACGAAGCGGTGACGCATCCGCTCGTGGTTCCGCCTCAGACCGGCCGCTCGAAGCCGTACTCGCGCGTCTGATTGAGGTCGTCCGGCAAGGTCCGCTCGCCGGTCTGCCGAAAGCCTATGCGCTCGTAGAGGCGGTGCGCCTGGTCGAACCGCGTGTCCGACCAGAGAATGAGGCGACGGATCTGTTGAGTGCGACACCAGTCGAGCACCGCCTCGATCAGCGCGCGGCCCGTGCCGCGGCCCCGCAGGCGCGCATCGAGGTAGAGACGATGCAGCTCTGCGCTGCCGTCGGCCAGCCGCTCGACGCCCACCGAGCCGACGATCACGCCACCCTCACGGACGACGTAAAATGCGCCTCGCGGCGGCGCGTAGTGCTGGTCGAAGCGAAAGAGGTCGGGCACCTCGACCTCGGGCACGTAGACGAAGCCGTACTCCAGATAGACGCGACCGATGAGCTCGACGACACCTGGCGCGTCGGCGCGGCCCGCCGGTCTGACTGGTAACGCCGTGCTTGGCTCGCTCGCGCTTACGCGACCGAGGACGACCAGCCGATCCCACGGCAGCACGATGACGGCGATGCCGAGAAGTACCAGGGCCATGCCCGCGAGCCGGAGCGGATCGAACCGCTCCCCGAACACGAGCGCCGACGAGTAGCCGCCCACGAACGGCACCAGCAGGGCGAACGGCGTCACCATCACGGTCGGATAGTGGCGCAGCAGCCGGCCCCAGATCGCATAGGCGAGGAGGGTTGCCACCAGGCCGAGGTACAGCGTCGACCAGACGGCGCTCGATGAGGCGATCGAGAGGTCGTAGGCCAGTCCCGCGGGCCCGTCCATCATCAGCGCGAGCGCCAGCGCCGGAAGCGGCGGGACGAGGCTGAGCCAGACGACCAGATGGAGCATCTCGACGTCGCCGATCCCCTTCAGGAGAATGTTCCCGACGCCCCAGCTGATCGCGGAGCCCATCGCGAGCCCGAACCCGAGGAGAGTCAGATCCTGGCCGACGGTCAGCACGATCAGCCCGAGCCCCGCGAAGGCCGTGATCACTCCCGCGATCTGGCGCGCCGTCGGCCGCTCGCGCAGGACCATCGCCGCGAACACGATCGTGAACAGCGCCTGGGTCTGGACGAGCAGCGACGCCAGACCGGGGGGCACGCCGTCGGTGATCGCGAAGAACTGCAGGAGGAACTGACCGGCGAAGAGGGTCGCGCCAATCGCGATCAGGCGCGGCCAGCCCACTGCCGGGCGCGGCAGCACCAGCGCCGGGAGGGCCGCGATCGAGAACCGCAGCGCCGTCAGGGCGGGCGGCGAGAAGCTGTCGAGCGCGAGCCCCGTGGCGACGAACGCCAGGCCCCAGATGACGACGACCACCAGCGCGAGCGCGACGTGCAGGGGACTCAGGGCGCGGCCGGTTCTAGCTCAGGATGGCGCGGCGGTAGTGGCTGGGATACACGATGCCGGCGCGCGCGGGCAGCGCCGCCAGATCCTGCGCGATCTGCCAGCCGAGCGTCTTGAGTGTCTCGGCGTCGGAGCGCTCGCGTTGGGCGAGGACGGTCCAGGCCGTCGCCTCGTCAGGGGCCGCGACGATCACGGGTCCGATGAAGTCGTCGTCGGTGATGCGCTCGAAGAAGTAGAGCGTCACTCCGGCTTGAGATCGGGCCGCTTGAGGGCGAGCGCCGACCACTCGAGAGTCGCCTTGCGCTTGAACTCGATCGCCTTCTCCCACTCGTCGAGCGAATAGCAGTCGCGCTCGGCGACGCAGCGGATCTCGGTCACCGTGCGTTCGTCGAGGCCCAGGCGCTCGGCGATCTGCTTGTCGGAAAGACCGGGCTGATCGATCTTCTGGAACGAGTTGCAGAGCTTCAGCACCTCGTCTTTGTAGCGCTTGTAGACCTCGGGATCGAGCTTGAAGACGGTCATTTACCTCATCTCCTTGAGGCCGTGGGCGGCCGGGCACACGCGCATGCACTCGAAGCACTGCGCGATGTTCGTCGACGAGTAGGTGATGGCCCAGAGGCTGCGCGTGAAGAAGTCGCCGTAGAGCAGCATCTTGCGCTTATCGCGGTCGGGCTCGTTGAGCGTCTCCTCGAGCACCTTCTGGAAGCCGCCGACCCAGTGGGTGTGTACCCGCGTGTTGCAGCGCGCGGCGTCGTAGAAGGTCCGCACGGCCCGTCCGTTCTCGAGCTTGCCGGAAAGGCAGCCGCCGTTCGAGCCCGGACAGGTGGCGAGGCAGGGCGTCGTCCGCTCGCGGTCCCACATCTCGACGCACGACGGCGCCGGGCACGCGGGGCTCGTCTCGGCGCCGTCGGCCTCGAATGGTGCCGTGGTGATTACCGCACTCCAGTACATGAAGCCGTGCTCGCGGTTGAGCACGGGGCCGGCGAGCGATTTGGATCCTAGGCCTGCGAGCTGCGCGGCCAGCATCAGCGAGAGGAAGGGCGTGTCGCCGCTCGCCGTGCCAGGCGGGACGTAGAGCGCGTAGTAGCCGAACTCGCTCTCGATGTACTGGGCAAGCCGCCGGCCCACACCCTGGATGCGTTCGGTTGTCCCCATCGTCTGCATGACCCACGGCGAGGTCGCCGCCCAGTCGCCTTCGCGCGGCTGCGCACCGCCGACCACCACGACCGATCGGGCGCCCGGCAAGAGATCGCCGGGACGATGCTTCTCCGGCGCGTGCGCGTCGAACGACGCGACGTCGGCGACACCGCAGACGGTGGCGCCCGACTTGAGAGCGACCGACTTCAGCTTCGCGGCGGCACCCGGAAGGAGATCTTGAGTCATTTCAGCTTCCGGTACTTGCGGCCCACCGGGCAGACGCGCATGCATTCGAAGCACTGGGCGATCGAGTCGCGGAAGAAGCCGAGCGACTGGATGCTCTTCGTGAAGAAATCGCTGTAGATCATCGTCCGGCGCCGATCGCGATCGTCTTCGTTCACGATCTGCAGAAGCCCCTTCTGGAAGGAGCCGATACCGTAGGTCTGCGCCCGCGAGTGGCACTTCTCGCGGTCGTAGGTCGAGGCTTGAATGCGCCCGTCCTGCACCGTTCCGGTCAGGCACGCCGGGCACACCCGCAGGCACGGCGTCGTGCCGATGCGCTTGTACATCGCCACGCACCCCGGATGCGGGCACGCGGGCTCGGCCAGCGGCACGTCGGGCTCGAGGGGCAAGGTAGTGATCAGCGCCGCGTAGTAGAGCAGGCCGTACTCGGGATTCAGGATGATGTGCGCCGCGAGCGAACGTGTGCCGAGCCCGGCGAGCTCGGCAGCGTGCATCATCGACATCGGCGGCTCGTGGCCGTGGACTGGCAAGGACGGCGCCTGGATCGCCTGGTGCGCCAGGGTACCCTCGATGAAGTCGCACATCGCGTGGATGGCCACGTTCTCGCGCAGGTCGTAGCCGGTAATCTCCATCACGCGGTTGTCGGGGCTACGCCAGGCGCCGGCGGTCGGCCCGTCTCCGCCGGCGACGACGACGCTCCGGGCACCCGGCAGGATGTCCTCCGGGCGATAGCCCTCGGGCACCTTCTCGCGGAACGCTTCGATCGCGGCGATGCCGACCACGCGCGCGCCGGCCTTGAGGCCGACGGCTTTCAGTTGCTCCTCGGGTGTCATGACAACCCCAGGATAGTCCTCTCCGATCCCGTCCTGCGTTCTAAACCATCGGGAGTTAGGGCGCTCGGCCAGAACGGGCAGAACGGTGCACCGATGCGCTCCGCGCGGATCGCGTTGGAGGAACATTGCACAACACACTCGCTCCCCGTCCGGATCGTTGCCAGCCACGGTAGAAATCTGCGGGGTTCGCGGGACTGTCGGGATGAAGCGCCGTGGACCAAGGTCCTATAGACCGTATTCCCGAGACGCGGCTAAATGCGACGCGAGATGTGCGCCAGGTCGCCTGCGAAGTGGTGCTCATTCCGCAGGCTCGAGTCCTGAAATTTGTCTGGTCGCTCGCCACCGGCTCGTACGCCTCCGTAGGATCCGCCGAGGGGAGGTGCAAGATCATCGATTCGGTGTCCGGCGAGCTTCTCGCCGCGGGTAGCCGATAAGGGCGACGCCGAGAAGAAAGGCTGAGATGACTAGGCAACGAGGAGAAAGCCCTATGAACCTCGGAAAGCGGATAGTCCTAATCGCGCTGGCGGCGCTGACCGCCCTGCTGCTGCCGATCACCCATGCGGTCGCACAGCAGAAACCCAACATCCTGTTCATCATGGGCGACGATATCGGCTGGATGCAGCCGAGCGTCTATCATCGCGGCCTGATGGTGGGAGAGACGCCCAACATCGACCGGATCGCCAACGAGGGCGTGATCTTCATGCACTATTACGCCGAGCAGAGCTGCACCGCTGGGCGCAACGCCTTCTTTACCGGCATGCATCCGTTGCGCACGGGTATGATCCCGCCCCAGCTTCCCGGCAGCCCGTCCTATCTGCGTCCCGGCACGCCGTCGCTCGCGAAGTTTCTACGGGATCTCGGCTACAACACCGGCGAGTTCGGCAAGAACCACCTGGGCGATCACACGGACGCGCTGCCGACGGCGCACGGCTTCCAGGAGTTCTGGGGCTATCTGTACCATCTGGACGCGATGCAAGGGGTCAGCTTCAACGACATCAACGTATCCCCGACCAAGCAGGGCATCGCCCCGCCGTGCAAAAACACCCCGATTCCCGGCCTCGCCGAAGTCCCCGGCGCCGTGGATCCGAGGACCACGATGTGTCTGACGCCCCCGCGACCGGTGATCTGGTGCACGTCGTCCGACGGCACGGCGAGGAATCAGACGTGCAAGGACGAGGGGCCGCTGACGCTCGATCGCTCGAGGACGGTTGACGAGGAGATCTCGGCCAAGGTGATCGACTACCTCGATCGAAACGATCCCAAGAAGACCAACAAACCCTTCTTCGTCTGGTACAACCCGGCGCGCATGCACATCACGACGATGCTGTCGCCGAAGTACGAGGCCATGCTGGGCGAAAAGGGCGGCAAGGACTGGGGCATCAACGAAGCCGGCATGAAGCAGATGGACGACAACA
>WNFO01004682.1_pt1 | contig 11832 bp, 11 predicted proteins | sample 5400251 | NCBI WGS metagenome assembly WNFO01 (sample SAMN13153354, study PRJNA577476) | soil metagenome | isolation source: 100 cm saprolite under Madrone tree | place: USA:California | collected 2016-06-14
CAGAGACGGCTTGACGACGTACCGCGGCGTGTGCCAAATAGGACCACCTCGATGACACCGAAAGAGCTCCGCGGCGCGCTGCGCCGGCAATTGAATCCGCGACGCGCGACCTGGCAGAAGCCGGCCGTCCTCGTGCGGGCGCTCGGGTTGCGCCGTGGGCAGGTGGTGGCGGAGATCGGCTCGGGCCCGGGCTACTTCACGCCGCGGCTGGCGCGCGCCGTTGGTCCGCGGGGCCACGTCTACGCGGTCGATCCCGAGGCAGCCGTGCTGGACGTGCTGCGCCGGCGGCTGGCGCGCAGCGGCGCGCGGAACGTCACCCCCGTGCTGGGCCGCGACGACGACCCGCTCTTGCCGCGTGGCCGCTGTGACGTGGCGGTGCTCATCAACGCCTACCACCACATGCACGGGCGCGTCGCCTTCCTGCGGCGGCTGGTCGCGGAGCTGCCGCGGCACGCTCGCGTCGTGAACGTCGACTGGGATGAGAAGACGGAGTTCGGCCCGCCGCCGGGACGGCGCGTCTCGCGCGCGCGCTTCCTGCGGGACGCGCGGCGGGCAGGGCTCAGGCTGGTGGCCGATCGGAGGATCCTTCCGCACCAGTATTTCCTCGACTTGCGCCGCGCCCGCTGACGAAGTTACGCGTGCTATCCCTGCCGCTGGCCGGGCCCGCGTGACGGGCCGGCCGCGGCCCCCGGCTGAGGAGCATGCGCGGAACGCTGCTCCTCAGCGCGGGGAGATCTGTTCTCGACCCGACCCGGATACAGCCGGTTCGCTGGCTCACCCGGGAGCGGACGCGGCGAGGGAGGCGCCGGCTCGACTCGCTGTGGCGCCGGCGCGGGGCTTGGAGCCGGTGCTGGAGCCTGGGCCGGCGCCGCCGGGCGATTGCCGCTCAGCGGCTGTGGCAGAGGCTGGGCAGCGGCCCGACGCTCGATAGGCTGCGCGGGCTGACCAACGCGTCCGGGCTCGCGAGGAGTCGGCGGCGTCGCCTCGGGCCGCCGTTCCACCTGATGCTCGACGGGCTGCGCGGGCTGACCACCGCGTACCGGCTCGCGAGGAACCGGTGGCGTCGCCTCAGGGCGCCGCTCGGCCTGACGCTCGACGGGCTGGGCGGGCTGAGCGCCGCGCCTTGGCTCGCGAACCGGTGACGTCGCGTCGGAGCGCCGCTCCATTTGACGCTCGGCAGGCTGGCGCTCGGCGGGCTGTACGGGCTGACCGCCGCGCCCGATCTCGCGAGGAACCGGTGGCGTCGCCTCGGGGCGCTGCTCCGCCTGATGCGGGACTGCAGGCGCCGCCTCGGGGCGTTGAGTCGTCTCGAGGCCTGGTGGCTGAGCCGGGCGCGGGCGCTCGAGCGGGCTCGTGCCGAAGGTCGGCCGAGCCGGTACGGGCACGGCCTCTGACCGCCTGGGTGCGGGCACGATCCGCGGCGCCGGAGCGGCCGCAACCGGCGTGCTCGGGCTGACGGCCGGCGCGGGCGAGCGGGTCTCGCCGCGGGGCACGCTGTGCCGGGCGGGCAGCGGCCGTGTGGCCACGACGGAGCGGGCCAGCGCGCTCTCGGGCGGGCGTCTTGCCGGACCGCTGGCGGCGACGAAGCTCGAGGCCTCGGGAGTCACGCGCAGCTGCCCACGCACCGGCTCGAGACGCTGGACGTCCACGTGCGTCATGCGTGCCTCGTGAACGGGAGTCCGGCCGAAGTGCTCCTGGCTCACGGCCACGACGGCGTTATGGACGCTCACGTTCCGGTACACGTTGATGGTATTGACGTTGACGACGGTGTTCTGGTTGACGACGACGTTGTTGACGATGCGCGGGCCGCCCCAGCCTCTCCACGACGGCCGCCCGGCGAAGCCGGACCGGCCCCACCACGGCACGACGGGCTCGCCCCAGCCCAGCGCCACCCAGCTCACGAACGGAGTGCCGATGGCCACGCGAACGCTCGGCCCTCCGAAGAACACGACGAGCGCGGGAGCATAGACGGCTCTTTGAACGACCGGGCCCGGTGCCCAGGCCCAGATGCCGTCCACGAAGACCCAGCGACCGTAGTGGTAGGGCGCCCAGCCCCAGGGAGCAGTGTCCACCCACGTCCAGCCGTACACCGGGTCGGCCATCCACCGCCCTGCGCTGTAGGGCACCCAACCGGGGGCAACGGCCTGCGGAACCCAAACGGCGCCGTAGGTCGGGACCTCGCGCCAGTTGCCGTACTGATCGAGGGCATCCGTGCCGTACACGCCGGGCGGGACATAGCGCGCGCTCACGGCCTCCAGGAGGTGATCCGTGCGGGCGTAGTTCCAGCGGTCCCACGTGTCCAGCTCGGGAGCGACATAGCTGCGCACCATGGGCGTCGGGAGGCCCTCGAAAATCATTTCCTCACTGGCCGCGAGGGCGACGGCCTGGCCGCCCGCCGGCGTCACGGTGGCCCGCCCGCCGCGCCGCGTGATGAACGACGTCCGGTCCTGGGACACGTCCACGCTGTAGTACCCCGGACGCTCGATAGTCAGGGCCGCCTGGGGCGTGTCCACTTCGACGGTGGTGCCCGAGTCGAGGCTGCGCAGATCGACGGCGACGCGGCCGCTGGTGACCTTGATCTGCAGGAAATCGGGGTCCTGGTTCACGAGGCCGAGCTGCGTGTCACCCGATGCCCGCACGAAGGCGCGCGAGCCCACCTGGAGCTCGAGGTTGGCGCGATCGGCTGTGTAGAGCTCGTCGCCGGGGGCGAGCGGGATATTGATTTGAGCCGGCGTCCAGTCATCTGCCCCCGGCCGCCAGAACGACACCTCGCCCTCGCGGTAGCTCAAGCGCGGAGGAGTGCTGGTCGGGTCCGCCTGGCCGACGCCTGCCGTGACGGCGGCGCGGGCGCCCGGCACGGGCCCCCCCAGGAGCGCGAGAGCCACCACCACCGCCAGTAGCCGTTTCGCCTGAGTCATCATGTCCGGGTACCTCCAGTGGTTCCGACGGGCCCCGGCGCGAGAAGATTCTCCCTTCCCCGCCGTAAACGGATCCGGGGCACCCCGCGTCTAACGCACCCTGACGCGCGCCCCTCCCCGACCCTCACACTTCAGACGGGGCCCGTAGCACTTTCATGTACACGGCGACGTACTTCGGGAGGGCTAAAAGCGGAATTTGGGAGGCGGGGGGATGTCTCAGCCGGCCGGCTCGCCCGCATTGACTGCGAGGACCTGGCCCGACACGCTGCGCGCCATGTCGCTGCAGAAAAAGAGGGTGGCGTCCACGATGTCGTCGGCGGTGACCATGCGCTTGAGCGGCGACCGCTCGATCATGGCCTTGCGCATCTCGTCCACGGAGATGCCGCGTACCTGCGCCTGGCCGGCGATGACGCGGTCGATGCGGTCGCCTTCCACGGCGCCGGGGGCGACGCAGTTGACGCGGATGTTGTGCGGGGCCAGCTCGAGGGCCATGCCGTACGTCATGCCGACCTGGCCCGCCTTGGCCGAGCAGTAGCCGATGCGATAGGGCAGCCCGCGGCGGCCGGCTCCGGACGAGATGTTCACGATGGCGCCGCCCCCGACCTTGATCATCTCGGGCACCACGAAGCGCGTGCAGAGATAGGAGCTGGTGAGGCAGGAGTCGATGGTATAGCGCCAGTCTTCCATCGAGTAGTCCTGCACCGGCTTGGTGACGCCGCCATCGCCCGCGTTGTTCACGAGGGTGTCGAGCTTGCCGAACTCCTTCACGCCCGCGGCCACCAGGCGTCGGACCTCGTCTTCCCGCGCGGCGTCGCAGACCACGGCGACGGCCCGGCCGCCCGCCGCTTTCACCTGGGCCGTGGTCTCCTTCACGAGGTCGGCGGAGCGCGCCGCGCAGACGACGGCCGCGCCTTCACGGGCGAAACGCAGGCTCAAGGCGCGCCCGATGCCCTTGGACGCTCCGGTGATGATGACTGCCTTTCCGTCGAGCAGACCCATGCCGACCTCCTTAGGAACTGAAATCAGTCGGAGTCAGGGGCGAAGTGTCTCTTGCCTGCCCGTCACGTCTTTTGCGGCCCAGGCATCCCACATCCGCGCGGCAAAGGCGAGCGAGGTCTCGATGTCTTCCTCGAGGAGGTAGCGCCCAGCGGCCAGCACCCGGGCGGCCGCACCCACGCGGGCCAGATAGTCCTCGCGCGAAGGGTAACGCTCGGCGATGGCTGGTCGTGGATCGCCCGCGGCCTCGCGGTCTGCCCGCGTGCGTGCGAAGGGCAGCGTCGCGCCGGCGAAGTAGAGGGCCTGCTCGGAGCCGCCGCTGTCCGGATGGCGGAGGTTCCAGCCCGTATGGGTGGCGAGCGGCACGCTGAGCTCCGGCACCGGGATGCCCGCCCGCTCGTTGCCGTCGCCGTCCACCGCGCTCACGCGCGTGCCGTAGGCGGGGCCCGGTCGCGGCGGCAACGTCGAGAAGTCCTGGCGTCGCGCCCGCACGTTGTGGCCGGGATAGCGCGCGCCGGGGATCCGCGCGAACACCGGCGCGAGCTCCGCGGGATCGACGGCGGTGCCGTCATCTCGCCGCGGGTGCCGGCTGGCAGGGGGCGGCACACCCTCGGTGACCCAGCGGTCGAGGTTCACGAGCGCCGCGCGCAGCAGCCGGCCGTAGTTGACGACGCCCCGCACGTGCTGCGCCCGCTCCAGCCATCCGCGCGGATCCGCCGCGACGGCCTGCGCGTCGGCGGGCGGCCATATACCCGTGCCGTGCTCGGTGCCGGTCCACTGGTACACGCGCACGTCGGGGCCATGCTCGACATCGCGAGCACCCGCGGGATCCGTGTGGATCAGCGAGGCATCGCCGCGGTGGTACTCGAACGAGGTGTTGGTGTAGAAAGCCTTGAGGCCGCCGCGCGGCTCCACCTGGAACGGCAGGAAGTGGTCCATCATGTCCGGCCGGTCCTTCGAGTTCTGGCCGAAGCGGTCGTTGAATTCGCCGAGCATGGCGCCGGCCACGTTGGCGATGATGCCGTCGAGCGCGCGCCGCCCACTCTCGTCGGCGTTGAGATCGTGATGGACCATCGTGCGAAGGAGCCGCCCCGTCTGCGAGCGGCCGTAGGCATAGGCGTGGCGGAGCGCGCCCGGCGCGGGATTGCCCTCGGCCGCGCCGCCGTGCTTGAGCCACGCGGCGCAGTCGCGGAGCGCGGCCATGCCGAGACCCAGCACGGGGGCGCCCACGGCCGTGTACGCGATCTGGTAGATCCGGCCCTTCGCGAAGCCGCCCTCGAGATAGATGTGGCGGGCGTCGGGGATGATGCGCTCGCCGTCTACTCGGGCAAAGCGCCAGCGGCTCCGCTGGATCACCTCCGCCGGACCGTCGGGTTGATCGCGCACGACGAGGACCGCCTCACGCTCGGCCAGGTCCGCCGCTTCGTAGGCGGCGTGGCCGCGATCGGATAGCAGGAAGTCGGCCACGTCCACCGGTGCCTGGAGCTGCACGTACACGCGCCCCGTGAGCCGCCGGCCGTCGGGGCCCAGGGCCTCCGGCGCCTCGAGCCGCAGCAAGCCGGGCACGCCGGGCGGCAAATCGCATTGCCAGCCGCACGAGACGACGACCCAGCCGCGCCGCATCAGCCAGCCATCGCCGGCGTCGATGGGCGGATGCGGATCGCTGCCAGGCCCGAAGGTCGGCCGCGTCGCATGATTGAAATTCGGAACTGATACCGTATTGCCGCGATTCACGACGTCGACGAGGAGCCGCCCGCTCGCCCGCTCCCTGTCCACCGGCAGCAGGATCGACACGTCCGCCGCGAAGGCCACCCGGCCGGCCGCGTCGCGCGGCGCCAGGTCGACGTCGGAGATGGCGCGATTCGCCGCGTGGCGCGGGTCGATCGAGAGGTGGATCCTGCCCAGCAGCTCCTCGTAGCGGCCCGCATCGCCGAAGGCGCGCCCCCCGGCAAGGGGCCGCCGCAGCGTCTCCTCGAAGCGCGTCACAGGCATCGGATCTCCTCGTGGCCGGCAGGCTTTCGCCGACGCTTCGCGGAGTGTAGCAGGACGTGGCGGGTGGCGGAAGGTGCACGGTATAATCGCCCGACGAAGGGGGGTGAGCACATGGCCAAAGGCAAGGGCATGCGGAAGGAAAAAAAGAAACCCAAGAAGAAGTAGCCCCGGATGGCCCGATCGCTTCTCCTCAGCTGCGAGGCAGTCAGCAAGGCCTACGGGACCCGGTCGCTCTTCGAGGAGCTGTCGTTCGGGCTCTTCGAAGGCGACCAGGTCGGTCTCGTGGGTCCGAACGGCTCAGGCAAGTCCACCCTCCTCAAGATCCTGGCGGGGCTCGAGACGCCCGACGGCGGCACCCGCTCGGTCCGCGGCGGCATTCGAGTCGGCTACGTCCCCCAGGATCCGGTCCTTCCTTCCGGCGTTCTCGTCGAAGAGGTCATCGCCGGCGCTCTGGCCGGCTTGGACGAGGGTGAGCGGGCGGGCGGGATCGCCCGCGCCCTGGGCCGCGCCGGCTTCGTCGACGGGCGCGCGGAAGTTGACACGCTCTCGGGCGGCTGGAAGAAGCGGCTGGCGATCGCGCACGCGCTGGCCGCCTTGCCCGACGTGCTGCTGATGGACGAGCCCACCAACCATCTCGACGTGGAAGGGATCCTGTGGCTCGAGGGACTGCTCGCGGAACGGGTGCGCGCCGTCATCGTCGTCAGCCACGACCGGTACTTCCTCGAGCACGTGGCTACGCGCATGCTGGAGCTGAACCGCGCCTATCCGGCCGGTCTCTTCCAGACCGACGGCCGGTACAGCGACTTCCTCGCCCGCCGCGACGAGTTCCTGCGCGGACAGGCCGCCTACGAGGAATCCCTCGCCAACATCGTCCGGCGCGAGATCGAGTGGCTGCGCCGGGGCGCCAAGGCGCGCTCCACCAAGGCCAAGGGACGCATCAAGGAAGCCGGGCGGCTCATCGCGGAGCTTGGTGACGCCCGGGCCCGCGGCTCCGCCGCCACCGCCGGCATCGACTTCACCTCCTCGCAGCGCCGGACGCGCCGGCTCCTGGTCGCGCGCGGGCTGGCGAAGGCCCTCGGCGGCCGGACGCTGATCCGCGGCCTCGACCTCACCATCACCCCCGGCACGCGCATCGCCCTGATGGGCCCGAACGGCAGCGGCAAGACGACGCTGCTGAACCTCCTCGCGGGCGCGCTCGACCCGGATGCGGGAGACATCGAGCGCGCCGAGGGCCTGCGCCTCATCCGCTTCGAGCAGCACCGGGCCGGCCTCGACCCCGCGCGGTCGTTGCGCCGCGCGCTGGCGCCCGAGGGGGAGACGGTCGTGTTCCAGGGCAGGAGCGTCCACGTCGCCTCGTGGGCCAAGCGCTTCCTCTTCCGACCCGAGCAGCTCGAGATGCCGGTGGGCCGCCTGTCGGGCGGCGAGCAGGCCCGGATCCTCATCGCGCGCCTGATGTGCGAGCCGGCGGACGTGCTGATCCTCGACGAGCCGACGAACGACCTCGACATCCCGACGCTGGAGGTCCTCGAGGACAGCCTTGCGGAGTTCGACGGCGGCCTCGTGCTCGTCACCCACGATCGACTCATGCTCGACCGCGTGTCCACCATGATCCTGGCGCTCGACGGCCTGGGCGGAGCCGAGACGTACGCCGACTACGCGCAGTGGGAGGCCTCCCGAGGCGCGCGCGCGACCTCGCCGCGCAGCGCGGGTGACGCGCCGGCCCCGCGTGAGCGGCCTCGGGCGAAGCGCCTCGGCTACCTCGAGCAGCGCGAATGGGACGGCATGGAGCGGGCCATCCTCGACGCGGAGAGCACGGCCGACGCATGCTATCAGGCCGCGGAAGACCCTGGCATCGCTGCCGACCCGGCGGCGCTCCAGGCGCGCCATGCAGCCCTCGAGGCGGCGCGCGCCGAGGTCGCACGGCTCTACGCCCGCTGGGCGGAGCTGGAAGCCAAGCAGGCCTGACGCAGCCCCTCGACCTCACCGGCATCGATCTCCACCTTGGCGGCCGCCATCCTGAGCAGCCCCGCCGCCCGGATCGAGAGGGTGCCCGGCTTGAGCGAAATCTCATTGCCGTCGGCGTCGCGCAGCGCCACGCTCTTGCCAAGCCGGCGAAGCGTCAGGCTGGCGCCGCCCGGCGCTTCAATCGTGATCTCGGGCTGGTCCTTGTCATCCGACACGCGAATCCGCAGGCCGCTGCGCGTGCGCAGGGAGCGCACGGGGCCCTCGGCGACCCGGCGCCTGCTCATGATCCGCTGAGCGCTGGCCTGCTGAGCTCCTTGCGCCGGCCCTGGTGATAGTCGGCCAGCCTGGAGTTTGCCGACGCGATCGTGACGGCCTCGTCAGCGACCCGGGCCAGCGCGTGCCCCGGGATGACGACGTACAGCTCGTCTTCGCCGAGGTCGGTGTAGACGCGATTCCCCACACACCCGGTGCTCGTCACCGCGCCGTGGGCGAGCGCGGCGGGCAAGGCCATGCACGTGGGGCGGCCCAGTGCGGGAAGTGACGATGCCACGCCGGCGCGAAGCGCGGCCTCCTGCAGAAGCATCACGCGCCCGGGCTTTCCCGCGAAGAGCACGACGTCCGGGTCCACCGGCGTCTCGCCGAGCGGCGCATAGATCACCACGCCTGGAGTCTTCGGCAGCCGCGGAATCCCCGCGACCTCCTCCATCTTGATGTAGCCGATCCCCGTCATGAGCGACAGCGTCTGGTCGAGCTCCTTCGAGCGGTCCGGCGGGAGGGGGATGCTATGGGTGTGACTGCCGATCGCGCAATGGTAGTGGTCGCTCGGAACGGTGAAGAACGTCCGGCCCTCACGTGCGAGCCGCCAGAAGCTGCATCCCGACGGCTCACTCCCCGAGAATCGGGCGACGCCCGCCGGCGCGCTGTCACGGAACGAGACGGCGACAGGACGCCGTGTGAGCCCGAGGGCCCGCGTCACGCGCTGCTCGGTGTTTCGATAGTCGGCCATGAGATTCCTCCTCGAGAATCGAACTCGGCGAACCTATCTCGTCCTCAGCCAGTGGAGCGCGACGGCCCCGGCGGCCGCCACGTTGAGCGAATCCATCTCGGGCGCCATCGGGATACGGACCTGAAGATCCGCTGCCGCGAGAGCCTCGTCGCTGAGCCCGACGCCCTCGGTGCCGAGGAGCAAGGCGAGCCGCGCGGGCAGCGGTCGCCCGTCGCCCAGCTCTCCGAGACTGACCGCCTCCGCCCGCGGCGTCAGGGCCAATAGGGTATACCCGGCGTCACGCAGCAGCTTGAGGTCGCGCGGCCAGTCGGCAAGCCGCGCGAACGGCATGGCCACGGTCGCGCCCGACGAGACGCGGATGGCCTTGCGGTAGAGCGGGTCGGCGGTGCCGGGGGCGAGGAAGACCGCACCCACGCCGAAGGCCAGCGCGTTGCGGAACATCGCGCCGACATTGCTCGAGTCTCCGAGCCCTTCCAGAACGACGAGCCGATCGTTCCGTGTCCCGCCAAGGATGGCCTCGGCCGTGGGCTCAGCACCGCGCTCGCCGGCGGCGAGACAACCGTGATGGAACTCCATGCCCACCACTGCCTCGACCAGACCCTGGCGAACCATATAGACGGGGACCCCTGCGGCAAGGAGCACCTCGCCGAGGGCGTCGAGAGCGGGCGGCGTGAGCAACGCGGACCGCACGCGGTAGCGCCCCGCGCCGAGGAGACGGCGCACCACTTGGCGCCCCTCGGCGATGAAGGTGCCGTCGCGCCGCCGGCGCTCGGCGTCGCGGATCTCGCGGTAGTCCGCGAGGCGCGGGTCCTCGGGGTCCTCGATAGCCTCGACTCTCGGCATGATCTCCTGGAAACGGGATGCCGCGCTGAGCGCGGAAGTGTGCGTGACTTTAGGTCCGGCCCGAGACCATGTCAAGACCCCTTGCTCGCCCATTGGGCAGCCTGCTCAGCCATGTAGCAACCCGCCTTGGAAGAGCCACGAGGTTGCGCAGCAGTTCAAATCGTCCTCGCGCAAGTCGTGAAGTCTCCATGTGTCTGCGCATGGCACACCGGTTGCACCGATCGTCTCAGGCACCCCACCAGGAAGCGTCGCCGTCCATGAAGGCCGGTCACGGTGACTTCACCAGAGCGTAACGAGAGCGGGCGCACGATAGAGGCAACCGTCACGAGAAGCAGATCGCTGACAAGGGAGGCGTACAGCCATGATCGATTGGTGGTCGGAAACCGAGCACGCGATAGTGGAATGCCTCGGAAGAGACGGATCGATGAGCCCGGAGCAACTCGCGCAGCGACTCGGCATCTCGCAGGGCGAGACGACGGTCTTCCTGTGCATGCTGGCGCGGGAGAAGAAGGTGCTCATCCACCTCGTGGGATTGCCGGATATGCCTTCGGGTCGGCCGCCGCGTGGGGCGGCACGTCTCCGCGGCAAGTCGCCCGCGCCCAGGCGGCGCGCCTATGCGGCAGGGCACTGACCCATGGCCCGACGACTGGCCCTGATCGCCCACGACAACCGGAAGGTCGATTTCGTCGCGTGGGCAACTTTCAACCGGGAGACGCTGGCCCAGTTCGAGCTGGTCGCGACGCGCCACACGGCCCGGCTCGTGCGGGGCAAGGTAGGTCTCGAGGTCGAGGAGCTGCTGAGCGGGCCCGAAGGGGGGGACGCGCAGATCGCGGCACGCGTGGCCACGGGGGCCGTCGACGTCGTGTTCTTCTTCGTGGATCCGCTGTGGGCGCAGCCCCACGATCCGGATGTCCGAGCGCTCCTTCGCGTGTGCAACGTGCACAACGTCGCCCTCGCGACCAATCTCGGCACGGCGGACCTGATCATCACGGCCCTCAGCCCCCTGACGGCCGGCCATCGAGGGGCGGCAGAGCCGGCCTGACACCGGGCGAGGATTCGTCGAAGTCGGCGAGCGGCGCCGTTCACTTGTCGCCGGCCACCAGCCTCTCGTGCAGCGCGCTGAGGATCTCGGCGATCGCCGCGGACGCCCACAGGTCGAAGAAGGGCCCGGCCTGCAGGGCGGCGAACTCGCGGGCGTCGCGCTCCTTCCGCTGCGCCTCGCTCTCGCCCGGCCGCGCCACCTGCATCCGCCCGCGGATCCGGTCCTTGTTGTAGATGGCCGGGTACTCGATGTAGCGGTGCAGCTCGCGCAGGTCCTTCGTGTAGATCACCGCGACCGGCAAGGACGCCCACTCCGCTCCGTTCTTCTTGTTCATGAACTCGAGCATGATGTCGTAGTTGGCATCGGGGGCGACGGCCGGATCGGGGCGCCGCGTGCCCAGGACCTTCTTTCCATCGCGGTTGATGATGCGCAGCTCCATCCCGCCCGCCTCGGCCAGCCGCGCGAGCATGGGCACGTCCCGGCGGCAGTCCGACGACCAGTCTTCGGAGATCACGAGGATCTTCGCGGGGGCGTCGGGCTGCGTGACGAGCCACTTGATCGCGGCCGACTGCTCCCCGGTGAGACGGGACTTCGCATAGCGCTCGCGGAACACGGCGCTGTTGTCCTTGCGGGGAGCGCCGGCGGCGCCGCCGTCGGGGAAATAGCTCCCGAAGGCCTCGCGGGCCAGGTTCTCGGGGCTGCCGGTGTACTTGAGGTACTCGTCGAAGGTCATGCCCTTGGCGAACCGCTCGGGAGTGACGACGCTCTTGGCCACGCTTGCCTCCTGGGGCGATTGAATGGGACGGTGCGCTTGTGGGGCGGCTCCCGGCCGCCGACGTCGCGCAGATCCTGCCAGATCGCCGGGTACGGGTCAACGGCTAGGCTTGCCGTCCGGCCGCGCCCGCGGTAAGGTCTCTGCGGCGGGCGCGCTCGACGCGCCAGTCGCCATTCACCCTTCGGGGCATCCACACGGCCCGACAGAGGAGCCACCCATGACGCGCACGAGCCGGACTGTAGCCGTGTCACTCCTCTTCCTCGCGGTCGCGAGCGTGGCCACGGCCGGGCCGGCC
>WNFO01019379.1_pt1 | contig 11832 bp, 8 predicted proteins | sample 5400251 | NCBI WGS metagenome assembly WNFO01 (sample SAMN13153354, study PRJNA577476) | soil metagenome | isolation source: 100 cm saprolite under Madrone tree | place: USA:California | collected 2016-06-14
TTTCGGCCGTTTTTTGACCAAAACATGATTCGCAAGTTGTTGAATCTTCGTTCGACCAAGAGCCCGAATTACTAGTTTGAGTCATTTTTCCGCAAGCTGTTCAGCGATGCCGCTTAGATAATAATATCGATGCCCTTTTAGGGGACGGCAAGTCCTTTCACTTGTGCCAGCGCCTCGTACTTCTTCTTCGCCTCCTCCAGCAACGCCACCACCGCCCGCTTCTCCGCCTCCGTATTCCAATTCGTATTACCCTGCGCCGCCGCGATCAGCCGATCCACCCAAGCCACAAAATAAGCCGCATCCGCCGGACTCCGCAGAGGCGCCCCCGCCACCGACACATACACCGGACTAGTCGTCGCATACGGATACAGATCCAGAATCGGATCCTCCGCCTTGTCGCTGAACGCCCGCAGCAGGACTCACTTCGGGGTCCTTCTACTTCAACCCTTCCACCAGATAAAGATCCGACAACAGCCGCCGATACCCATACGCATATGCCTTGCCGTCGGGAGTAGGGAGAATCGGGCCAACGTATTCCACACCCGCGGGGTCGGGAGGCATGAGTTGCTTCCAAAGTGTCCGGCGTCCGCTGGCGATCTCCAGCCGATTAACCTTGGCGGGCAGCTCACCACCACGATAGACGTATAACGAGCTGCCATCGGCACTCCAGGCGACGGGGGTTTCTCCCGCCAGCAACCCGGCAATCGGCTTAGAATCGCCCGCAGCGACCGGAAAGAAATAGCCCTTTCCGTCCGGGCCCACGGCGGCGACCGATTGCCCGTCCGGCGACAACGCAAACGACAGCCCATTGATGCCTTCCGGGCTGATGGCCTGGATCTTGCTGGTGGCGATGTCCTGCACATAAAGCCGAACGCCGTGATTGGCCTCGGTTCCCGAGAACAGAATCCGGGTTCCGTCCGGGAACCAGCAGGCCGCGCTGTGAATGATTGCGTGACCCTCGAGTTGTTTAGGTTCTCCCGGGCCCGTCGGGAGAAGAAAAAGGTCGGTTTGGTTGTCTCCGCGGCTGGAGAGCGCCCATTTCCCATCCGGCGACAACGCCAGTGACTGTCCGTCTCCGAGCCGCACCGCTGGCGATCCATCGGTCTTGCGCAGATAAACGGCGTAGCTGGGTCCGCCCGCCTCGCCTTCCTCGCGGAACAGAAGCGTCTTGCCGTCGGCAGAGAGCGTCACCGGATAAGACCAGTCGAGCCAGGTGAAGTCGCGTTCCGACGTATCCTCGGCGGCGTGAACGATAAGCCCCCGTCTCCAATTGTCCCGGCCGAGAAGGGCGCGGCCATCGGACAACACATCTTGCAGCGTCAGGTCGGCGGGCACCCGGGCCACCAGCCGCTTCTTACCTGACAAGCTGACCGCATAGAGCGCGCGATCGATTCCCAGTTCGGTAGCGGTAACCCAAACCTCGTCCCCCTTGGGCGACCACGCCAAGCCAATCGCTCCGCCTCCGTAAGGCTCGGTCAGACTCTTCTTATTGCCGTTGAGGTCCACCACCGAAACGCCAGCGATCGAATCCCCCTGAATCGCGTGGTCCAAGAACGCGATCATGTCGCCATGGCGTGAGATCCGCGGATGGCTGATCCAGCCCCCAGTCTCATACAGCACCTTGCCGACCGGATACTCCAGACGGTTTCGTCCCGCCACATCGCGCACTACGGCAAGTTGGCTGCCGTCCGGAGACCAATCAGCCCACTGCACGTTCTCCAGCACCTCACGGGGAGCCCCGCCCACCAGCGGCATGCGCGCGAGAGTTCCGCTGAAGACCTGCGACTTGGTCTGCTGGCTGCCGAGCAGGAGAGCCGTCTCGCCCGTAGAAGAGATACCCAGAATCTCAGCGCCAGCGACTCCCACCGGGCGGGCCTCCGGCGTACCTACACGTGTGGTAAAGACCTCCACCGGCCTCCCCTCCCATGCAGCGCTGTAGACCACGGTTTGCCCGTCAGGAGCGAATCGGGCCAAGCGGATCGCGCCCCGGCGATAGGTCAGCAGATGATACGCAGGTGCATCCGTTGCTCCTCTGTGCCCAACGATGAAGAACCCCATCCCCACCACGCCCAGCAACGCGACCCCGGCCACCGCCCGCACTCGGCGGTAACGACTCGCAGGAACCATGTCAACGGCGGGCGGGGTGGGACTAGTGGGAACCGATCCACTCTGTTTCGTAACCGGTTCGGGTTCCTGCACACTGGTCGAAATACGGGACGAATCCAATTCCCGTTTGAGACGCTTCAGATCGCCGCGGATTTCGGCGGCGGTCTGGTAGCGCAACTCAACATCTTTTTCCAGGGCCTTGCTGATAATCCGCTCCGGCTCCTGCGGCAAATCCGGGTTCAGTCGAATGGGAGCCGTGGGAGCACGGTTGAGGATCGCTTCCGTGATGACGCCCTGCGTCTCCCCGCGAAACGGCAGTTTGCCCGTCGCCATTTCGTAGAGCACGACTCCGAAAGAAAACAGATCCGTGCGGGCGTCCAGTTCTTTGCCCCGCACCTGCTCCGGCGACATGTAGGCCACCGTCCCCATCGCAGTTCCCGGACTGGTCAGATGGAGGGCAGCGGCATCGGCCATAGTTTGGGAATCGCCGCTGCGGGACTTGCTTGCGTCGTCGGCGATCTTGGCCAGTCCGAAATCCAGGATCTTGGCGTGTCCACGTTTCGAGATGAAGATGTTCGCCGGCTTGATATCGCGATGGATGATCCCTTTGGCATGAGCCGCATCAAGCGCGTCGGTAACATCGATGGCCACCGCCAGCCAGCGCTCCATTTCAAGCGGTCGGCCCTCGATGAGATGCTTGAGCGTGGTCCCTTCCAGGTACTCCATGGCAATGAAGGATTGCCCGTCATGCTTCCCGATCTCGTAAATCGTGCAAATACTGGGATGGTTCAGGGCGGAAGCCGCGCGGGCTTCGCGCCGGAACCGCTCCAGCGTGTGCGCGTCGGGCACTACTTCCTGGGGAAGAAACTTGAGGGCCACGAAGCGGCCCAATTCGGTGTCCTCGGCCTTGTATACGACACCCATCCCGCCACCGCCCAACTTCTCGAGGACCCGGTAGTGCGAGACGGTTTGGCCAATCATGGACGGGCTATGGTAGGCGGGATGCTAGGCCAAGTCAACGAACTTCGCCGATTTGAGCCGCCGTTGATCTGCGTTTACTGCCCAATTTGCGTGTACTTCCTCCGCGCCTCTTCAAGCAACGTCAGCACCGACTGCTTCTCCGCCTCCGTATTCCAATTCGGATTGCTTTTCGCCGCCGCGATCAGCCGATCCACCCAAGCCACAAAATACGCCGCATCCGCCGGACTGCGCAGAGGCGCCCCCGCCACCGACACATACATCGGACTAGTCGTCGCATACGGATACAGATCCAGAATCGGATACTCCGCCTTATCACTGAACGCCCGCAGCACGCACCATCCGCTACCATCGAGAGGAATCGAACCTGACACATCCGCCGACTGCCGATCGCCTTTCAACTCAATTTCTCTCGCGACTTTTCCATTGCAGATAATCTGCAAATGATCCACAGGAACAATCGACCGCATCCCCACGTTGAACGGCACATCCTGTTTCTTCTCCAGTCGGACTTCTCCGCCCGCCGTCTTGCCGCCCATCTCGAACCAAAGCAGTGGCCCATTCGTCGCAAAGGTCCTGCCTGCCTTGATCGCGGCCAGCCACGGCTCGATCTTCAGTGGCCCAGGCTTGACCTCGGCATAAACGCGATTCAGTCCAACCGGCCCGCGCAACGACGCATAGTTCCCCATGAAATCCGTCCCAGCAGCCGTCGGCAAACGAAATCCGCAATTCAGCAGCTTGTACCAAACTTCAGCGGTGGCCTTATGATCCGCAAACCCAACCACCTCGATGTAATCCACCTTACCCAGCGCCACGTCCGCCGGTAACTCGTAAGTAAGTGAATCATTCTTAGCCGGATCAGGCACACTTTCCAGCGGATGCACATACCCCACCAGCGCCCCCTGCGCATGCGCCATATCAGCGACATTGGCATTCGCCGGAAACAAACTGGCCGCAGCCGTATTGGGATACACGGCATACCCTGGCAGAATGATGTTGTGCTTCAAGCCCAACAGCCCGAGATGTCCCCAGTAGCTGGTGTGAAACTCCTGACTGTGCATCAGCACATGCTCCAAATTCGAGGCCGCATCCGGCTTTGGCGTGAAGTAAGCAATATCAGGAAAGCGCTGCTCTTTGTTAACGATGAGATTTTCGACAATCGACAGGTTCTCCGCCGATGCCTGATGGACCAGATGTGCCGGAGTGTTCCGATACGTCCCCGCATAATTCATGTGGACGTGAACGTCCCCGCTAACCCACTCCGCCGGCTCGTAAGGAATGTTGGCACGCAAGCGGACCGTAAGGTTCGAAGTCTTTCCCTCCGCGACGTCAACCTGCCGTTGTTCGAACCCATATTCGAATCCACGCACTACGTCCACCTGAACGCGCCCGGCTGGAACCGTCACCTCCGAGACGCCTGACGTGTCGAAATAGTGTGCCTCAAACCGCCGTTCCGATCGCGTAAAGCTGTCGTCGGCATGCATCCAGGCGTTGTCGGGAGCATAAGCGCGTTTATCCGCCCCCGTTACGAAAACCCGCGCCGCTACCAGCTTCCCTGCCGGGCCAAACACTTTCAGCGAAAGCCGCGCCATTGGTTTCAAATATCTCTTTTCACGCGCTTCTAACTCCGTTTGCGCCCCGCCTGGAATCGTCTGCACCCAAAGGGAAGTATTTCCGCCCCGATTCGAAATAAACGCAATCTTCGTCCCATCCGGCGACCACCGCGGATTGGTGTTATCAAAATCTCCATAGGAAACCGGAAACGCATCCCCGCCCGCCGAGGGCATCACCCAAAGCTGATGCCAAGCCTGACCCAGATACGACGCATAGACCATCCGCGTCCCGCCCGGCGAGAAGTCCGGACGCGCCCTCCACGTAGTCTCCTCGTAATGAATCTCGCGCGCCTCAGCGCCAGGCTCCGCCTTCATCCGCCAGAAGCCGCCCGTCCCATGAATGTGTCCGCGATTCGAAATGAACAAAATCTCCGACCCATCCCGCGACCACACCGGACTGATCTCGTGATCCACCTTACTGTAATAATAACGAGGCAGATCACTCACGTGCTCAGGAGTAAGTTGCTGAACATCGCTGAGCCGCCCATCGTCGAACCGTCCAACAAAGATGTGAAAGTGTCCCTTGTAGGAAGTGGAGACAAAGGCGAGCCTTTTCCCATCCGGCGAAAGTCGAGGCTCCAGATTAACCGCCGCGCCCGACGTAAGCTGCGACGTCCGCCCATTCAGTAGGTCCATCACCCAGAGCTCAACCGCGTCATGATCGTAGCGATCGAAAACCACCCACCGCCCATCCGCCGACCAGTCCGGCTGATAGTCATACCCCGGCCCCGCGGTAAGCTGCTCAGCCCTCGTCGATTCCAGCTTCTGCCGCCACAGCGACCCCGCCATCGAATACACGAGACTCTTCGAGTCCGGAGCCCACGCCAGCGCGCTCGGCCCCGTCGTTAGCTGCGGCAAGTACATTTCGCGAAAGTAATAAGGATGCGGCAGATCAATTTGCTTGAGCACCGGCTCACGCTGTCCAAGGGAGGAAACGCACACGCTGAGAAAGAAGAAGCAAACCAGACCAGACTTAGACAAGGCCCCTCCACAAAAACGGGAAACGGCGGCGACTATATCGTGAGCAACTGCCGGCCGCAGCGCGAGACAGTCGCGAAGCGGCCCAAGAATACAGCCCAGGGCGCAAGCCCTGGGTCAGACGGAAAAAAGGTGAAAGCCCCGAAGCGGCGACAGCAACGATCGCGCGGAGTACTCTCGAGCCCGCTACTTAACCACCGGCATCACAATCTCCGAGGCCCGTCCAGCAACGTGATACACACGAATCCGCGCCCTTTTCATCTCCGCGCTCGTAGCCTCCGACTTCCCTGTCTGCAAATTCCGCGAAAAATTCGGAGCAAAGCTCCCAAAGATCTGCAACCGCATCCGATGTCCTTTCAAGAACACGTTGCTGGTAAGCAGGTTCGGGAGCGTCAACTCATATACCTGACCCGGCTCCAGCCACTGCCGCCCGCGCGACAGATCGCGATAGCTCGCTCGCAAAACGTCCAGCCCCGGACTCATCAGATTGAGCGCCGTTCCATCCGCCGCCACATCCAGCAATCGCACCCACAGGTCGAAATCCCGACAATCGCAAGAAACAAACATGTGCGCTTGAATCGGCCCGGTAACCTCGGTGTCGTGCTTCAACTCCGCCGAGTCAAACGTCAGTACATCGCCACGCTCGGCCAATTTTCGGTAGTCATGCGCCATTCACCACCGGATTCGCCGGATCAGAAACAAACTCGCTGTACTCTTCCCCGCTTCCGGCTTGCCCGGCCGCCAACGTCCCAATCTGTGCTCCCTTCTTCGGTGCACCCAATCGAAACGCTACTCTTGCCGCCGCCGGAGGCCACGTCTCCGCCTCTCGCCACTCATCCCGCCCCATGACGAAATACCGCACCGGCTTCTCTCGCTCCACCCCATTGTCCACGCCGTTCAGGTAGTGATCCATCCACCGCAGCACGACCTCGTCATAATCAATCGCCGCCGCCGTCCCAAATTCGCGCTCGCCCGATTTCGTCTTTCTCGTGCTGGCCACGCCATGGACCCAAGGACCAAGCAGTAGATGCGTCCGCGAATCCCTCTCTCCCACCCGCATCTTGACCAAGCCAGAAAAGTTAGTAGTCGCCCCCTCCGGCCCGTAGTTGTCGTCATACCACGCCGAAAGATTGAGAACCGCCGCATGCGCCCGGCCATACTTGTTGCCCAGTTCACTCCAGTCCCACCACGGATCCTCCGCCGGGTGCCTTAACCAGTCGTAGTAATAAGGAGCAACCTGCCGAAGTTGCTCAACGCCTAGTAGTGGCAGCGTCCCCAGCATCTTCGGACCCTCATCCTTCCATGCCGCCAAAGCCTCGTCATAGGTCCGAGGCCCCGGCAGATTTTTCTTCGCGCGCACATCCCAAGCGATGTTGTCCCAGATCCATTCGATCCACGACAAATCCCATGTCCCGCCCGCATAGAAAAAATTCTGCGGACTGGAAAACGTCATCGCCGGAACCATCGCCTTCAAATGCGGAGGATTCTCCACCGCCGCCAGCCACTGCACCGCTCCCGGATATGAAAGCCCGAACGTCCCCACCGCTCCGTTCGACCACGGCTGACGCGCCGCCCACTCGATAGTGTCGTATCCGTCGCGTCCTTCATTCTCATACGAACGAAATTCGCCGTCTGAGTGATACCGTCCTCGCACATCCTCGATCACCACCGCGTAGCCTCGCTCCACCGCGTGCCGAAAGGTCGTGTACTCCTCCTGGGCTGCATCCTTCCCATAGGGAGTTCGATAGACAAGCACGGGAAACTTGGCAGACTCAGCCGGTCGCACCACGTCCGCCCGCAACACGACGCCATCCCGCATAGGGACGGACAAGTCATGCCTTCGCCGGTTGCCGCCACCGCACCCATGCCCAGTTGAGCAAGGCCGCACCTACCGTAATTGCCAGGATCCGCGACTGGCTCAAGTCCGCCTGCGTTGCCATCCCCACGCACATCAAGATGCCGATCACGGCCAACACCGGTCCCCCCGGCACTCGAAACCGAGCAGCCCCATGGCGACTCCGGCGCAACGCGATCAGCGCAGCACAAACGACTCCGTAGTAAAACAGGCGAGCGATGGCCGACAGCGTCACATTCCACGCAAAGTTTCCCGCCAACGCCAGTCCCCCAACCGTCACTGCATATACCACGATCGAAAACCACGGAGTGTGAAATCGGCGGCTCACCCAAGCGAACGGCCGCGGCAGATCGCCGCCCTCGGCGAGAGCAAAAGTAGTGCGCGGCATGGACAGCAGTTTTGCGCTTAAATATCCATAAACCGAAACCAGCGCGCCGATTGCCACCAGTGCCGCGCCACGATTACCCATCGTGAGCCGTGCCACCTCGGCCAGCGGACGATCAGTCGTAGCTCCATTGCCCAGAACTCCAACCACCACCCACTGCACCAGCACGTAGATCGCAACGCAGGCAATCAGCGACATCAGCAGAGCAAACCCAACATCGCGCCTGGGATTCTTCGCTTCGCCCAGTGGCACCAAAGCGGTTTCGAAGCCACCGTAGGCGAACACCAGCAGCACCATTGCCTTCAGCCAGACGCTGCCCGCGATCGGCCCTGCCACACCCATCGGCGTCGGACGGAAAATCGTGACCGCCGCTCCTGCCAGTACCACCATCAGCAGCGGTAGAAGTTTGGCAATAGTAAAAACATTGCTGACACGCGTGCCCTGCCGCACTCCCAGAATATTAATGACCGCCAGCAGTCCCACTAGGATCGTCAGGATCAGAACTCGCGATGCCTTCGCGCCCGGCCAGAACTCCGCAAGGTAGATGACAAACAGATTCGCATTCGCCGCCGGCGCTGCCGACTGCGCCAGATAGAATGTCCAACCCACGACAATACCCACCAGTCGCCCGAAGACGCTGCGCGCATACAAATAAGGTCCGCCCGCTTCCGAAAACTGCGAAGCCACCTCCGCAAAGCACACCATGATGACGCCAATGGCCGCCCCGGCAACCAGCACGGCCAAAACGCTGCGCCTCCCGAGCAATCCCGCCACCGTCCCCGGCAGCCCGAAAACACCGCTCCCGATAACCGAATTCACGGTCAGCGCCACCAGACTCCAGCGCCCAATCGCCCGTACCAAGCCGGTTTTGGAAGTCGCCATCGCGACCGTTTGTATCACACCAAGCCGATTCCGGGTTAAACTTCTGAGTCGGTTTTTGACAATCTGTATAGAGCCGTCGGAGCGTACCCAGAAAGTGCCCGCCTCAATTTCTGACATCCGTCTCCTGCTGAAGGTCAAGCAGCTTCCCCGGAGCGCCCATCCACGCCGCGTCTTTATCACGGGAGGAACTGGCTACCTCGGCAGCAGCCTGATCCCCGTGCTCTTGGAGCGCGGCCACCACGTCCGCGGACTGGTGCGCCCGACTTCGAAAGGCAATCTCCCGGGCGGCGCTGAAGTCGTCTCCGGGGACGCGCTCGACGCCAACAGCTACAAACATCTGGTCCGCCCCGCCGACACCTTCATCCACTTAGTAGGCGTCTCGCATCCTTCTCCCGCCAAAGCCGCCGAATTCCGGGCCGTCGACTTAGTCGCGGCCCGCGAAGCTATTAACGCAGCCGCTGAACTTGGCATCGCGCATTTCATCTACTTGAGCGTCGCCCATCCCGCTCCCGTGATGAAGGCCTACATCGCCGTGCGCGCCGAATGCGAGGATCTGATCCGCACCCGCCGCCTCAATGCCACCGTCCTCCGCCCTTGGTACGTCCTCGGCCCCGGACACAACTGGCCCTACGCGCTGCTGCCCGTTTACAAAGTAATGGAGTTTCTCCCCTTCGTACGTCAGGGCGCCAAACGCCTCGGCCTGGTAACGCTAGAGCAGATGATCATGGCCCTGGTCGAAGCCGTAGAATCGCCAGTTCAGGGACTAAGGGTCGTAGGAGTCCCCGAAATCCGGGCCGCCCAAGCCACTCTGGCCCGCGAAGTAACCCGCCAGACCGCCTGAAACGGCCCGCGAAGTAACCCGCCAGACCGCCTGAAACGCCCGTCCCGTAAGGCTTTTAGAAACCAGGTAACTTCAATTACGGAAGCTCATGCACACGGGGAATCTTTGCGATCGTGGCGCCAGGTGCGATTGTGGTGAGGACAGGCCCAGTATGTCAGCCGCGAAGCGGCGGCATGCGAAAGCCCGGCACGTGAGCGCCGGGTAGCTCAGCAAAGGCGAGCGAGTCCGGTGTGGACGGCACAAGTTCGCACCGATTTGAAAGGACCCCATGGACCGCGAGAACCGGGAAAGCATGGAGGAGATTCACCTCCGCATTTTGCGCGTCACCGAAGACCTGCGCGCCGTCCAGCGGGAGCTCAACTGCGTCGCCATGCAGGCCCCCAACAACCCCGAACTGATGGAAGCCCTCTCCGGTCCGCCCGAGATGGAAACGCTCCAGGTCCTGAAATCCGCACTCGACCAGATGCGCCACTTCCTGTGGTTCTATATTCAAGTCATGACCAGCGGCTCCGAGATGGGCGAGAAACTCCGCCAGAGCCTGCGCCAGGATAACTCATTCCGCGCTCCCGAAACCGAGCAACAAGAGCACATGCAAAACGCCTCCGACGCCATCATGCTCCGCTATCTCGCCGACAGTAAGTTCAGGAAACCGAACTAGAGCTCACCAGTTGTTTGAAGCGACTCCTATTATTTTGGTTTTCCACAGCCAATCGCATATTTCTACTTGACAATCTATTTCGATTTACCATATGTTATCCATCCTACAGTTCCAGTTTGGGACTTATTTTATTGATCAACCGCAACGCTTCGGTTGTTGTTTGCCAACTGCAAGTCAGCCGCAGCTTCCTCGGTAAGTTGCGCCACGGGCCTTTAGTACGACCTCGGGGCAATTCGGTGTATCAGTCTTATTTCAAGTAGACAGTGCTGCGTATGGCGTCGATACTCCTGCGTGCACTGAACTTTGGATTGGACTTCCATCGCTGGCCAATTCTGTCTCTCCAAGGAGGAAACGTGCCCCTGAATCGATTGTTAATACCTCTCGTTGTTATGTTATCGAGCGGCCTTCTTGCTCAGACTGAGCAGAACCGTGAACTTCCGTCATCCAGCAGCGACATGCTTGCGCGCGCGCTGAATGCTGCTACGGGCGGAACGATCATTCAGGACGTCGCGCTAGCGGGCACTGCGCGACATATTGCCGGATCGACCGACGAGAATGGCCGGATAGAGCTTAAGGCTCTTGCAGGCGGGGAGACGAGCATAGAAATGAGCTTTCCGTCGGGGAATTTTAAAGAAGTTCATGCGTTCAACGGGCGACGCCCGGTGGGCCAATGGAGCGGCCCCGATCAAAGGTCTCACGCCATGCCCGAACACAATCTCTTTGTGGATCCCGCCTGGTTTTGCCCAGATCTGGTTTTGCAGAGGGCAAGCACTTCGCCGGAACGGGTCGTGATCGGAGAGGCGGCTTCCAGCCAGCATTCGCGCGATCACCTACGCGTGTCGCGCAAGCCAACATCAGGGCAGGGGCCAACATTGGTATTGTCATTTTCCGAACGTGAATTGCTTTGTGTATTACGGGAAGTGGGGTGGCCCGGGATGGACGGGTGGCCAATACAAGAAGTACGAAAATCTTACTCCCCAGGAAGTCAAGTACCTGCTACCACCCATTGATGCACAGGACGCTTGCTACAAGGAGCACGATCTATGCTATTCAGCAGATCGCGTCCATCACAAGGGCGCCCAAACTGAAACGGGCAGCTGCGACTTTCAACTACAACAGTGCTTGCACTTGATAAACTGGGGAGGTAGTTCGAATGCCCATAGCCTCTGTTTTCAATTTTTGAGCTATGGAAATAGACTCGTGTGATGGGAGAAGTCCGTTTGCGGAATGTGGCTAACACAGTTACGGCGGTTTTCCTCTCGGCTGCGGCGGCGGCGTTAACCGTGATTGTCGTTGTTGTCGCCTCCATGCCCGTCGGTCTAGCCGCCTTTAAACTGGGGTTGATCACAGATGAAGGAGCGGCTTGGTTTGGGATCAGTGTTGGAATTCCTCTGGGGTTGGTCTGCGCTGTCGTTGTATTTGTCTACTGCTTTTTGCGAATTACACGAAAAGGACAACCGGTCTCAATTCCATAGTCGGTGTTAATCGTGGAATGTCGGTATAGCGCTGATAGTTGGCGGGTGGCCGGCCTAGCGC
>WNFO01012130.1_pt1 | contig 11830 bp, 10 predicted proteins | sample 5400251 | NCBI WGS metagenome assembly WNFO01 (sample SAMN13153354, study PRJNA577476) | soil metagenome | isolation source: 100 cm saprolite under Madrone tree | place: USA:California | collected 2016-06-14
GTGACACGGGCTTCCAGCCTGTGGGGAACCGAGCGTCTCGCCTGGTTGTTTGTTTAGCCAGCAGGCTCGCCGCAGCGAGTCCGTCCACTGGCGGACAACATGCAGTCGCCCCCCAGCCAAGATGGCTGTGCCACGTCATTTTTTGATCTCCAGATACGTACGCGACTGCACGTGATTAGTGCCGGGCTGCAACTCCTCGACGCGCATTTGTTTCAGAAACCACCGATTGTCGATCTTTTGCGCGGAAACGACTTCAAAGCGTTTGGCAAGCTGCGCGTTCCAGTCGTATCCCTCCATCCGCATCAGCGCACCGCTCGCCTTGTCGATCCACAGGAGAAGATTGGAATACTGTGACTCGCGAGATGGCGCGTGTAATTGCAACTTCCAGCAATTGCGGGTGCGGACATTTTCTTCGCCTAAAACGCGCGCATTTTGCCAGTAGAGAAATTTGAACGCGAGGTCCTCGTAGGTAAGGCTAGTGCCGCGGATTTTTTGCTCAAGTTTCGACGCGGAAAAATCTTTGGTCCCTGTATCAGTAATCAAGTCAAGTCGCGAGCTGTTTTGGCCCAAGCGCAATTGCAGGACCTCGTCGGGGTTGCTAAATGAATACCGGATCAACGGGCCGTTTTGTGTCATGCGAAATGGAACAATGATATCGTTTTCGCGAAGCTGACCCTGTAGATCGATTTGCTGTCGGACCTCGATCATTCGTACCGAGGTCAGAATGTCTCGCGCCGAAGGCGCGGGTTCCGCGAGGACCGCCATCGTCGCGAGCGCCATACAAATGACGAATATCGGATGACGAATGACGAATGAATGACGAAACCCGAATGACAAAAGGAAAGTCCCGGATGGCACATTCGCCATTTGAGCATTCGAGCTTGTTTCGATATTCGTCATTCGGGCTTCGTGATTTCGCGCATTTGTTTATTAGAGGGTAACGATTAAAAGCTTAGGCGCCGCTTCATTTCATTGCATGGATCAGTCCCTCTTTCATCTCATCAACGAACAATGGACGAGTCCGGCGCTCGACTTGTTCATGGCGGCACTCAGCAACAGCGAGATTTGGAAGCCGTTATTCGTCGCGATGGGACTCAGCGCTCTCTTTTTTGGCGGGTTCAAAGCCCGAGCGTTCGTTATTTGTCTAGCGTTGTGTTTGCTGATCGCCGAACTGTTAACCGGTGTATTAAAGTCCGCGGTTGATCGTCATCGGCCGAAGCAAGTAGAAACGGTCCGGATGGTCGAATTGCAAAAGACACGCCCGAAATTCATGAGCTTGTTTAAGAAACGCACCATCCGTTTTTCCGACCAATCCGATCGGAACCGTTCGGGGCCGTCATTTCCATCCGGACACATGACAAACAACACGATAATTGCCACGTATTGCACGCTGTTTTATCGGCGGCGTGGCTGGTTCTACTGGATCATAACGGCAGCAGTTGGCTACTCGCGAATTTATCTTGGAGCGCATTGGCCCAGCGACATCATCGCAACGTTCTTTCTCGCGGTTGGCGAAGCGCTGCTCTTGCTGGCATCGTTCGAGTTGCTTTGGAGGACAACGGCCCGAAACTGGGCACCGAATTTCTACGCGCGGCACCCAAGTTTGATTGAACGGCGTGTTTCCAACCTGCCGTCTCCAAACTCGCAATCCGGAGGCTCGCGCCACTTTCATTGAGCACATCGCGCGCAGTCTGGCTTTTCATCATCGCGTTGACGGCGATTCGATTGTCGATGTTGGCGACGACCGACCTCGAATTTGACGAGGCGCATTACTGGATGTGGTCGCAGCGCCTGGCGCCGGCGTACTTCAGTAAAGGTCCGGGCATCGCTTTTGTCATGCGCGCCAGCACCGCGGTTTTCGGTGCAAATGAGTTCGGTGTCCGCTTTTTTAGTCCAGTGCTCGCCGCCGGCACGAGCCTGCTCTTGTTCTACTTTGCGCGGCGATTGTTTAGTGCGACCGCCGGATTGTGGGCAGTTATGGCCTTGAATGTCACACCGATCTTCAATATCGGGGCGTTCCTGATGACGATCGATGCCTTGTCGGTTTTTTTCTGGCTGGCGGCGATGTTTACATTCTGGCTCGCACTGGAAAAGAGTCCGCACTTCTCATGGCATTGGCCGCTGACTGGGTTGCTGATCGGGTTTGGATTTCTCTCCAAATATACGAACGCGTTCGAGCTCGTTTCGGTTTTCGCGGTGCTCGCATTGGCTCCCCGGCTAAGACGGGAATTTGTGCGACCCGGTTTATTTTTCCTGCTCGGTATGTTCGCTCTTTGCACCGTCCCGCCGATTACCTGGAACGCGCAGCATGCCTGGATCACGCTCACGCATCTGCGATCACGCGGGGGTATCGAGCAGGGGTTTGGCTTCCATCCGGCCGAGATTCTTTCATTTCTCGGCCAGCATTTTCTTGCCTATTCGCCATTTCTGTTTCTCGCGCTGGCGTGGGGCGTTATTGGAAGCTGGCGACGCGTGAATCAGCAATTCAAGGTGCTGTTTCTAATGTGGTTCGGGTTGCCGGTGTTCCTCTTCTACCTCCTTTTGTCGATCAACAAAAGTGCTGCGCCAAATTGGGACGGGCTCGCCTTCCTCGGTTTCGGCCTGCTGGCGGTCTATTTCTGGTGGGAACGCCTCGAAGCGAGCGTTATGTTACGCCTCTGCGCAAGCGTGGCGTTGCTGGGCGGATTAGTCATGAGCGTGATCGCGTTGGATACAGACTTGTTGCGCACCGCAGGCTACCAATTGTGGCGAAGTGACCCGAGCGATCGGATGCGCGGATGGAAAAGCGCGACCGGCGCGGTTGAAAAAATGCGCAACGATCTCGAAGCGCAACTGGGAGAGAAACTGTTTCTCATTGCCGACGCACGCGATCGCGCTTCGGAAATTTCATTTTATCTACGCGACAAACGACTGGAGGGTGCGGGTCATCCGCCCGTTTACATCCCCGAATCGCAGGACATGGTGAACCAGTTCTCCTTCTGGCCGCGATACGATGAATTTGTGGAACGAAAACCAGGCGCGCCGCAGCCGGAGGGCGAAGTTTATACCGAGGAGAATGGGATCAATCCCTTTGCTGGGCGCGATGCCCTCTTCATTCGAGAGAGCGAAAGAGAACACGTGCCTCACAACATCCGGGCTGCCTTTCAATCGACGGAGCCGGTTGGAACGATTGAAGTGCGGCGGTACGGCAAAGTGCTGCGCACATGGCAGGTGTTTCTTTGCCGGAACTATCGCACGCTCCCGTTATGACGGGGCCAACAAACTCCCCGTCAGTTTCCGTGATCGTGCCTCTTTTTAACGAAGAAGAGAGCGTGTCGATCTTACAATCCGAGCTGCGCACAGCGCTGGGTGAACTTAGCTATGAAATCATTTTTGTGGACGACGGATCGGTTGACCGAACGGTCGACCGAATCGAGCCTGCGCCGCATATTCGAGTGATTCGTTTCGAAAAAAACACGGGACAAAGCGCAGCGATCTATGCCGGCCTCCAAGCTGCCCGCGGCGCCACGGCAGTACTCATCGATGGCGATTTGCAAAATGATCCCGCGGACATTCCCAGGCTTCTCGCTGAAATCGCACACGGCGCCGATCTCGTCTGTGGCTATCGAGTGCAACGCAAGGACACAACCGTGAAGCGGCTGACGAGCCGGATAGCCAACGCCGTTCGCAGCCGTTTCACTAAAGATGGCGTGCGCGATACAGGTTGCACGCTGAAGGCGATGCGGCGCGAATGTGTCAGAGCGCTGGTTCCGTTCAAAGGCATGCACCGCTTTATTCCGGCCCTTATCAAGGGTGCGGGCTATCGGCTCGTCGAAATCCCTGTGAATCATCGTCCGCGCCAGTTTGGTAAAAGCAAGTACGGCTTGGGCAATCGCGCCCTCCGCGCCACCGTCGACATGTTCGGCGTGCGCTGGCTGCTTGCGCGGCGATTAGACTATAAAAGACGCGACAGCGACAGTGCTCCTGGTTGAGAGCGGTGTGATTGTAGCCGTCCTAAAACGCGCTTGTCAACCTGACCGCCCCCGGTAAGCTTGCGCTCCCGTACCAAGGGGGAAATCTGCATGGCACTGGCCAACCTACTTTCTGCCGAGCAAATCATCCCCGAGATGAAGGCGACCGAGCGTTGGCCGGCCATCGTGGAACGAACTAATCGACCTGCTCGTTAGCCTGGGCAAAATCAAACCCGCGGATCGCGACAGCATTCTGGCTTCGCTCAAACAGCGTGAGGAAACGATGAGCACCGGCATCGGATTCGGGATTGCCATTCCACATTGCTCGTCCGATCGGCTCGAAGAAGTCGTGGCCGCATTTGGAAGATCGTCTGGCGGAATTGAATTCGACGCGCTCGACAACGCGCCCGTGAAGTTCGTCGTCCTTTTCATTGTCCCCAAAAATCAATTTCAGACGCATTTGCGTACGCTCGCGTCGATTGCGAAATTTTTGAACGACCGCAGCGTCCGTGAGAGTCTGGCTGAAGCAAAATCGGCCGACGAGATATTGTCGATTTTTCGCGACCGCTCGCAAAAATAGCTGTAGCCGCCCCGCTCAGTCGGGGCGAACTATCCCACGGTAAAACGCGACGACGTAGCGCGCGGCTACCATCATGGAGACTTTTCAATCACTTCTCGCAAAGAAGCTTGCCGATGCGCTGGCAAAGACCGACTTGCCGAATGCGGGCGAATTGACGCCGGCGACGGATCGGCGTTTCGGCGACTATCAGACCAATGTCGCTCTCGTGCTCGGGAAACAGCGGAGCGAAAGTCCGCAAATGCTGGCCGAAAAAGTTCTTGCCCAGCTTGATGTTGGCGATCTTTGCGAACCGCCTGCCGTCGCGGGCGCTGGCTTCATCAACTTCACATTGCGTGCCGACGCGGTGGCGAGAAAAGCGAGCGAGGTTCTGGGAGACGAACGGCTCGGCGTTGCAAAGGCGAAATCAACCAAAAGGATCGTCATCGATTTCGGATCACAAAACGTGGCCAAACCGATGCATGTCGGTCATATTCGCAGCACTGTGCTCGGGGACTCGGTTGCACGCATCGCACAGTTTCTCGGGCACGAAGCGATCCGCGATAATCATGTTGGCGATTGGGGCACGCAGTTTGGAATGGTGATTTACGGCTGGAAAAATTTATTGGATCGACAAGCGCTTCAGCGCAATCCGCTGGCAGAGATCGTTCGCGTTTACAGGGAAATAAACGAAAGAGCGACCAGGGATCCGCAGGTTCGGGAGGCCTGCCGGCAGGAGTTGGTGAAGCTGCAAGCCGGCGACAAGGAAAACACCGACATCTGGAACGAATGCGTCGCATTCTCAATGCAGGATTTCGAGCACGTCTACAAATTGCTCGATGTGCATTACGACATCCAATGCGGCGAAAGCTTTTACAACGATCGCTTGCCAGGCGTGGTCGAGCGCTTGCTTAAGTCCGGCGTTGCTGAAATTAGCGAAGGCGCGGTCGTTGTTTTTTTCCGCGATCAGCCGGACCTAGCGGATAAACCATGCATCGTTCGCAAGCGGGACGGCGGATTCAATTATGCGACCACGGATCTCGCAACGGTGGATTATCGCATCAATGATTTGAAAGCCGACGCGATTTGGTACGTGGTCGGTGCCCCGCAGATTTTGCATTTCAAACAAATCTTCGAAATCGCGCGCCGCGAAGGTTTCAAAGCCGATTTTCGCCACATCACCCATGGCAGTATCCTGGGCGAAGACCGGAAGCTAATGAAGACACGCTCGGGCGAAAATGTGCCTTTGCGCGAAGTGCTCGAAGAAGCATGCAAACGCGCCCGAAAAATTATCGAGGAAAAAAATCCAGATTTGAGTGAGGAAGACAAGGCCGACATTGCGCAGAAGATCGGGATCGGCGCTGTCAAATACGCCGATCTCTCGCAGTATCGAATGACCGATTATGTTTTTTCATGGGAGAAGATGCTCTCCCTGCAAGGAAACACGGCGCCATATTTGCAGAACGCTTTTGTGCGGATTTGTTCCATTTTTCGAAAAGCTGGCAACTCCGTGCCGAAGATCGACAAATTCGCCCTCGGTGATCTCGCGGAAATTCATCTCGCAAAACATCTGTGCCAGTTCGCAGAAATCGTCCCACAAGTGTTGAGGGATTTTCGTCCAAACATTCTCGCAAATTATTTGTTCGAGCTGGCAAATGGTTTTCACACATTTTATGAAGCCTGCCCGGTCTTGAAATCGGAAGAACCCGCACGGGGCTCGCGTCTGGCATTGTGCGATCTTACCGGGCGCGTTTTGCAGCGCGGTCTCGATCTTCTGGGGATCCAAGTGCCGGAGAAAATGTAGCGCCAAATGACGAAGCACGAATGACGAATGAATGACGAACTCCCAATGACGAAAGACTCGGCTGCGTTGCCAGCGCCATTTCGGATTTTGTTCATTCGGATTTGTTTCGTCATTCGTCATTTGGATTTTGTCATTTGAAATGGTCTCTCGACTCCGCTCGAAATGACAACAGAAAAGCATCCGCGCATTCCCAGTGCGACCTACCGATTGCAGTTCAATCGCTGGTTCACGTTTTCCCAAGCGCGCGAGATCGTGCCGTATCTGGAGGCCTTGGGCGTGACCGATGCTTATGCGTCGCCCTATTTTCAAGCAGGCGCGGAGAGCCTGCATGGCTACGACATTACCGACCATAATAAACTCAACGCCGCAATTGGTTCGCGCGAGGAATACGATTCCTGGATTGCGGAATTGCAGGCGCACTCGATGGGCCAAGTACTCGATTTTGTCCCGAATCACGTGGGGATCGCGGAGCCGCTCAACGAGTGGTGGATGGATGTCCTCGAGAACGGGCCGAGCTCCAGGTACGCGCCCTATTTCGATATCGACTGGCATCCACTCAAATCGGACCTGCGTGACAAGGTTCTTTTGCCGATCCTGAGCGACCAATATGGGCGTGTCCTTGAGCGTGGCGAGCTGCAAGTGCGTTTTGAGGAAGGGACGTTTTACCTTCGCTACGGCGATCGAAGACTGCCGGTCGCACCGGGCACCTATCGCCATGTTCTGGAGATCGCGTTACAAAACCTCGCCGAACATAAAGACGAAGATTTTTATGCGGAATTGCAAAGCATTCTGACCGCGCTCGAATATTTGCCGAAACGCACCGAAACCGATCCTAGGCGCATCGCGGAGCGCATTCGCGAAAAGGAGATCATCAAGCGACGTCTGGAGCGCCGCTGCGCGGAAGCGCCCCAGGTGGAACAGGCAATCGAAAGGGCTTTGGCCCGGATGAACGGAGAACCGGGCGACGCGCGCAGCTTCGACGCACTTGATGAGTTGCTGAATGCGCAGTCTTACCGGTTGGCATTTTGGCGCGTCGCGGCCGAAGAAATTAATTATCGCCGCTTCTTTGATGTGAATGATCTGGCAGCGATTCGGGTTGAATTGCCAAAGGTTTTTGATGCCACTCACCGGCTGTTACTCGAATTGGTGCGCACCCGCGCGGTGACTGGCCTCCGCATAGACCATCCGGACGGACTTTATTTGCCGCGCGAGTATTTTGAAAAGCTTCAGCAGCGCTGCGCAAAAGCGCTGGCGGTCGCCCTCCCCCAGGATGGACGCGCCATTTACATGGTCGCGGAAAAGATTCTCACCGGCGCCGAAACGCTACGGAAAGATTGGCTGGTGCACGGCACGACTGGCTACGATTTTGCGAATCAGGTGGCGCAGTTGCTTGTCGATTCTTCAGCCGAGACGGCGATCACCAGGACATTTCATCGGTTCATCGGCCACTCCCTGCCTTTTGGGCATCTGCTGTATGCGAAAAAACTGCAAGTGATGAAATTGTCACTCGCCAATGATGTCAATGTTCTGGGCAACATGGTTGATCGGCTTTCGGAGCAGAACCGCTGGTATCGCGATTTCACTCTCGAAGCGCTGGCGCGTGCCGTGCGAGAAACCATTGCCTGTTTTCCCGTTTATCGAACTTATCTCGCACCAGGTCAGCCCGTGAGCGAAGAAGACCGACAAATCGTCGAACGCGCCGTCACCGCAGCCAAGCGTCGGAATCCCGCGATTGAAGAATCCATTTTCAATTTTCTGCGCGACGTTTTGGTCTTTCGGTTCCCGGAAAACCTGGATGTCGAAGCGCGCGCGGCGCACACACATTTTGTGCTCAAGTTTCAACAAACGACGGGACCGATCATGGCCAAGGGGCTGGAGGATACGGTCTTTTACATTTACAACCGGTTGGCTGCGCTAAATGAAGTGGGCGGGGAGCCGCAACAGTTCGGGTTGAGTATTGACGAGTTCCATGAACGCAATCGCGATCGACTACGCAATTGGCCGGCAACATTGCTCGCGACCTCGACGCATGACACGAAACGCAGCGAAGATGTGCGTGCACGGATGGTTGCCATTTCCGAAATTCCGGAGCTTTGGCGGCGGTCGCTGCAACGCTGGCGCCTGGCCAATCGCCGCTGGAAAAGCACGATCAACGATGTAGAAGCGCCTGATGCAAACGAGGAATATCTTCTCTACCAAACGCTGCTCGGAACCTGGCCGGTCCAGCAATCGGGCGAACCGGAAGGAGCAGCCCCAGCGGAGTACATTGCGCGCATTCAAACGTACATGGCCAAGGCGCTCCACGAGGCGAAGCTCAACACGAGCTGGATCCAACCGAACGAAGCATGGGACACGGCCATGCGCGATTTTATCGGGAAAATTCTGGTTTCCTCGCCGCGGAACAAGTTCCTTCCGGGTTTCCTTCCGATCGCCCAGGAAATCGCGCGGCTGGGCGCGATCAATTCGCTCACCCAGACGCTGCTCAAGCTGACTTTGCCGGGTGTGCCTGACATTTATCAAGGCAACGAGATTTGGGATTGCAGTCTGGTCGACCCTGACAACCGGCGGCCGGTCGATTACAAACGACGTCGCGAAATTCTCGAAGCATTGCCTGTAGCGGCTCCCGACGAACTGATGCGAAGTTGGCCGGATGGCCGCATCAAAATGTTTTTAACGCGGCACGTATTGCAATTTCGCCGGGAACACGTCGATCTCTTCCAGCGTGGAGAATACCTGCCTCTGGTGCCGAGCGGAACATTTTTGGACTGCTGCGTCAGTTTTGCGCGTTCATTGGCAGGCAAATGGATTGTTGTGATGGCGCCGCGGCTTTCTTCGCGGATTGGGTTTCCTCCGGTTGGTGAGCAATGGAAAGACACGACAATCGAATTTCCCGAAAGGCTTTCGCTCGAGCATGCACATGATCTTTTCACTTGCCGGGAGCTTCGTTGCGAAGGTCGGCTCGTTTCGATTTCAGATGCGATGTCCACATTGCCCTTCGCGGTGATCACGAATCTGTAGCGGCGGTCTGTGACCGTCGCTCGAATTGATCACTTAACTGCGATATGCAGGAACGTCTTCGAAGACTCGATTACACATTTCAGCGGCTGCCGATTTATTTCGGCACGGCATGTACTCATCAACGTCAGAAGATTTTGAACAACGCTGATATTCACACTCGTCTTGCTCAGTTCGGAACAGAAGGTCCAGAGCACGGGGCATAGCTGGGCGCATACGTTCTGATGCCTAACCAGCTCCATGCATTGTTATGATAGACGATCAACGGCTGGATCTCTCCGCTTGGATGAGGTCCTTAAAGAATGCTTTGTCAAAAAGTTATGCGTTTGCACAACGTGCCATCGCCTCATTGGCAAAAAGGGTTCTTTGATCACGTTTTGCGCAGTGGGGAGTCCTACTCGCGGAAATGGGATTACGTTCGTGAGAATCCGGTACGTGCCGGATTGGTGATGGACTGGAGAGAATGGCCATTCCTGGGAGAAATCTTTGACCTGGAGTTCAGAGATGATCGCTTTTGAAGAATTAATGCGGCGGTCACAGACCGCCGCTACAGAAGATTAACGTGTAATCCGCGGGCGAAGCGGTCGAACAAATCGAAGATCCACTGTGAGAAATCGCTAAGATTCGTCAGCAAATCGGCACCGAACGCCACGAAAGTGATTTGCGGTGACGCAAGAATCAGCATCACGCTGAGCAGCAGCAGATTCATAAGATAGATCACGACGAGCGAAAACAACGTGCCTTGGTCGCTCAGGTCGGTCTGATTTTTCGGGATCATCCAGCAGGTAAATGTGAAATGGAACGCCCAGGTCGCGCCGATGATCGCGTAAAGCAGACGGCCATACGGCTGCATATTTAGGAACAGACTGAGCGCACCATAAATAGCGATTGCCAGAATGCTGTAGAGTGGAAAAAAATAAGGTGCGAGAGCGATCCAGAAATTGTTTCGGTTGGTCACCACATGCCCGCCTTCGCGGCCGACGCGAAACCGGCTGACGCGTCCGCCCATTAGTAGAACCCAAAGCGCATGGGTCAGTTCATGCCCGAAGACGTAAAGGACAATCGGCCGAGGCAAGCCGAGGAACGCGATCAACCAAAGGACGGCGCCGAGTGAGAAGAACCAAAATTCTTCACCCGCCCAAAGCCGGTGCATGACGGTCGCACGCGCGAAGACCGTGAAAAATGTCTGACTGAGAATTGCGCAGACTGGCAGCAAAAAAATCGCGCAGACAAACTTCACCCAGCGCGTAGGCACAGTAAGAGGATCAGGCGCGGCAATGCTTCTTGTCGCCCGCGCGACGTTGCGGACAATCTTTCGGCCCCGGTCGCGTTTACGCGTCCCGTGATTGGTTGTCGATCTTCGATTCGTCGGAGCCAAGGTCATCCGCAGATTACGCAGACGCCGTGGTGAGCGAAAGTCGAATCCATTGAGGCGAATTTGCAAAAGACAAATTCGTCGGTGCGATGGGCCGTCGCACCCTATCGTTATGCGCGGCCCATGTAGGCGCCGGTGCGGGTGTCGATCTTGATGTTTTCGCCCTCTTTGATGAAGAGCGGAACGTTAATTGTCTTTCCCGTCTCCAGCACAGCCGGTTTGGTCACGTTGCTTGCGGTGTCGCCTCGCAAGCCTTCCGGTGATTCAACGACCTTGAGACTGACGGATGCGGGCAACTCAACCTGTACCGGTTTGCCCTCGGCATAGATGACCTGGACCTAAAGATTTTCTACGAGATAATCTTTGGCGTTGCCGATCAGATTCTCCTGCAACGTGATCGTGTCGTACGTCTCCGGATCCATGAAATGAAACCCGTTGCGATCCTTGTAACTGAACTCGAGACTCTTTCGCTCGATCTCAACAAGCTCTACTTTGTCGGTCGAGCCAAAGCGGACATCGGCGCTTTTGCCGGTGTTGATGTAGCGGATGATCGCCTGGACGAACGCGCGCAAATTTCCGGGCGTGCGGTGATGGACTTCGAGCACAATGGCAGGATTGCCGTTGTATTTAATCGCCATTCCTTTACGAAGATCATTTGCCGCTGCCATGGGATGAGATTGATCGTTGGGAGTTGAAAGAGCGCGGACGTTACACGCGCTTAAAGCAACTTCAAGCGCGTGAGGTCTTGTGAATCGACGATGCCCACTGGCACGCCGTTGTCATCGACCACGACAAGATCGTCGATTCGATGGCGCTCGAGCAGGTTCAGGACTTCGACCGCGAGTTTGTCTTTGTGCACCGTGACCGGATTCAACGTCATCAAATCGGCGACTAGCCGTTCACCGATCTTGGAATCCGCTTGAAAATGCCGGACGAAATCTCCGTGAGTAAACACACCGAGCAGTTGTCGTTCTTCGCCCGCGATCACGGCAGCGCCGGCGCGAACACTCGTCATTTTTTTGAGCACGTCGCGTATCGTCGTGTCGGTTGAAACAATCGCCATCGATTCCCGTGGCCGCATGATTTGATGCACGCGCATGAGCAGGCTGCGGCCGATCACGCCGGCGGGA
>WNFO01014245.1_pt1 | contig 11830 bp, 7 predicted proteins | sample 5400251 | NCBI WGS metagenome assembly WNFO01 (sample SAMN13153354, study PRJNA577476) | soil metagenome | isolation source: 100 cm saprolite under Madrone tree | place: USA:California | collected 2016-06-14
ATCCTTTGCAGTCAGACCCCAAATTTGTCCAGGACGCCCAAGCAAACACCCGCCTCGAATCAAAGAAAGTTTCACCGCGTGGCGAAGGATTCTTGACAGGCACGACCAGAAATTTCTTGGGCAAGGAATTACTTGTGGCGCCTGTCGTTTGCATGTTCTGAATGGCCATTCGTATCCAGCCAGCTCAGAAGTGTGCGGATGCTGCCATGCGCCAGAGCGATACTCGAATCGGCCGCGCCGTAGTAGAGGTTGATCGTGTCCCCGTCAGAGGCAACGGTGTAACCGCAGGGGAACACAACGTCCTGAACATCTCCATGTCGCTCGTATTCCTCTTCTGGCGCAAACATCCAGGAGTCACCGCGAATTAGGCATTTCTCCGGCTGCTGAAGATCAAACAGAGCCAGACCCAACCGATAGATGGAACTCGAAGGCGTGCGTCGCACGCCGTGATAAATCATCAACCAACCTCTGGAAGTCTCAATCGGCGGTGGCGACATGCCGATCTTGTTTGCATCCCACCAGGCGCCGCGTCGTGCTTCCAGCATGAGTTTGTGATTCCCCCAATGACGCAGGTCCGGAGAATAAGAGATCCAGACGTGAGCTCCGAGAGGCGTCATGGGCCGGTGAATCAAGGCCCAGAATCCATCGATCCTGCGAGGTAACAGGGCGGCGTCCTTGTCGTCGGGCGGCATGACGACGCCGATTCGCTCAAAACTCCGGAAATCGTCAGTTAGAACCAGCGACACTCCAGGCCCCCCGCGAGAATACGAAGTGTAAGCAATGACATATTTCTTGAGTTCCGGCACGTAGGTAATTCGCGGATCCTCGATGCCCCATAGTTCCTCGGGGTATTCCTCCGGATTGGGCAGAAGCGTCGGCTCGCGATCGATTTGCCAATGGTCAACGCCGTTCACCGAGCGAGCAACGCACAGATGAGAGATTCCCCTGCGATCCTCTACCCGGCACAGCAGCAGCGTCGAACCATCCGGTAAGAGTGTTGCTCCGGCGTTGAAAATACTGTTGACGGAATACGGCCAGTCCTTTCCCGTCAAAATTGGATTAGCCGGGTGGCGGCGAAATAGCATTTCATATTGTTTCATCATTGCTTTCATTCGGATTTCACCGCGTTCCTTTGAATTGCTCTCTCGAGGTTTTGTTTTGGATAAGAAACAATCGTCGTGTTTTTCAGAGCTTGTTCTCTGTACCGTCGGATTCTTCCAACTTTCGCATTTCCAAGAGCGCCATCAGAAAAGACAACGTGGACTCAGCCCCTTGATTTTCATTTGCGCGGTCGGGATGCAAACCATCTCTACAACCGCCAGAAGCCGGATCGTAAAGAGCGATCTGAAGGTCGTTGTCTCCCAGAAACCAATTGAAAGCGGACCACGCCTCTTTGCGCCAGCGGCCCTTGCCTGTCGCGCGGTACGCCTGCAAGCAGGCCGAGACGGACCCGCAAGCCTCCACCGGCTGCTGGTCAAAGCGAGCCTTCTCTGTATTTTTGGAATAGAAGCCCTGAGAGCCGATGGGCACGAAGTGGCCCTTCACCTCACAGCGTTGAATCGTGACCAGCCAATCCAATGCTTCGAGTCCCGCCGAGAGCATCTCCTCGTTGTTAGCGCGCATCCCCGCACGAATCAGAGCCTGAGGTAATCGCGCGTTGGAATACGCGAGCACGTTTTCAAACCATTTCCAGTCTCGGGAATGGTGCGCGCGATAGGAATTCAACAATCGATTTGCCAGGGCGTCCGACGCGCCGAGAGCAGCACGATCTCCCGGGAACGAATCGAGATATTCCTGCAGGCCCAGCAACGCGAAAGCACACGCGCGCGGACTCTTGAATTCAACGGCCGCAGGAACAGCGAGTTCGAACATGCGCCCCGCAGCTCCTCTCCATCCCGCGTCCTTGGATCTACCGAGAACAGTTCCTAATCCCCACAGAGCTCGCCCGTGACTGTCTTCCGAGCCTACGGGTTCCTGCCATTGGCGTTCGTAACTGAGACAGTTTCTGAAGCGCTTCGTGGCTGGATCAAAAGCGAGCCACAAGAAGGCCAGATACCGGGAGACTAAATCCGCTGAGCCTTGAAATGTAGTAGTTCCGAACTCTTGCATCAAGATGGCCACGATCAACGCGCGCGCGTTGTCGTCTGTTGTGTAACCTTCCGGATAGTTTGGGACCACGAATACGGCGTGCTCGAGGATTCCCGTTTGGTCCGTCATTCGATACAGGTGGTCCAGTTTTATGATGGGAAGCCGGTCTAGATTCTTTTCGGTGTTTTGCGCTAAAAAGGTGGCGCGTGGATTTCGCAAACGTTCGTTGTACATGCGTTCGAAACTCTTCATATATTTCTGCGCTACACGGCTCCAGACCATGTCTCTCGCGTAGAGGTACGCGCGTTTCCGCATGGCATGTCTTGCCGTGCTTTTATCCAAAAGCTCGATCGTTTTCGCGGCTAGAGCTTCTGGATCATCGAAAGGAACGAGAACGCCGCGCTCGTTATCTAGGAGTTCGGTGGCGTGCAAATAAGGGGTCGAAATGATGGCTTTCCCGGCGCTTAAGGCGTAGGCAAGCGTTCCGGAAACGACCTGCGCTTTATGTTTGTAGGGTGTGATGTAGATGTCGGCCGCGCCGATTAGTTCCATCATTTCTTGTGGACTCACGAAACGGTTGCGAAAAATCACGTTGGCCTCAACACCAAGATCTCTGGCCAGGGTTTGCAAATAATGCCTGTATTTGTCGCCCTCGTGCCGCAAGACATGCGGATGAGTCGCGCCGGACACCATGTAAACAACACTGTTGTGGCGCGAAAGAATTGTGGGCAGGGCACGGATGACGTTTTCTATGCCCTTGTTCGGCGAGAGCAAGCCAAACGTGAGCAAGACTTCTTTGCCTTCCGTTCCGAATCCGTCCTTGTAGAAATTCGGATCGGTGAAAGGCAAATCGGGAATGCCATGCGGAATCAGATCGATCTTGTCGATCGGAACGTGGAACACTTCCTGCAGGATCTCCGAGGACTGCTGGCTCATGACGATCAAACGGTCCGAGAGAGTCGCAATTTCTTCCATGACTTCTCGTTGATCGGGATTTGGATCACGAAGCACCGTATGCAATGTGGTAGCGAAAGGCATTTGCAGCCGCCGCAGAAGTTCCAGAATATGGCTGCCGGCGCGGCCGCCAAAGATTCCATATTCGTGCTGCAAACAAACCAAATCAATGTTGCTGAAATTTAAGAAGTCAGCTGCTTGTCGGTAGGAGGCGAGATTGTCTTCAGACAACTCGAACCGCACTCTGGCGGGGTAGGTGTAGCCTTCTTCGGTATCGTTAACCGGGAGCGCCAGCAACTCGATTGCGCCGTATTCTGCGTGAATGGCATCGCACAGATCTGTCGTGAACGTTGCGATCCCACAATGCCGGGGAAGATAGTTCCCCACGACTGCGATTCTCGAGGGAAGTACGGGGCGCGGCGGCGGAGGCGTAAACCGAATAACATTGTCTTCCAGTCCGAGCGACGAAGCGTCCGTTAAATCTATGATTTCTGTTGGTGGCATAGTTTTTGGCATTGGCACTTTCTTGATTCCCGGCAAATCGATCGCACCCGAACAATCACAGTTTGACTTCAAAGAACACACCCGTCTGCGGGCTGTATCGGGCACCGGGGTCTTTCGCTGTGTTCTAGGTTGTGTGCCCGTTAATCGAAGGGCACGGCCGCTTTACTCGTGCAAGACAACCGTCAGCAAGGATTTATTGACCTTGATTTTTCCGTTGTATTCGATGAATCCCAGTTTTCGGAATTTGTTCATAAAGAAGTTAACGCGTGACCGTGTTGTTCCGACCATGTTCGCCAGAGTGTCTTGAGAAACTCTCGGCAGTATTCGGTCTGGCTGCTCCTGTTTCCCATAACGCGCGAGGAGCAGAAGCGCGCGCGCCAGGCGCTTTTCACTGGAATTGAAAAGTTGATCGATCAGGTCCTCTTCGACTCGGATGTTGCGTGCAAGCATGTATGCGATGAAATGGTCCGATAGCTCATGCTCCGCGTGAAGCGCCCGCAACAGCTCCTTCTTCTGAATGACAAGCACGGTAGTCGGTGTAACTGCGGAAGTCGTGCCCATCCGGACCGTCTGGCCCGCCATGCACCCCTCGCCAAAAAAGTCAGTCGGACCGAACATCGCCACGACCGCTTCCTTGCCGGATCCATTTACAACGGCCAATTTCACGCCGCCTTTTTGAACATACATCACAGTCTCGGCGGCATCGCCTTGGGAGTAGATGGATTCGCCTCTTCGATATTCGGCGATTTTCCTCGCTATCCCGGCGGTATCGAGAAATTTTTGCGCGTTGAACGAGTCGGCTGCTCCGTTCTTAGGTAGTCTCCTTGGTTTCATATTGATTTGAAATCACCTATCTGTGAGGGCCTTCGTGAGCATCCTTAAGATAGCAAACAGGCCTTTCACAGACTGTATAAAACAGAACAGCGCGCCCCGTTGACAGTCTTTAAGATATTGCTTATTAGGCGGCGAGAAAGAGCGAAATTGACCGGCAAGAGGACTGGGCAAGGCGATTTTCTCTTTCTCGCCGCAGTATTTGTGTGAATTCTGGAAATCGCGCTTCTCCGCAAGTTAACCAGTACAGCCAACGTTTCATTGATGCTCACCACAGAAGTTCTAATTGCCGACTTCAAGGGAGAGGAAAAGGTGATGACGACTGGTGCAGGCGGCATGGGAGGGGCGTACCAAATCTGTTCTAGTTGCCCTAGGGGCCGCAATGGAACGCTCAGAGCGAACGCTAGGATTCACCAGCAGGTCCGAGCTGGTCCGATACTCAAGACTACGACTGTGGATGGAGACCTTCCGGTTCGGGTTGCCGTCAATTTGGGCATTTAGGGGACCTTCATGACAATTGCTTCAGCCGAGATTTTGAGCGGACACCTCCAGCCGCTTTGCTCGCGTGATAACCACGTCATGAAGTACGAACGCGCCGGCTCAAAGCAAAATACGGGCGAGCACGCGTCATACCATTGTGCTTTCCTAGGCTGCAGCGTTCGTTATGACACCGCAGACGGTTATTACATGCTCATCGGAATGCCTGATCGCGCAAACCGGGTCGACGAGCCGGGCGTAAACACTGTGCAGTGCCCGCGACACCACCAATGGTTGTATCGCATGGAAAATATCGCCAGCAAACCGGGTGTTGGCTGGGCTTGCGGCGTGAAAGGATGCGACTATCGCCCACAGCACAAGTAAGGGCGATTGGATCAAAACCTAGCAACTTCAAAGTATTTCCATCCGCGTCTTGTATGTTTATAGTCAGGAAAAACCTCCATACGCGTAAAGAACTCGCCCCCGTTCTCAAATGCCTTCTCGTTGAAGTGGCCTGCGCCATAAGGGGACCGGTTTATCCACCGCCTACTCCCAATGCGACCAGGCGTCGCCCTGCTCTTCGTGTTTTTTTCTGGAGAGTGCCTCGATGCGAAGGCGCTCTGAACACTCGTCGCAAATGGTCGCCTCGGAAGGCTTGCCGCACATATTGCAAACGTGCCGCGCGTGTTCCGGCCGGGAATCGGCCGCCTCGCCAAGAATAACATTCATAGTTGCCTCCCTTGCAACCCACGCAGAGGCATGGGCAAGCTTCGAAGCACGCCCAGTAATCTCATTTTAGTCGGGGCGCGAGCCCTCATCAATGTTGATTCACAACGCGAATCGCGTCGGCTTCTGAGTGCGAACTAACGCGAGCGCGGCAGGGCAGAACGCGCGCTGTCCGAGGAACGGTGCATAAAATGATTCGGCGGGCCATGTAGCCCGCCGAATCGTGGCGTGGATTACTAAGCCGACAAAATTAATAGTAGAAGCGAAGCGAGAGCTGCAAGTTACGCTCGCCGCCGCCAACGCCGCCGCCTTTGGTAAGTACTTTGCCAAAGTTCGGGTTGGTCGGATCGAGAGTGATGTTCGTCGTTCCACTGCAACCGCTCCCGCCGCACCAGTTCGGATGGTTAATAAAGTTGAAAGCCTCGGCGCGGAACTGGAAACCCATCCGTTCGTCAATGGGGAAGGCCTTAAACAGACCAAGGTTCCAGTTCTGAAAGCCGGGCTGGTAAATGAGATTGCGGACGCGCTGGTGGACAAACGTTCCGGGGGTTCCCGTGGCAGCATTCAATTGCTGGGGTTGGACAAAGATCGAGCTGCCGTCGGGATTCTTCGTGGAGAACCACTGGCCATTGGGACCAAATGTGCCGATGATCTTGGGCGTCCCGTTGACGAGCCAGTATTGGCCATTCACACCGCAACCAAAGTTCGAATCCAAACCGACGCCAGCGTAATCCGTACTACCAGCGACACTGCAGGGCAGGCCGGTCTGGAACTGCGTGACTCCGCTGATCTGCCAGCCACCCAACAACTTGCCCGTGATGCTGGAGTGATTCTTAAACAATGGAAGATCGTAGAGGTAATTGATAACCAATACGTGGCGAGCGTCGAACTCAGCGGGCGCCCACATCATGTCCGGATCGTAAGTATTGGGAATGACATCGCGCTGGTTGGAGCCACTGTCCATAGTCTTGGAGAAGGTATAGGAGGCGCCGAAGAGGAGACCGGCGGAGTAACGGCGGTTCCAGGCTATCTGCAATGAGTTGTAAGTAGAGCTGGCGACGTTATCCGTCTGACGGATGGAACCAAATCCTTTGTAGGGACGGAGGAAGTTCACATTCGCGGTGAGGTCTGCGGCTCTGGCAGCTAAGGTCGGTTGGTTGATGTCCGCTTCGCGCTGGAGGTGCAAGCCTCGACGCGCCACGTAACCAACGCTGACCAGCGACTTCCAAAACATTTCGCGCTCGAAGGTGAAGTTCCAAGCCCAAGCCTCAGGGTTCTTGAAGTCCTTACTCTGAGTGGTCACAACCAAGGGAGCCTGGGTGCCGCCAGAGGTCGGACCGAGCTGGTCAACGATGCCGTTGGCCAGGCTGGCGTTGGGCTGGAACGGTGGGTTGCCTCCCAAGAAGATTGAGTCGCTTACCCCAAGGCGCGTGATAAAGCGTCCGACTCCCGCGCGAAGGACCGACTTGCCTTTCGCATCCAAAGAGTACGCGATGCCGACTCGAGGTTGAATGTTTCCCCATTGAATATCGGAGTAGTGGTCGGGCGCTCCACGGAACAGATCGTTGAAGAGGCCAGAGTCTGCTTCAGGCACGCGCCCGCTGGCAGAAGATGGGAAGCCGCTTCCCGGAATCACCATACCGTTATAGCGCTGGTCTATGGTGGGTGTGCCAACGATAAGGCCGGTATTGTGATCAATCGTTACGGCGTTATTTTGATCGTAGAAGCGTGGATCAAAAACCTCCCACATATTGGCGCGGAATATGGTGTAGGCGCGGTGGCCGATTTCGGAGTACGAGTCGTAAAGCCCCAGCGCGGCGTTTGCGACGGCCAGCCCGGTGCCATTGGCGCGGCTGTTCGTGAAGGAGAATTGTCCGTTCTGGTTGTTCGTGCAGGTCGGGCAAGCCTGGACATTGATCTCGTCATTGTCATTTTCGCCGGAGCGTTCCCACAAACCGCCAAACTTAATCGTGTGGTTGGCCTTGACCCAAGTGAGGCTGTCAGAAATGTCGTAAATGGGCCCGGCGGAGTGCGATGGGTAGGGTCCTCCGCTAAGAGTATTAAAACCGGACATGGTGACAGTGGGAATACGAGTCGGGACCAGCTTTGGGTCCGTAAATATGTATTGGTACAAGCCGCAGGGCACGGGGGAGCCATTGCAAGCCTGCGTCCGGTCGAAGAAATTCTTCGCGTCGATCGGGATCTTGACGATATCCTCGCTGGCAGTAACGAGGAATTCGTTTACTTTGGTAGGGCTGAGAGTCCAGACGTAATTGATTGAAGCAGTCCGGTTGGGACGATCGAAAAACTTCGGTGTACGGTCCGTGTTTCCATCCAGAGGCTGGTATTCGAGATAGTAGTAATTGGTTGCGCGAAGCCTGAGATGATGCTTTTCGGCAGGATTGACGTCGACAGCAAATGTATCCTTGCGTTGGTCGAACGTGTGGCGCTTGGCGGCGAACCAGTTGCCGCCAGCAACGAAGGTATTGGGAACCGGCCACATGTTCAGGATGCCGATTCCATCCGGGCTCAGCCGACCCGAAGGAATGACATTGCCGGGGAAGCAGCCGCTCTGGTCGGCCACAGTGCAAGGATTTGCGGATTGGGGGTCCTTAATTAGAACGGGGATCTTGTTTCCGGAGCTATCCCTTCGCGTGACGTAAGGATTATTGGGATCGAGGAGCTCGCTAAAGTCTCCTTGACGCATTTTGGCCGAGGGTACGAGTAAAAGGCCGGCGCCTCCCACCGAGGAGCCGGAGTCCTGAAAGTTATATTTCAGCCATTCCTCTCCATAGTAGAAAAACACCTTGCTCTTGCTCGTGTTGAATTTGCCGGGAATGAAGAAGGGGCCGCCGATATTGAATCCGAACTGGTTGTAGTGCACCGGCGCGGCGTCCTTAGTGAGGCCGTTGGAGTTCGCGTTGCGCGCCCAAGTATTCGCGTTGAGAGCCGTGTTGCGAAGATACTCATAAGCAGCGCCGTGGAACTGGTTCGTTCCCGTTTTTGTGGTGAAGCGAATTTGTGCGCCGGACGTGCGGCCGTATTCCGGGGCGTAATTCGAAGTGAGGATCTGAACTTCCTGTGTGGAATCCACGTCCGCCGCCCCCAAGCTGGTGCCATTGGAGCGCGTTCGTGTGGCCGGAGCGCCGTCTAAAGTAATCAGATTCTCCGGGTTGCGTGAGCCGTTGAAATTTGCCGGTCCTTGCGTAAAACCAAAATTTAGACTGGCGAGCGTGCTTCCGCGCGCGCCGGGGACAAGTGCAGCAAGCCAGATCGGGTTGCGGCCATTGAGCTCGAGGGAATCAATCTGTTCCCGCGTAACAAGTTTTTGCACCGTACCTGACTCCGTTTGCAGTTGCACGGTGGAAGCGGAAACCTCGATGGTTTGCATGTTGGAGCCCACGGTCAGTGAGGCTTCCACCACGAGATCGCCGCTCGGGTCGAGCTTGTTGTCCAACGATTGGTATCGTTGAAAACCCGGCGCTTCGACGGTCACGGTGTATGAACCTGGCGGGATATTTGTGATTACGTAGTAGCCAGTTTCGTTCGTAGCGGTTTGCCGTTCCACGCCGCTTTGATTCTTGGCCGTCACTTTGGCGTTTGCGATGCTCGCCCCGGAGGAATCTCTGACAAACCCGGATATTCTGCCGAGGTCAGACTGCGCGAGAACGTTTCGCGAGTTTGTGACGAGCAGGCAGAGCAGGAAAAACAGTTTCATCGTGAGGGGCACGAACCGTGAATAGCTCTTTTGCATGGGTAGCCTCCAAAGACACAAACCCCGCGATCAAGCCGCAATGCATGCGCTACAGACACAACCGCACGCAGTTGAACTGGATCCACTGGCGAAGCCAATCAGAATGTCGCACTCAGACACCGACCCGGTGAAGTGTGCGGCGCTTAAATAGCGCAACGCATTTGCGCAGTCAAGTCTTTTTGTCTGCCGATTCATACGTTTCAAGGATTGAAATTGGGCGAGCAACAATCAAACCATCAGAATCCGCGACATTTGCGACGCATACGTTAAGATCAGGAAAAAAGCGGAACATTAGTCTCGCGTTCGACGATCAATTCGCCTCTTGCAGTCGAGAAATACCCGTTGTAACGAAATCGGCACGCGCTCATAATCGGGTCAAATGCCATGAGCCGTGTAGCCGACAATGGGCCGCTAAAGCAACTCGACGATTGGGACGATTTTGTCGCCACCCGATATCGCCAAGGTAAGCAAGAAGACGAATTTCGGAACTACGAAGCCGACGCCAATCCCGGCGTGACGCAGTTCTACCGTGAAAATCACGCCCACCAGACATTCGATTTTGTCATTAAGAAAAAGGCTGAGTACTGCAGCTTGAACCGCGGCAAGAAGAGCGTTTGGGAGATGGCCGAGTATCTAAATACTTTGGTTGACGAGAGCGATCCCGACACGGATCTCACGCAGATTGAGCACCTCCTGCAAACGGCTGAAGCAATTCGGAAAGATGGTCATCCGCGTTGGTTCATTCTTGCGGGCTTTCTGCACGATCTAGGAAAAGTTCTATGTCTGTATGGAGAGCCCCAGTGGGCCGTGGTGGGTGACACATTCCCGGTTGGTTGCGCGTACTCCGACGAGATTGTTTTCCCCGAATTTTTTGCAACCAACCCTGACAGCAGGGTTAGCCAGTATCAAACCAAATATGGCGTTTACGAACCGAATTGCGGGCTCGATAGAGTTCACCTCTCTTTTGGACATGATGAGTACGTCTTTCAAGTAACGCGTAAGTATGTGCCGGAAGAGACGCAGTACATGCTCCGCTACCACTCGTTTTATGCCGCCCATCGGCACGGCGCTTATCGGCATCTCATGAACCAGCACGACGAGCGCATGTTTGAATGGGTCCGGAAATTCAATCCCTACGATCTGTACTCGAAAGGAAGAGAGCGCCCGAATATGCAGGCGATTCTTCCGTTCTACGAAGATCTCATCTCCGAGTTCTTTCCTGACCAGATTGACTGGTGATTGCTCGAATCCCTCCTTTGTAAACCAAATCACGCCGATAGCTTGAAACGATTCGCCGTCCGGCGGCACTTACTCAGTACAATACGGCGCACGAGGAGACGCTGTTCAGCGCGATGAGGTACGGCTAACATCGTCAGCACAAAGGCTCGCGAACGGTTGTGCGCTAATCGAGCCGTACGGTTGCCGGGCCAAAAACCGAATGGACGCAAATCTCCAGACGCAAAGAGCTTTCCGGCAAGGTGTGTACGTCGTCGTGATTTTAGCGACAGCTATTGGGCTGCTGTTGCAATTTACGCGGGCGGGCGAGTGGCTGGAAAACGGCGCGTTTGACGCGCGGGCGCGCTGGACCGCACAACCAGCAAAAGCGGATTCGCGCATAGTTATCATTGATATTGATAACGCGAGTTTCGACGAGTTACAGGACAAGCTCGGACGATGGCCGTGGCCGCGACAAGTGTGGACCGAGATTGTGCGCTACGTGAGCAAAGGCCAGCCGAGCGCAATCGTTTTTGACGCCGCATTCACCGGCGAACAAAAAGAAGCCCCCGCCATGGACGACGACTTCGCGCGCATGCTCCAGAACTCCGGCAAAACCGTGCTCGGCTTTTCTTTTCTGCCGACAAAACTTTTCGGCGAGCGGCAGTCCGGCGCCGTTCTTCAGGATCCTTCGAACTACGCGGAAGCAGGAGCCAGATTCGGTTCTGAACTAAAAACGGAGAAGACGGAAGAGTGGACGGCAAGCGTGCCGCTCGATAAACTTGCGCGCGCGTCCGCCGGATTAGGATTGATCAATTCGACGCCGGATGAAGGCGGGATGATCCGGCGAGAACCAGTTTACTTTGCCTATCACGGGCGCGTGTATCCCACACTTGGCGCGAAGGCGATTCAGGTCGCTACTCCGGAAACAAAGGAGGGATGGAAGCTTCAAACAAGCTGGCTGGGAACGCGCTCGCTCGTGCGCGGCGCCAAATCCGTTCCGGTGGACAGCGAAGGCCGCGTGCTGATGTTCTGGCGTGGGAAGTCCCTGGAGACGTACGAACGTGTTCCGCTCTGGAAAGTGATCTGTTCCATTTATCCGAACCAGTGTCCGAATGTGGACCGTCGTTATCCAGCAGAATCCTTTCGCGGGAGGATTGTACTCGTCGGCGCGAGCGCCGCGGGAAGCTACGAGCCGCGACCAACGCCGATGGATCCACAGCCGCCGGGATTCATCGCGCATGCGACGCTGATGGACAACCTGCTGAATGGCGAAGCGAT
>WNFO01004688.1_pt1 | contig 11828 bp, 12 predicted proteins | sample 5400251 | NCBI WGS metagenome assembly WNFO01 (sample SAMN13153354, study PRJNA577476) | soil metagenome | isolation source: 100 cm saprolite under Madrone tree | place: USA:California | collected 2016-06-14
AACATGTCGAGCAGCCTTCAGGCCGAGGGACTCTGTCTCCGTTTCCCGGAAAACTTACCACCACATGCAAACCTCTCCCATGATGTCGCGGTTCAGATGCTTGGACGTGCCATCTCTCTCGCCACACAAATTGCCTTTCAACCAAGCTACATTGACAAACCACCAGGTGCCGCCTCTCCTCCTCAGCTCTGGCGTGACCAACATCTCCTTTTCTGACGCGGTTGCAGATGGCCAAATATATCTCCTCTATATCCAAGGTGGCGTCAATTTCCCACTAGATGGCATCCGGTATTTGGAGCACGAGCAACGATACACCATCCCTCTCCCGGCTGGACGCGTATGTGACGTGTTTGCCACCGTCCGTGTTTGTATATCATATGCACACGCTTTATCGATAGGAACTTGAAGTCGTAGAGGCACGTCACGGCTATGTGCCTCTTTCGGGGGAGATGGCCGCTTCGCGCGTTCGCAGACGATACCGTCTCACCAAAGGTGGCCACCCATTTCTCGTCCTTGTCCATTATTCGCGCGGACAACCGATTCGTCAGTACTTACTTTTTCTTTCGCGCCCCTATTTCGCTCACTCCATCATGCCACCCTTTTATCTTTGCAATTTTACCAGCCGTCTCGCCTGCCCTGCAGGCTCAGCCAGTTCGGCAGTACCCATTGCGCCAGCATAACGAGCCAGCCATCTTCATTATGGGCGAGAGGCAAGGGCAGCGCGTACCACCCTCGGGTCCCGTCGGCGGCATGCCTCCGAACGTAGGTGTAGGTGCGGGGATTAGCGTGGGCATGGGTGTAGGCGGGCGGCCAGACGCGCAAGTGATGCTCGCGCAACAAAATCGTGAGATGGAGGCGCTCGAGCGTCGTAGCCAGCGTGAGCGCAGTGGCAGCATGAATCCCGCGCAGGTGCGTCGTATCACCGCGAGTATTGGAGCATGACTTGACTTTTTTGCTCTGCTCCATTTGTTGTCCCACACAGAGACAACCGCAGCCACCGCAGCGACATGACGAAGAGGACTCAGCGGAGGAGCTTGAGCATATATCGACACGGACCCTTGCCCTGACGCGCTACAGGCGAAATCATGAACTCATGAACGAAGTCTTCACGCACGCGGCCTTTGGTCAGTTTTGTCATTAATCTCAGAGCAGCCCTGCTCGACCTTCTTCCACTGTGCTGCGTGTTCACTCATTCGCACTGTTGCAGGGAACAAACAACAACCAAAACCCACAGCGCCGTATTCTATTTTCGACAAGGCCGAGTTGGAAAATCGCGCGGTACGTGGTTGTACCCCCTTGCGTAATATGGGTGGGAAAGAGTTGAGGCGGCTTGCAGGAACGGTTGAGTAAAGAAATCGAAGATATTCAAGCCAAGTCGGCTGCGCGCCGTACCGCACGCGAAGGAACACAGTATGGATGTGACATGGACGAGGTTGGCACGTTGCCAGTCGTCGTCGTGGCTTGACCAGACGACTACTGTAGTTCCCTCATCCTACGTAGAGTTATTTTTCAGGCCTACGCGATGTTATCTATGTATGAGCCGAGCACGGGCGCGCGAGGATAGGACTGTTGGAGATGGCTTTTGTTATCGGAAATCGGAAAACATTATGGCATGGTGTCAGGATGAAGTCATATTCGTCATTGCATGTGCTCAACATGAACCTGTTCTCGATCGCGGGACCGTCACAGTCACTGGCAGGGCACTGTCGGCACGAAGGAAACGAAAGATAAGATAAAAATGGGATGGGATGCGTCATAGGGCTAGATCACAGTGCGGTGACTATCATAATCGTAATTCTATACTTGCACTTAATACTTTTAATAGTAAGCAAACTTGAGGCCCGCCGAGACCAGAAGTCTCCCATTCTAGCATCCTGGCACTCTACCTATCTTCTACTCGCAAAATGCAATCCTCCGCACCCCTCATAACCCCATTTTTCTTGACATCGTCTCGACACATCTGGGTTCCAGAACGGTTCGTCCGATCAGAATAAGATCTGGTCAGAAGCTGCTGCACGCACCGGCAATCCGAGTCTTGAGACCCTCTCTATCTTCTTCTAACCTCCGTCCGAGTCGTCGCAAGGCTGTCGCTGTCGTCCGTCTTCTGGACTGGACTCCATCCATCCGCGTTGAGGTTGCCGCGTGTGTCGTCGTGCGCAGCTAATGCCAGCTATTAATTCACTTTCACTTCCCCTCCTGATGCTGCGGTGTGGACGTGTGGTGACTTGCTGCAGCTGGCGTACTGTATGACAGTACGCCCCCGCAGCAAGCGCAGTCGATAATGGCCCGTCGATCACCAGCATGCGCACTCACTCAGGTTCAAATGTTTGCCGTTTGCGCCTGTCGCAGCTAATAGAAAGGAAAGACAACCGCCACGAGTACCCGCTTCTTCAAGTGACGCGCGACTTGTGCGCGACTGGAGGGATGTCCAACTTCCAATCTCAATTTCAATTGTATCGTTTTTATGTCATGTCCCCTGCGGCCGCAGCTGCGTCCTACAAACCCTCGAGGCCGCAATGCACGTAGTGCACAGTACAAGCTACGCATTTATCTTCACGCCGTCTGTCGATGCCATGCCACACGCCATATAAACTGGGCTTCACATCCAATATTCGACGCTCAAGCTCAATATTTCATCCATCATGTCTCGCGAATACGGGAGCTCTCCAGCCTTTACCCATGGTTACGGTGGAAAGCCAGACAATAACAACAGGCACTACATCCGTGGAGGTAGGGGAGGTAGGGGACGAGGAGGCGGCAGCTCGGCCGCCTCTCTCGGCCTTCTTCCTGAGCCCTACATCAAGAAGGGCTTAGACACGTCCAAAATCATTGAGACAGTCCCTGCACCTCCGCGCCCTTCCGAGTCCGTGCTGGAAGACATCCCGATTGAAAACGTGCAATACGTCGCTTCGTATAATTGGGCCGAAACAGAGCAGCCAACGATCGTAGTTCCAGGTACGAGTGTCTTCCCACCCTCCTTCCTTGAGAGATATATTACTCACAGCCGTCGGGTTCCCCGCCCAACGCAGGCTCGCCAGCTGTGTGGACCGGACGCGAGGTCCCATTCACCTTGCAACCCGACAACGGCACCCATTTCATAGACCAGAACGGGGCGCGTATGTCCGAGTACCCCATGTTTCCTCTCTTCGCGGCCGCAGATGCGATATATGACAACAGCAAGAAGGCGCCGGTCGACTGGCCCGATGTGGATGTCATCACGGACAGTAACGGCTTGCGCAAGCTCCTGCGTTGGCTCAACCCGTCGGAGGGCAGGGAAGTACGCGATTTTCGGATCGACGTAGAACTTGTCGGTGTCAAAACGATCGTGCTCAACCGTTGCGAAGGCTACACTGGCGAGCCACCTGCCGGGAAAAGTTATGGGTTCGCCTTTGAGGAAGCAACGGCGCACGCTGCGCCAGGATGTCCGAGATCGGGACATCATCGAGCAATCACATACGTGCGTTACCATTGCATGTTTTGCAAAATATAGACATGCTCACAACTTTTTTGGGGAAGAACAGGATTTGCTTGATATGAAGATGATCGTCCGCTTCGAAGTCGACGCGTGCATACCAACGGACACTAACACGGCGACAGCTACGAAAACTAGAGCCTCGGACACGAAACGCTCCGCGGAGAAGGTGCCTGACCCTGTACTGGAGCTTGACGTCCTCGCAGAGGCTTTGGAGAACATGAACCTCGTTACCTCTTCCTCTTCACGTGTACCAACCCTACCAACGACTGCTTTGTCGTCATCGTCACCACCATTGTCGACACCGTCATCGCCATCGCCAGCCCTCAACATCATCCGTGCGGGCACACAAGTACCCCAAGAATCGCTTCTCGAATTAGCCTCGCGCTCGAAATACTTCATCGACCAGCTGGACTGGAACGAACTCTACCCGCAACTTGCCCTCTCCAAAACGCCAGGCCTGCGTCTCGGCGTGCACGAGCGCGGCACGTTCACGGAGATGCGCGAATTACAGGTCGATGGTGACGACGGTGTGGGTGCGCGTGCGCGTGCGCCACCGGCCCTTGAGGGGCAGAAGCGTCAGACGGCTGCCCAGCTTGTGCGCCTTGCGCGTGTGCTCGAGGACGTGCAGGAACTCGCGATCATGCGTGGTCCGGGGCCTACGGGCAGCTTTAGTCTTGTTTGTGAAGGTGGCGTGCTCCGCGTTTATGCGCCGCATACAGGCACGAGGAGGAGCTGCTTGCCGCCGGGTGCGAAGGCGCGGTTTTCTCGCGCTTGAGCGCTTGAGCAGCGGCTTCGGATGCAAATTCTACTACATTTAATGGCGTTTAATTTGTTGCCCGGTACCGTATACTGTCACTGTGGGCATTTTACAATGTAATCCGATTCAGTTGCTCTCGACCGACCACTTAGCTGACTGAATTGGATTACGTTGTAAAATGCCCACAGTGTGTGTACGTACTTGTCGGATCGTTGCCACCATTGATATCATGATGCGATCAAATGTAAGAGGGGGTAGGGTCAAATTCACCAAAAAAAAAGTGGGGTGTAGTTCGGGCAAAATTCTTTCTTCGATATTCCATTTTCCCCTTTTGTTGACGGTTCTTCGTCGTTGTTTCTTCGGGGATTCGGATGTAAAGGTCTCTACAACAACAGGGGGGATACTCGGTGAATTACGGATAATAAATGGAGCAGGGGGTGTGGTGCAGAAGTAAGAAGTAAGGTGGCGGCCGATGTATACGGCTCATGGTGCGAGTTGAGCTGAGCTGTGCGCGTGGTTGGGGTCGACATATACAGTAGTACATCGGAATGTGCTCTCTTGAGATGGTTTCACGGCTCGCGCACAAACAGACGGAAGTGACCCCAAATGAATGAATAACGATCGTCTGCTGTACAGGTCACGGTACCATAAGTAATCTTCTCCCCTTCCAGGAGTGTCAACTATTCTTCCACCGGTCCCAGAGAAAAAAAAACTCGGCCAGAATGGATTCCGCGCGGCGCGAACACGCCGTGCACCATCAGTGCAAAATTATGCGAAAACCCGATGATCGTCGAAATTTTACTTACAAAGGCTATAAGGGCGAACAATGTGAGGCTCTGAAACAGTTTGTGCCAGAAAAGAATCACGAAAGAAGGCGGTTGCCCAGCTTTGATAAAAAAAAAAAGAGAAGGCATAGTCAGCAAGTTGTCATGGGACAATGACTTCTCTTCTTGATGGCCCAGTCCCCTCACATTGATGGGAGTGACTTGCTGGGATAGACTTTACGGTAAACAGTCAATTAGACCCCATTTTACAAATGTCGGAAATGCGAGTTCGCTAATATTGACAGTATATGGGGAATGATGGTTACAGTAAGGTGGAGGCTATAAGGACGAGTCGTGGATTAGCATTTTGCAATCTAGCTGGCCGTGAAGCCAGTCAGTTGCTCGTCAAGTGCAATAGTAACCAGTTACGGTGTTATTGGCAGAGTACTAGTACGGTCACGGTCTAGATCGAACCTCGCGATTACCCGGACGAACGGGCAGTATCGGCTACTGAACTTGTAGACTTCCGGTGCTCGTCCTACCTAAGGGGGACGTAAATGCGGGGATTTGATCCTACAAACGAAGCGAGATGAAGGAATCGAAGGATGGACTCGGGCGGATCTAAATCCACATTGCGGGGATGCCGGGGAGGAACAAGGGGCGAAGGACAACGATATGCGTTGTAGGGGACGGAAGGGGTAACCAGGAACACACATGTCATAACTTACAACGTGCTGGGAACAGTTTGGACGATTCTCCAGTCGACCTAAACAGTATCCTTTTTGGGGGGACAGATCGACAGCCGCCAGCAGTGAGATTGATGGAGAAAGCAGTTTCAGGAGGGAGAAAGTCTCAAGTGAGCTCTGGTCAAGCGGGAAAAGATATCAGCATGGCTTGCCACACAGTCTGTGATGAGTAATACCTCGTCAAGGGGATTACGAGCTGGAATCCTGGTGGATAAGGAAATGGGTTGGATGCGCCTTCCACTGAGTCTTACCTCGGGGGAATGGTTACCCATGGTCTTTTCTCCAGGCCACCGGGCTTAGGGTGGTCGATTTCAGCCGCAGATTCGAAAGTTGTGACCTAGAACATGGTCAACAGAACCCCCCTGCCCCTTTGGTGGAGGCACCCGAGGATAGGACAAATCGCCTAGTTTAGTTGCCGCATCGGAGATCCTTTCGACACGGATGGTTGTAAAAAAGGACCTGTACGGCTGTACCCCTAGTCTGCCGAAGCGGGGCTATACATTTCTCCAGAATTAGGACATGAGAGGAAGATGCAAGAAGCAGGAATGGGGCAGTTAAGCAACATGCGGAGCCTGTCTGCACCGGCGTCAAACAGAAGGGCCCAGATCAGCTGCGTGGGTTGGCTCCGACTGTTGTCCGCAAAAGACGTGAATAGCAGGCAAGACACAATGAGCTGACGAAGCGGTAGTCGAGACGAGATCACATATCCGAAGATGTGCCGAGTCGAAGGGGAAAGATAGGAAGAGGACGGGATTGCCTTGTGTGGCGGCCGGAGAGTCGTCGGAGAGTCACAGTTCAAAGTCCGACAAGATCGCCGCTATCCAAGTTGACAATGACGCGCGTCGCACTGGAGAGCTAACGTGCGAGTGCGAGTATATCACCCTCTATTCCTGCTCCCCTCTTCTTTCTTTCCTGCGACATTCTTCCCTCCCATATGCCGGACATGTCCGCTATCGCAAACCCGCAGCAGAGGCAGTTCAACCCATACACAGAAAATGGCGGCACAATTCTCGCCGTCGCAGGTGCTGACTTTACCGTCATCGCCGGTGACACCCGTCAAAGCGAAGGCTACAGCATCCAGACTCGCTATGCCTCAAAAGTGTTCCGCTTGTCCGTTCAGTTTCCCTGAAATAAAAAAAGGGCACCTATTGACGCGACGCTCTAGGACCGACCGCGCTGTACTCGCCGTGAATGGTTTTGCGGCAGATGGAAATATGTTCGTAAAAAAGGTCAAGCAAAGACTCGAGGTATACTCCCGTTCGATCGCATATTGACGCGTCTCTCTGTGCTCACTACTCCACCTTGCCAGTGGTACCGACACAACCACGCGAAGGATATGCCTCTCCGCTCCATCGCTCGTCTAATTCAAACGATGTTATACGCACAACGCTTCTTCCCTTATTATGTTTACAACATCCTCGGCGGTATTGAGGAAGATGGTAAATCTATTCCCTTTTTTGGCCCGTCCCGAATATAAGCACTGATGCGTTCTTAATTAATGCGCAGGAACTGGCGCAGTTTACTCTTTTGATCCAGTGGGTTCGTACGAGCGCGAGGCCTGTCGTGCCGCGGGGGCTGCACAGTCTCTCTTGCAACCCTTCCTCGACAATCAGGTGAGCATCCTGGTGGCGATGATTTCCTTACATGTTGCGAATTACGCCCTTGTCCCTCCCCGACCCCTCTCCGAGTATTTTCCGGGCCCCCTGCTGACTCCGCCTTGCTTAACCAGATCTACTTCAAGAACCAGACACCTGCACGGGGCGTTTCGCACCCAGCGCACTTGCCTTTACCCGACGTTCTCTCCATCGTGATCGACTCGTTCACCAGTGCGACAGAGCGTCATATCGAGGTATGCGTCTATTACATATTTCTATGGATGGGCATATCGATCGATCGTGACCCAAACACCAGGTTGGCGATGGGCTAGAGATGTACATTGTTATGGCAAAAGGACGGACGTTACCTGACGCAGTAACAAATTTCCTGCCCGAGGAACTGCCTTCCACGGGTGATGGGGAGAGGGTATTCGTGCTGAAACGGGATTTGAAGAAAGATTAGCTCTGTATAATAGCATGGACCGTTGACCGTGCATCACCGTATTGTCGCATGTACAATAATATTTTTGGGCGTTTTGGTGTCACAAAAAAAGTTGGTTGTCACGTCTCGCCTCGCCACAGGGCGGAACTCAGTTGGTAAGGAAACCCAAAACAGGAACAAATTCAACGCTGTCTCACCACGCTCGTCCACACTCCACTCCTTTTCTCCTTTCCCTTCGTCCCCGTCACTCCCGCCGTTCCTTCTTTTCTTTTCTGCCCACGTCCACAAAGCGTGCCATCCCAATCCCTCCATCTATACCCCCCACTCCCAAAGCCTCCCAATGCTCCTCGCATCTCTCGCCGTTCTCATCAGCGCGTCCGCCTCTACCCTCGCTCAGCAGACACAGATAGCGTACGACTCGGCCCATAATGTCACCCCAATCACCGGTACATGGTCTTCAGGCGCAATGAACGTGGTAACCGGCGCTGTGCGTATATGTTCGTGCTCTTGCTGTGGCACTTATTCATTCGGGCCAAATGGCGTAGCAATTCGTAAATGCTAACAACCAAAGTTTCAATTACCCAAAAAATACTGGTATATCTTTTGCATTGTGCGTCGATTTCTCCGTTTATTTTATCAAGAGCCGAAGAGATTGAGCTCTCTTTTATCTTTTTTTCTATAGCAATGAAGCCCTTGGGTGGTTCGAAGTTTTACGATACCGGATGACTGGCAATGGTGCGTCGCCTCTGCTCACTGTGGCCATATTTTCCCCCTAACATGCAACCCACTCATGCCTGAAGGTTCATATCCAAACTGCCCCACCACCGTCCTTAATTGGTCCCATGGGTATCTGAAATTTGAACCGAATGGCTCAATGGTCCTCATCCCCGTCGGCGATGGCTTTCAGCAGATCGAGGATCCCTGCGCCGCAAGATCTGACTTTACAGAGGCGTACAATGCCACGGAACTCTACCAGTCATGGCAAATTTTCAATGACCCAGTAGACGGGCCCAAACTTCACATGTTCGCATTTGATGGATCACCCGTTCCACCGTTTCGACTACTCTCTGCAACGCCAAACATGTTACCGAATCAAAGACTTCACAATACCACACCGTCGACCACCGTATTAAAACGCTCAATGGCCAATGTCGCGCCGCCGATTCGCTGGTGGAATGTGGCCGCTACGACAACCATCGGCGCGATGCTTGGCAGCGTGTTCCTTCTTTAGTTTGAATCATTTATAGTGGGGAGCCGCTGCACAGGTTGGAGCGGAGCGGGGTAGACGGAGAGCAGGCCAGTCATGGACTCGGAGCAGACACTTTGCCAAATCATAAACGCACACGTCGCATTTCTTTTCTTTCTCCCCTCTTTTTACCCTCTTCATACCCGATCAGGTGAGGGAAACACGTTCATTTGTTGCTACGCTTATCTCCTTCACAAGCACGCACCGCCACTCGGCCGTAATCCTACGCTTCGATCACAGCAGCAATTTTTTTTTTAGCCCCCAGCAATTTTTTATTCACTTAATTCTCCCATTGTCTGCTCTTGTGCGCTGTGATCTGACCGTCGCGGTCCGTTTGTCTCGAGTACGTTAGTGTATGAGATTATCTGACGTAGGTACAGATACAGTAGGCTAGCCGGGTATACTCTTTGCTGAACCTAATTCAGTAAGCTGGAGAGGGTGATGATAATGTTACCTTCACCAGGTGTGATGTTCCTCTTTTCGTTCATGTCTCTGAGTAGACCATCACACGAGTTTGGCTAACCGCCCGTGAATGACGTCGTAAGTGGCTAGTCGGTATGTCCAAACTTAGTTTCGTCTCAGCACAACTGTAGGGAATTTGTATTTGACGGTGAGCACTACGGTAGGTATTCACGAGATGCTCCTGTATATGGCGATTCAACGTGAAAAAGAAAAGGGGGTGGTCACGGAAAAGGTGATTATCTGCCGTACATAGCATGGAAGCCTGCCAGTGTGGCACACTTAGCACGTCGGAAACTTGGAACTCGGGATGGCGTGCGCGCGCAGAAATCCATGTGTACACAACGTGCCCGTCACGTACGTAATTTATACATATACGTATTTGTATTGTTCCCGCGAGTACTGTACGGAAACCCAGACCCAGACTACAGAGTAAAATATACGAGGTGATCACAATTAACGGCCGTGGGTTTCTCGGGATGTCATACGTCGTACTAGTACTTTTGTAGTACAATATTTTAGTAGCACCGACGGCGGTGGCGGTGGCATGTAGTGCGGGGATTGGACGGAATGCCCTGTGAATTGAGTTGACTAGCGCGGAACTCTTACACGGTGGGTGCGGCCGTAACGGTAAAAGCACCGCACCACTAAAAACCGTCATGTGAGTCTCATTCTCACATCCCGCGGGGAGTGGAACGCCGAAGCTGAGATTCCTTGGAGCACTTGATGTGAAAATTTTGCCAGTAGGGGCGGGCGTAGAGTACATCGTGACGAACTTTTTGCGTTTCCCAATCTTTCCAAAGAACCGTGATAGAGACGTTGTGTTCACATCAGGTTTACCTTGGTCTGTGATAGTATCGATCCAGGGTGTACTACGGAGAGCCGGACAGGTTCAATTAGGGCCACGGGCATAGGGCGAAGCCGAAATTAGACCCATGCGCGTGCTATACTTTGCCCTGCATCAAGTCTGTGATTGTAGCTGTGCAATTGCCATATCGAACCCGGTCGTGACACATAAACGTTGGAGCTAAAAGTAGAATTAGTACGAGGAGGATTTAGTGTAAGTGATGGAAAGACTCCGAGGGGGGTGGGAATATTAATACGTATGATCATATATCACCACAGCCTGATCCGAAAAATAAGGATTCACGTTAGCGTGTTGGCAAATATAAGTTATCAAAGGCCACTCGGAGTGTGTATAGCCCCCTTGATGGCGCATTTGTGGATATGCGTTATTATTGGGGTCTGTCTGAGAGAGCGAGACTTGCCACTTCTTGTCGTAAACAGTTGAAAGGCCACGTTGCCGCTTGGAGATAAGGCAAACGAAGATCGACGACGGAGAGATCCTTCTGGGGCACGAGGACGGAGGAAACAGGAGGGGGATGGGGAAAGAAACACCTGAGTACGATATGCGGCAGCCACTTTGGCGCTTCTTCTCGTGCCTGCGGAACCCAGGACCAGGTGATGAAGTCATACCCGATTGTGGAAAGAAAGCAACATCACGCGGGTCGCGCCAGATGCACTGGCAGCAGATGACATGCGGGTCTTGACCCATGTGCTTCGCTTAACCTGAGGAAAACCCTGTCTGCCCCACGGGACTTAAGAAGGCCGGCCACGCAGCCCACTAGGGTCGTTCGTTGTATTATTACGTGCTTTGCCCCACCGTTCTGCTTCCATATTTTCCTTCCTCGGGATTTTGAAGGGGGTCGGGTCGGGTCGGTACTCGCTCCCGGCGACAGTGGCTGCTGCTGCTAAACGATCCGCGGCGCTTCGGCTTCGTTCCTGTTATGTACTGTGCTGTACTGTGTCCGCGCGCGTGTGTGGGGGGGTTTGCAACGGAGATCTGCATTTTGATAATTCTACACTCCAGTACTGTAGCAGGGCCCGACATACTAAAGCTGTCGGCTTCGGAGATGATGACAAGATGTAGGGAGATGTGAAATGAACGGTACTCGGATAGAATGGATGGATGTACAAGGTCGATTGCGCCGTTATCGCTATTGCAGCTCGACGGAATAGAGCGACCCCCAGGCCCAGAATCGAGAATCCCCCACACGGGACTTCGACTGCGGAAGGAAGAAAGAAAGGAAGTGCGAGTAGGGAGTGCGAACCAGATGCAGGACGGGGATGTATGATTTCGTCCGCGGCGAGGCAAGCGAAATGTTGGTGATGTCTCACTGGCATAATGGCATTGGCACCATCGTATCTATATAGCCTAAATCGATCTGCGGTTGAAGCGCAGAAGGTCAGGCCGGTCAGGTGTCGTGCTCGCATGCGTGTATAGGGACTTGTGTGGCGGTGAACGTTGAACAAGAGCTGCCTATGAGGTTCTTGGCGTCACGCG
>WNFO01004689.1_pt1 | contig 11827 bp, 11 predicted proteins | sample 5400251 | NCBI WGS metagenome assembly WNFO01 (sample SAMN13153354, study PRJNA577476) | soil metagenome | isolation source: 100 cm saprolite under Madrone tree | place: USA:California | collected 2016-06-14
GGTTTCGGTACAACACGAGCGCTGGCTCTTTCCTGTGATACAGCCGAACGTTTCCAGAAATGTGACGGCCGCAGTACAAATTCTGTTTGAGCCGCATAAATTGTTCCCGCATTCTGCCGCGAACGCGCCGGGAGCTGCGATGGCGACGGGAGACCGGCCATGAATTACACGGGTAGCGCTCCTGCTCGTCAGCCTGTGCCCGAGTTGCCGGAACACGAACTCCTCGCCCCGTCTGGACCCGAGAAAGTGTCGCAGGGTCCTGGAAACTCGGTCGCACACCTGCGGCTTCTCTGGGAGCGCCGCCGGTTGCTTGCCCGCGTTGTTGTTTACGGGCTGCTTGCGAGCACGCTTATTGCATTCCTTATCCCGCCTCGCTACGAATCGGTTGCACGCCTTATGCCTCCCGATTCCAACCAGTCCGGCGGACTGGCTATGGCCGCCGCTGCGTTATCCGGCGGCGCCGGAGGGATGGGGAGCATTGCGACAGAAATGCTCGGTCTGAAGAGCACCAGCGACATTTTCGTCGGCATTCTCTCCAGCCGCACGGTCCAGGACAAACTCATCCAGCAGTTCGATCTGAAAAAGCTGTACGGGGACCGCCGCATGGAAGATGCGCGCAAGGACTTAGCCGAGCGCACCGGTATCGCCGTGGACCGGAAGAGCCAAATCATCACCGTTGCTGTGAGAGACCACGACCCAAAGCGTGCCGCTGCAATGGGTGAGGCGTATGTTGAGGAACTCAACCGACTTGTCGCCGAGTTGAGCACTTCGTCCGCTCGCCGCGAGCGCATCTTTCTTGAAGGGCGCCTGCAAGCGGTGAGTAAGGACCTAGAATCAGCGGAGAAAGAGTTCAGCCAATTCTCCAGCAAGAACTCGGCGATCGACATTAAGGAACAGGGCAAGGCCATGGTGGAAGCGGCAGCGACCCTACAGGGGCAGCTGATTGCCGCGGAAGCCGAACTCGAAGGCCTTAAGCAGATTTACACAGATAACAATGTGCGTGTGCGCTCCGTTAAGGCGCGGATGAACGAGTTGAAGCACCAACTCGAGAAGCTGGGTGGAATGGGAGAGGATGCCGCGGCGCCCACCGATCAGCAGCAGGGCTCACTATATCCGTCGATCCGCAAGCTCCCGCTGCTCGGCGTTGCCTATGCGGACCTCTATCGCCGGACGCGAGTGCAGGAAGCGGTTTTCGAATCCTTGACCAAGGAATACGAACTGGCCAAGGTCCAGGAAGTCAAAGAAATACCGACCGTGAAGGTGCTTGATCCTCCGAACATTCCAGATAAGAAATCGTTCCCGCCGCGCCTGGTGATCATGCTCTTCGGAACGGCACTTGCCTTTGGTTTAGCGACGACTTGGGTATTTGGAAGGACCTCTTGGGACCAAACGGATTCGAGCGATCCGACGAAAGCTTTTGCACAAGAAGTTCTTACAACAATGAAGGCGAGCATCCCGAAGTTCGCGCAAAACGGGTCCGGAGATCATTCCGGCATCGGCAAATCGTGGAACTGGACCAGGCGGGACCGGAAAAATGACCAAGCGTCGAAATAACTCCCCACATTGACGTGGGTAATGACTTTGAATGCGGTGGGTTACAAGGGACAAAGGGCCGAAGTGTTCAGCGGCGGCAGAGGAGTCAGGAGAGATGGCAAGTTCCTTTCATGTTGTCTTGCAGTCCAGCGCGGATTGGCGATGCGAGAACCAAAATCAGAGGAACGCTTCTCAGGTACTCAATTTCAAGAGAGAAGGGGCGGGTCTTAGGGCATGAACGGCACAGCCGCACGCCAAGCGCCGACGCTACCGGTGGGGGAGTCGACTCCAGGGGGGGAATTTGCACCAAATACCTGGCTTGACGCCGGAGACAGCCCCTTCTTTCAAACGAGATCGCAACGTCGGCGGGTCGGATATGCTCGCCAAGCGTCATATGTAGCGATTGACGTCTTTTTGGTTTGTCTCGGGGCAATTGTCTTATATGGTGCCCGTTTCGGTTTCGCGCACCACTTGGGCATAGAGATCGCTTCTGCTCGTCAGCTCATTCATCAGGCGTACACCCATACCTACCCCGCCTTCCTACTGCTTTACGTCGCCCTGATTGTGATGGCCTGCATGAGCCAGCATCTATACCGCACGTCGAGAGAAATTAGAGCGTTGGAAGAAAGCTTCAAGGTGGCCAAAGCGGTCGGATTCGCCACAGCGTTACTAGTTCTCTTCGTTTTCGTCTCCGGCAACAAGGAAATCTCCCGAATGATTGTTGCCTCCGCCGGCGTCGCAAATCTCGGCACATTAGCTGGCTGGCGCTACGCCAAGCGGCTCTATGTTCTTAAGCGCGCACGCCGCGGTGAAGGGGTATCACGCACCCTGATCATCGGGGCGGGGAAATTGGGACAGACGCTGGCTCTCTGGCTCGAGAATAATCGCCAATTAGGTTACTCGGTCTGCGGCTTTTTGGATGTGCATCCGAATGGCGATGCGCGGGTATTGGGATCAATCCACGATCTTAAGAAAATCGCTCTGGAGCAATTCGTCGACCAATTGTTTGTAACGCTGCCCGCGGATCGCGAAGTCGTCAAGGAAATTTGGGTCGAAGCACGGCGATTGCGTCTCAATTTAAACGTGGTACCGGACATTTACGATGGACTGGGATGGCGTGCGCCCATAAGGTCGGTCGGCGGTTTTCCGGTTATCGAACTGCACGGGCAGCCTATTCGGGGATTCGGCCTGGGGGTGAAACGCGTCATCGACGTCGTTGTAGCCTCCGTCGGGTTTGTTGTTGCCGCGCCGCTGCTTGCAGTCGCGGCTATATGGATTCGGTTGGATTCCCGTGGCCCCGCTATCTATTCCGCGCTGCGCGTGGGAAAGAAAGGGAAAAAATTCCGATGCTACAAGCTGCGGACGATGGTCGACGATGCCGATGCTCACAAGGAGACCTTGCGCGCGGCGAATGAACGAAACGGTCCGTTCTTCAAGATAGAAAAGGACCCGCGTCTAACGCGGTGCGGTCGATGGCTGAGGAAGTACAGCATCGATGAATTGCCGCAACTGGTGAACGTTCTGCGCGGGGACATGAGCTTGGTGGGGCCGCGGCCGCATCCGGTAGACGATTACGAGCGCTACACGCTCGAGCACCTTCGACGGCTGGATGTGAAACCGGGCATAACGGGGCTGTGGCAAGTGAAGGCGCGGCAGGATCCGTCGTTCGACACGACGATGAAGCTGGATCTGGACTACATTGAGAACTGGAACCTGCGGATGGACTTGCGGATCCTGTTGGATACGATCCCGGTGATTGTGAGGGCGAACGGAAGTTAAAGTGAACCTTGAGGGATGGAAGCGGAGTATCCGACCCCCCTGTTTTTTGTAAGTGTTGCTTCTAAAGGAGTTGCGGACCGATTTTCTGTAAGTGTTGCATCTAAAGGGGTTTAAGTCCTTTAGAAGTAACAGTTGCGAGGGGGCCTTGTAAGTGTTGATAATAAAGGAGTTGTTGGGCGGATGCCTCGTAAGTGCGGATTCTAAAGGAGTTAGGAGGGTTCGTGGCGGTAGCGAGGCTGGCTTCGAGTAAATCACGTGGAATAGTAGCACAAGCGTTAACAGATGTCAAGGGGATTCGGCAGGGATGGCGGCGTGGAAAGGATAAGGAATGGCCGTAGCGGACAGAACCATGGGATTGCTGCCGACGCCCGCGAGACTCCGCATTTGGAGACGGCGATGGGCAGCGGACGCAGGCTTTTGGTCGGTAGTGGATCAAGGCGCCGTGTCTGCGGGAAACTTTCTCACCACAATTCTGCTCGCACGATGCCTCCTGCCGTCCGAGTATGGCATCTATGCGCTGTTCTTCGCGCTGATGCTGTTCATGATCTATCTAAACTCGGCGGTGATTGTCTACGGGCTGTCGCTTCACGGAGCGGTTGGATCGGACGCCGAGTTGCGCTCTCTTGCGGGCGGTTCGCTAGTCCTCGCCGGGGGATTGGCGCTCATCCTCGGGCTAGCTACCGGCGCTGTGGCGGCGCTTTTCCACCGAGCGTTCCTGGCGCCATGGATTTTGTTGGCGCTTTTGTTCTGGCAGCTCCAGGAGACGACGCGGCGCGCGTTGATGTCCCGCCTGCGGTTTCGCGACGCGGTTGGGGGCGACGCCCTGAGTTACCTGGGCCAAACAGTCTGCATTGCTTTCCTGTTCGTTGGGCACCGGCTGACAATCACCTCCGCATTCGGGGCAATGGCAGCGACTTCGGCTGCGGCGGCTCTTCTTCAGGCTGCTCAGTTGAAGCTCACCCTACCGGACTTCCGCGGAGCGTTCCGCCTGCTCCCAAGGTTCTGGGACACGGGACGGTGGGCGCTGCTGGTAGGTGTCGCTCAAGCTTTCATCGGCCAAGCGCTGCTCTGGTTCCTCGCTCTCCGGGGGATGGCGGAAGTGGCCTCTTTCCAGTCCATTCTCAATTTGGTCCGCGGTATGAATCCGGTGATGTTCGCTATTGGCAGCGTACTCCTTCCAACGGTTGCAAGCCTGCAAAAGAACTCGGGAGCGGGATTGCGTGTCGCTCGGCGCTACTGCGTTCTTGGCGCAGTTCTACTTCTGCCGTTTTTCGCAGTAATTTTTGTCTTTCCTGGCATGGTGCTTCGGCTGCTGTACGGCGCGGGCTCTCCTTACGTGGGACTAGGAACGGGGCTGAGGGTGCTCGTCGTAGGGTCCGCCTTAGCGTACGTGACGCACGTCCTGACAATGTATTACTTCGGGCTGTCGAGGAGCGACGTGGTGTTCCGCTGCGAGTTGGTGGCTGCCGCTACTGCGGTCGTCGGAGGTCTTCTACTGGCCACGCGGGACGGGGTTCTCGGCGCTGCCATGGCATACGATCTGATGTATGCCGCCGAGGCGGCCGCGTTCATCTGGTATTTGCGCCACGGCGCTCCCGCAATGGTTGCGAGACAAGAGGGGCTGTCCCGTTTGTGAATTGTAAACAAGACTCCGCAGAAGGAGGAAAGAGGGAATGTCGAGGACCATGCCGCCCAGTTCGTTAAATCGGGAGAATTAGTTGCAACCCCGGATTCGCGCGAGCAGGCCGAACGCCGTTCCCCAATTCCAATGCCTAAAGCACAAATTGGAGTAGTTGTTCCGACGCTAAACAGTGCGGCGACGCTGACCTGGACGCTGTGCTCTCTGCGCAGCCAGAGGGACGTCACTCTTGAGATCATTATCGCGGACAGCGGCTCCACAGATGGGACGGCCGACATCTGCAAGTTCTGGGACGTCCGGACGATTTACGTGCCGCCAGGAAATATGTATCGAGCCATTAATACCGGTCTCCGCCAACTCGACGCCGAATGGGTCACTTATCTCAATTCGGACGACAGCGTCTACCCTGATTCCTACTCGCGGCTGGTGGCTCGGGGGGAAGAGCAACATGCGTCGTTCGTGTATGCGGACTGTGACTTTGTGGACTACGAGGGCCGCTTCCTGTTCGTGATGAAATCGCCGGCGCCTCATCGACTTCCGGGGTTGGTTCGGTTGAGCCCGCTCTTCAGAGGGCGTGTGGGGTTCGGCCAGCCGGCTGCAGTCTATCGAAAAAGCGTTTTCGAGGAGCTGGGAGGATTCGACGAGAAGTACCGCAATATCGGCGATACCGATTTCTTCTTTCGATTGATTACCTCAGGGCATCCAGTGGCCAAGCTGCAACGGCCCCCAGTTGCGGCTTTTCGTCTTCATCCCTCACAGCTTAGCAACCGCTTGGGCGCAAACATGGATGAGGAGTTAGCCTCGTTTCGAAAGAGGACGAAGGTCCGAGCTTCGCTGGGCGATCTTCTAGATGTGGTGTCCTGGCGGCTGCAGAACTCGCCAATCTACCTTTGGCGCCTCAGCGGGCTGAGACCTTAGATAATTTCATGAATAATCGAAACAATCCGCTGAGGCTGGCAGGGAAAGCTTGGTCTTTCCTGCGGAGTGGAGACATTCATGGGCTCTGGTCTTCTGCGAGGCATAGGGCGATGGTAGCCAAGTGGTACAAAGAAGACGGAGAAAATGCACTGCGCTTTAATTATCCTTTGACCTTTGAAAGCACTGTATTCGATATCGGCGGATACCGGGGAGACTTCGTTAGAGAAATCGTTGCTCGATATGATCCTCACGTGTACGTTTTTGAGCCAGTCCCGGAGTTCTTTGAGCAGCTCGTGAAGGAATTTGGGACAAGTCCAAAGGTAAGGATATGTGATTACGGGCTCTCAGATGTTGATTCGATCTCGCAGATGGCGCTGGCTGATGAGGGCTCTAGTATTTACATGGCAGGCGAAATGCAAACCATGGTCCGGCTTCGTGATATCCAGACAGTTGTCCAAGAACTCAGGATCAACCGAATCGATTTAATCAAGATCAACATCGAAGGTGGGGAGTATAAATTGTTGCGCAGGATGTTGGGAACGGGACTCGTTTCTGCTTGCCAAGACATCCAGGTCCAGTTCCACGGTTTTTACCCTAATGCCCAAAGGCTTCGGTCGGAAATTCGCAGCGCTTTGCAACGGACGCATTTCATTACGTATGACTACCCATTCGTCTGGGAGAACTGGCGCAAGAGGCCTAGGAACGGAGTGAAAAATTAGGACTTTAGTGAAATCCGCCGCCGGCACGGCAAGTCTCTCTCTCGGTGTCCAGAGCCCGTCAGACAATTGGGGGAAGGTTGCTGTTTTTCTGATCGTCGGGTATCTCAGCATGACCAGGTCGTTCGCCTATCTTGGGCTACCTTGGATCAGCCTTTACCTCGGCGAGATGACCCTAGCAGCGTTCCTGTTTTTTGGTCCAAGGACCGAACAAGGCCCCTGGCTGCGGGTCGCACGCCACGTGCGGCGGCTGCGGCGTTTCGAATGGCTGCTCCTTCTGCTGCTTTGCCATGGAGCCTTAGAAGCGCTGCGCGGTATTTTGTCGGGCTATCCGGCGTTCACGGCGGCCCGCGACACCGCGTTCAATTACTATCCTCTCTTCCTCTTTCTTGGGATCTGGGTTGGCTTGCGAGATAGAGACTTCCTACGGAGGGCGGCACGCGCTCTCGCTTGGTGGAACGGATGCTACGGGTTGGCCTATGTTCTTTTTCTAGGCCATTTATCGTGGACTATGCCCGGAACATCGGGTGCTTCTGTAGATGTTCCCCTGTTCGGCCAGCCGTACGGGTCTGGGATGGCGCTTCTCGGCCTGGTCGCCTTTGAGCCACGGCTTAGGCGGGTTTGGCACCTAATTGCCCTCAACACTCTTGTCATGCTTTGGGTCCAGATCCGGGCGGAATGGGTTGGGTTTGCAGTGGGGGCGCTGGTATTCGCTTGGTGCACGAAGCGGGTGAAACCCTTGGCGATCGCCACTGCTGCGGCAGTTATTCTGTTGGCAGTTATGTATGTTGCGCATATCGATCTTCCGTCGCCGGAGACTCGCGGTGGGCGAATTAGTGCCGACAATCTCGTCGCCAGGGCGGTAGCACCGTTTAACAAGGACTTGGCCGCGGGTCTGGCTAGCAAAGAGGACGTTGCGCAATTTACTGGCAACGCGGAGTGGCGGCTGGTGTGGTGGGCCATGATCTGGGAGCAGGTGCATGCGACTACTTCTAGTACCCTTCTCGGCTTTGGTTATGGCTACCCCATCGGGGATCTGAACCCCTTCATTGAGGCGGGAGAGTTCATCCAAACGCCGCACAACAGTTTTTTCTATGCGCTTGGGTTTTCCGGGTGGATTGGTGTACTGCTTTTTGGTCTTCTGCAAATCGAACTCCTGCGGTTGCTTTGGCGCGGCTACACGATTACCTGCCAGCCCTTTGGGCTGATGTGCTGGGCGGCGCTGCTTTTTGGTTCCATGTTCCAAGACTTCTTTGAGGCGCCTTTTGGAGCCATCCCCTTCTACCTACTGGCCGGCGTAGCGCTCGCGCCCGGGCTGCTCTCCGCCAGAGTCGCCCCGGCAGGGGCAGCAGCCTTGCCCATCCCGCCTCCCGCGCGGATGGCCGAGGCTTGAGGCTCGCGAATGAAGATTTTGGTCGCGCATAACGCTTATCAGCAGCAGGGTGGGGAAGACGCAGTTGTGGCCGCGGAGCGGAGGCTGCTCGAAGCGCACGGGCACGTGATAGTCCGGTATCAGCGTAACAACGATGAGCTGCGTAACGGAGGTGGCCTCCCATTGAAGGCAGGATTTGAGACGGTCTGGGCGTCGCGGTCGTTTCGCGATATAAAGGCGCTGATCGCGAAGGAAGAACCAGACTTGGCGCATTTTCACAACACGCTTCCGTTGATTTCGCCGGCGGCATACTACGCTTGTGCGGGAGCCGGGGTGCCGGTGGTGCAAACGCTGCACAACTATCGGTTGCTGTGCCCTAGCGCGACGTTAATGCGTGGTGGAAAAGTTTGTGAAGATTGCATCGGAAAGAACGTGGCGTGGCCTGGAGTCGTCCACGCGTGCTACCGAAAGAGCAGAGCGGTGACGGCGGCCGTGACGTCGATGCTCGCGGTACACCGAGCGATGGGAACGTGGCGGAAGAAAGTGGATGTGTACGTGGCGCTGACGGAGTTCGCTCGGGGGAAATTCGTGGAAGGCGGGCTTCCGGCAAAACGGATCGTTGTGAAACCAAATTTCGTGGTGCGCGATCCCGGAGCGAAGATAGGCACGGGCAGGTCTGCGTTGTATGTTGGACGGCTATCTGAGGAAAAAGGGCCGCGGGTTTTGCTCAAAGCCTGGGCGCGACTGGGCGGGGGCATTCCATTAAAGATCGCCGGCGATGGCCCTCTCAGAGAGGAATTGAGGCGACAAATTGGAGCCACGGGACTGATCGGAGCGGAACTGCTGGGGCTAGTGAGTCCGGAAAAGATTGCTGGCCTGTTACACGGCGCGCGCTTCCTCGTGTTTCCGAGTGTGTGGTATGAGGGCTTTCCAATGACGATCGCGGAAGCGTTTGCATGCGGCGTGCCGGTGATTGCTTCGCGGCTGGGTTCGATGGCGGAAATCGTCGCGGATGGGAAGACGGGGCTGCATGTTACTGCCGGCGATGACGTCGATTTGGCCGCGAAGGTGGAATGGGCATGGACGCACGCGGAGGAAATGGAAGAGATGGGGCGAGCGGCGCGGCGCGAATTCGAGGAGAAGTACACGAGCGCGACGAATTACAAAAGGCTGATGGAAATTTATGAGATGGCGATGGCGAGGCCGGTTTCCGAGACGGCGGAGTTGATGGCTGCGAGATAGGCGATGTCGACAGAACTTTTTCTTCCAGACGAAACGGCGAGGCAAGACGATGGCGAACGGTGACACCTGAGCAGGTGAGCGAGGCTGCCGAAGAGGTGTTAAGCGAGGTGCAAACCGTATGCGGAGAGGCGGCAAGCGCAACGTCCTAGGCGTGTTGATCGACGCTGTGGATTATGAAGGCGCCGTGGAGGCGATTCTACGGGCGGCGCACGAGCGCCGCGCGTATTCGGTATCTGCGCTTGCCGTGCATGGGGTTATGACAGGAGTTCTTGATCGTGAACACCGGTACCGTCTGAATCATTTCGATCTACTTGTGCCGGATGGTCAGCCAGTGCGGTGGGCGATACGCTTTTTGCACGGCACCAAACTACGGGACCGCGTCTATGGCCCGCAACTCACTCTTAAGTTGTGCCGGGCCGCCGCTCAGGAGGGTCTTGCGGTGTATTTCTACGGCAGCACGCCGGAAGTCCTCGAGGGTCTTTGCGCGAATTTGCGAAGAATGTTCCCTGATCTGACCATAGCGGGGACGGCACCGTCGAAATTCCGAAGGCTGTCGCCTGCAGAAAAAGAAGATGTAGCGCGGCGAATCCAGGATTCTGGCGCAGATATTGTTTTTGTCGGGCTTGGCTGTCCGAGGCAAGAGGTGTGGACCTATGAGTTTGCACGCGTGCTTTCGATGCCCGTCTTGGCCGTTGGGGCCGCGTTTGCGTTCCATGCCGGAAAACTTTCTCAGGCCCCTTCGTGGATGCAGGATGCGGGACTGGAATGGCTATTCCGGTTGGCGAGGGAGCCACGAAGGTTGTGGAAACGGTATTTGTTTCTAAATCCCGCCTATTTATTGTTGTTGCTCCTACAAGGTGTAAAGCTTTGCGGATTTTCGGACGGAGGCCGACAGCCCGAGTCGGAGCTGCCGTTCGGATAAACGCCGAGAGTTTGATGACGAATTTGTGACAGAATACTTAGGGGGAACGCTGATGAGCAATCATCTCGATTTGGTGCTGGTGACTGGGGCGGGCGGATTCATTGGGGGGAATCTTGTCCGGGAGCTGCGCGGGCGGGGCTACAAGAGGATTAGAGCGGTGGACGTGAAGCCGATGGAGGAGTGGTACCAGAGATTCGAGGATGTGGAAAATTTGGTGCTGGATCTGAATCTGAAGGAAAACTGCGAGAAGGCGGCGCAGGGCGCGCGGGATATCTACAATCTGGCGGCGAATATGGGGGGAATGGGGTTCATCGAGCACAACAAGGCGCTGTGCATGCTGTCGGTGCTGATCAATACGCACATGTTGCAAGCGGCGGTGAAATTTGGGGCGAAGAGATATTTTTATTCGTCGTCGGCGTGCGTGTACAACGGAGAGAAGCAGAAGACGTATGAGGCGCCGTCGCTGAGGGAAGAGGATGCGTATCCGGCGCTGGCGGAGGATGGCTATGGATGGGAAAAGCTGTTTTCCGAGCGCATGTGCCGACACTTCCGCGAGGATTTCGGCCTGTACACGCGAGTGGCCCGTTTTCATAACGTGTACGGACCTTGGGGGACGTGGTACGGCGGGCGGGAGAAAGCGCCCGCGGCGATCTGCCGGAAGGTGATCGAAGCGAAGATTTCCGGCAAGCACGAAATCGATATCTGGGGACCGGGTAATCAGACGCGAAGCTTCATGTACATTGATGACTGCTTAAGAGGGATCGATTTGATTATGAACTCGGATATTCTGGAGCCGATTAATCTAGGATCGAGTGAGGCCGTAACGATCAACCAACTGGTCGATATTGCGGAGGAAATTGCCGGCGTTACGTTGAAGCGCAATTACGATCTTAGCGCGCCTAAAGGTGTCAATGGTCGGAACAGTGACAACTCTCTTATCCAGAAGTATCTTAGTTGGGAGCCCGACACGTCTCTACGGATAGGTATCGAAAAAACGTATCGCTGGATTTACGACCAATATCTGGCGCGCGAGAGAGGCGAGGCAGGAGTCGTCCGTGAAGCCGCGGCAGTTGCAAGATAGATCATTTATCCGATCGAAGTCGGCAGCGTACCGCGTGCCATCCTATGGTTTGCCGAAGGCACTGGTGGACGCCCCTGGGTCACTGCCGAGCTATCCCGCCCACGACCGAGAAGTACTCACATCAGCTCCAGACCCTAGCCTCGTCTTAGTATTGCAACCGGAAGCGATGAATGCAGCTGGCTCTTCGGATGGTCCTTTCCGGATTCCGGGGGTATTGTTTGCAGAAAGACTATGGATAAATTGAAGGTTCGAAGTCGAGAACCATCCGAAAACAAAACTCCTCAAAAACCCTCCGAAATGATCTGATGAGAATTAGAGTTCGATTACAGGTTCGAAGCCGGGTGCAGGCACGAAGTCGAGAACAACTCGAGAACAACTCGAAGTCGAGAACAGTTCGAGAACAGAACCCCCAAATACCGACCAAAACCGTGACATACGACGCAGCAAGAGGCTAAACGAATCAACAACATAACCTTTCTGTAAATAACCGTTGGTCCTAGGTTCAAATCCTAGCGGGCCCACCAATTTTTTCGTAAGTCGTGATTTTCCTGGCCGGATTTGCTTCTCATTTCCGGCGTCCGTTATTCAAAACCACACTTCACGTGACGGCAGGAGCGGTGCCAGC
>WNFO01004690.1_pt1 | contig 11827 bp, 13 predicted proteins | sample 5400251 | NCBI WGS metagenome assembly WNFO01 (sample SAMN13153354, study PRJNA577476) | soil metagenome | isolation source: 100 cm saprolite under Madrone tree | place: USA:California | collected 2016-06-14
TTGCCCGATTGTCGGGCTATATACCCCCGCTATGATAATGGATATGACGAGTTTGTTCCTTGTTTCCCAATAAGGACCTATAAGCCGCATCGGCTGGAATATTCTATTGAAAGTTACCGTTATCAGTGATAGACGTTCTGCTTCTAAAGGAATATGGATCTGCACGATGCATACTTCGAAAACGTCGAAAACCCTGCAAATCGAACAGAAAGTACTCACGAGTCACATCGAGCATCCTGTGTATTCGATCATGATGTGTCATGTATCCACATATGCCCGCCCGTTGGCAATTAAAAACCGCCGACCCTTTTCTTCCCAGTGGCTCCCTTCTTCTTTGGTAGCCGCCCGCCGAAGCGCCCGGGTAAGACCTGTGTGCTCGCCAGGGCTGGGTATGAGTCAGTGTGCGTGTCCGGTCCCGTGTTGTCAGTGATATCCAGGGAACGGCCAACGAGATGACTCGATATGGGCTGTGAACTTCTAAATGACGTTCCAGCGGCTGGAGTTGTCCGGGTATGAACGACGACAGGTGGGGCTACAACCGGCTGAGATTGCGTGGCCTGTCTCCGGATGGGCTTGTGAAGAGTAAGACTGGTGACAACTGGTTGCTGGTCATCACCATAAGGGTCATGATAGGCGTATTGATCAGGGTCGGCACCGATATCCCATTCCACTAGGAGCAGGCGAACGCCAGGAGGGAGCATTTCGGTCGTCGAAGCATTCTCAGCCGTTTTCGGTGGGACCGGATGCTCCGTCACCGGTATAGGACTTAGGTAGCCGAAATGACTCGAAGGCAGCTCTCTCTCTGACAGGGTCATGGCTTCTGCAGCGCGGGACATCGTCTCAAGTTCATCTTCTTCCGTCACTTTAGTCTCTCCTTTTGCAAACGACTGCGCTGAATACACGTCTGTCGAGAGTACCAAGTCAACTGCCAGCTGTTCCCGGGCTTCTGATTCTCGCCGCAATGACGATCCAGAGCGATAATCATCTAGGACCAAGTCATACTGATGAAGTCGCTCCGCGATCGACTGTACATCATCAGAGATATCCGGTATAAACCTTTGAAGTACTGGCTCCAGGTTAAAATGCCATGCAGTTCCCTTGATCAGTAATTCTCGTGGAACTCGCCCTTGAGTGAGAGCACGGAAGCCTCGTCTCGAGCTTAAGGCACTTTGCGTCAAAAAGTCAGCTCGGGATGCATGTGTGGGCTCTTCTCCGGAACGAAAGGCGATGTCGAATCTAGTGGGATGTGTAAATGCATGAAGAACACACGCTAATTCGTGCGTACGTAGTCAACAAATGTTCGTGGGTAGCACTGGCTTCCTGCCAAAATAAAGGCATCATATCCAGCGTTTGATAGGCAGCACCAGCGGTTTCCGCGGGATAGACAGCCTCGGTGGCATCAAACGGGGAGAAGAGTCCTAAAAAGAAGCGCCGGATTTTGAGCAACGCCAAAATATGGGCTTGAAGTGAGAGACGATATACGTTGGTAAGCCCGGCGGAAGTCAACCTCTTGCATGGCACGAGCTCCCAGTTTACCGATTTCTGGTCGTTGTATGCTGGAAGCCGTGGCCAAACGATGAACTGCTGAGGACCAAGAGACATCCACTGTGACCGATAATGGTGTTGTGTCGTTATCTTGGCGAAGAGCGAGGGCAGTCTGGTATATGCCACCGCGACTAGTCAATTGAAGCAAAGAGGCGCGCGTATCATTCCCGGAGACTGGATGGGGGTGTGCTACGTAAAATCCAGCATGCGACCCACTAGGAAACCGACCAGACAGGTTGTAAGGCAAAGCATGACTTCGTAGCAAGCCGTCTTTGTCGCCGGACACGTCATAAACGCTGACAAGGGAGTTATTACGGGATGATAAAACCGTCAATTTCGCTGTGATAAATTCAGTAAATGAATCGCATGCCGTCCTCAAAAATTTGCGTCACGTACTGCTTCCGATGCCAACGGTATGGCTCGACAGGGTCCTATCGTATTCACGTTCATGCTTCCAGGCTAGGACTGGCCTAGTGTGGAAACGAGGGTCCACCCAGATTAGTTCGTTTGTAGTCACAAGACGAGACAGGCCGTCGTCAAGGTCACATTCAATGGATGCGAGTACGTCGGGAGCATGTCCTACAGAGTATAATTGGACACTACGTTCAGCCGCCTGATGTCATGAGGGTCAGCGTTTGCGCATGAACGGAATGAGTTTACCCGGAAGTCAATAAGCCTTGCGGATTTGGGTGACATCAGAAGACAGATCTCTCTATGCTCGCCCAAAGCGACCCTCCAAAAGCCATCATCAATGTTATCGAGGTTAGAAACACCCCCATAAACTTTCAAGCTGTTCCGCGCTGAGAACGTTATCGGTGCCGAGACTGAAAGGTTGTGCTCACGGGCTGCTGCCACTAAGTAGAGTATGTTTGAATACGCTCCCTTGGTCGTTGACGAGTGCTGCATATTCCAAAGAGCTGTGAATCCGGACGTCGGCTGCCACGCGCCCGTTCAGTTTAGAGGTGTTGATAGAGTCAATCTCCTCGACCTCTATAATAGCCGTCCTCTTGCTCTGCTTGGACGTTGGCAAGGACAGTGACAGCAATGCGGTCGATGAGAATGTCCTGACGCCCACCACGGTTTCTGCTCTGCATGATAAAATTTCTTTGTCAGAATAAGGAAATCTACCTTTGCTGAAATTACTGGACGTAGGGCAAGAAACAATTTGACGGATTGGTGTTTCAAATTTCGTTGCCGGATAATGAGAGGGCTCGGTGATGATCCTTCCCTCTGCAGAAAACTCCAAATTGGAAAAATCTATGGTGGCGTTGATCCGGCGCCTGACTAAGAAATGTGAAATATGCTCACTTAGATCACAACCACTTTCACCCATAGGAAATGCCATGAAACCCCACGGCCTCTTAGAGCCATCAAACACGTGGAAGGAAGCCAAAAGATCCCCAACAAGAGGATCAAATGCACGCAGAGAGCCTTCGAGCTTTGCCTCCTCGCTGACTTGCTCACGGATTAGTTCCGAGGGGACATCCACGTCTGGATAATAGGTCCGAAGAAAATGGGCCTAAATGGTGTGGGGTAAGTCATGGAAGAGCATGCCATGAAGGATATGTACACCATGTTTCGCGCGTTGCAACAATGAGGTTGTTTGTTGGTGGAGCCGCAGTAACCGCGTGTTTGGAAAGGCCAAGACGGCTTGTTCACCGCACACAAGTTTTCGCCCTGTACGAGTTTGTATCAGAAGAATGGGAAGACAAGCACCTCTCGATCGTACTGGATGCTCGGTCCTGGGCTGTTACCCATTGGAAACGACCCTGCTCATCTTCACGTAGGGTAGCAGAGGTCAGGGCACCACCTTCGAGAAGAGGGCAGGGCAAGGGTGAAGTTTCGACCTTTCCCTTGCGATTCTTCTCACTCTGCGCCTTGGTGTTGGATGGCCAAGTGTCCATTCGAGACCCCTAACTAAGGTTGGGTGCTGTTGGGCGGACCAAATCGAACCAAATCGGACCCAAAATTGTCATTTATTGAATACCCGACTCGCAATGACGTAAACAAATCGTTAGAAATAATTCGAAACAAAAGTCTAATACTATTCTTGTAGTCCCTCCAATTGACTCCATGTTTGAAAGACGGTGAGATGAGAGTAAGCAAGGCGAAAGCCACATCAACAAGGGAGACGGCAGCAAGGGTGAGGAGGGCACGAGTGGATGTGGGGAGAGCGGCAAGAGTGACATGTGTGAGGGCAAAGACGAGTGGTTGAAAGTCCGATTATGCAAAAGAGGCGCCACGCTATTGACTTGTCCCATGTTCCGTGTCTGGCCACTTGCTCGACGTTCTCCCCTTGGCACGTGTAGAAACATTCACCAAAGTGCGGTGGCCCATGCAGAGGCAGAGTCTACCATCTCCAAATGGACCCCAATGTCCCTACGAACAGGTGTTATAGCTCGAAAACGAGGTATGACTGCAATGTGGGATGAGCATGGTATACGCTTCCCTGTCACCATTCTTCAGGTATGTGATGTATTTGGTCACTGTCGTACTTGTTCTTATGCACAGCAGCTTGAAAATTGCCAAGTGACTGCTAATATCACCACCGTAAGAAAGGACAACTCTGAGTATCATGCCGTGCAAGTCGCTGCATCGGACAGGCCTGCCAAGACGGCGACAAAACAAATGCTAGGTCACTTCAAGAAGGCAGGTGTGCCCCCAAAACGCTTGGTGAAAGAGTTTCCCGTCACATCAGACGCGCATATACCCGTCGGTTTGTGCCACTTTTAAAATGCAATTTTGCGTATACTTACCGGAGTAGGGACTACCCTGTCTGCTGCCCATTTCGTTCCTGGCCAATTTGTCGATGTGATCGCAAACTCGTGAGTACACCCTTGTATCATTTGTCCTTATTAAGATAAAGTACATCCTCCACAGTATCGGTAAAGGCTTCCAGGGCGCAATGAAGCGGTGGAACTTTAAGGGACTACGAGCGAGTCATGGTGTTTCAGTTTCTCACCGCTCTGCTGGAGCGACCGGAGGTCATCAGGTATGTTTCAGTCGATTTAGCAAGTCAACTTGCTTCTCAATTTTGCGACTCGCAGGATCCCGGACGCATATGGCCCGGGAAGAAGATGGCCGGGCGAATGGGTGGCAAGCGCACCACAACGCAAAACTTGCATGTCGTCCGCATTGACAACACGCTTGACCTTGTCTTTGTCCGCGGCTGTGTTCCAGGATACGATGGCACCCACGTTCATATTCGTGACGCTAAAAAGAGGGTGGTCGCTCTTGCCCAGCACAACCAAGCAAAGGGGTTGTATGAGAAAGTTCTACCAAAGGGCGTTTCAGACTTGCCATTTCCCGCTGGGACCGAGGAACTAGCTAAATCGCTTCCGCCTATTGTTGTCGCACCGTCTCTGCGGACCACGAGTCCGTTTGTGCCAAGGGAATAGACTTTCCATACATTCCGGGTTAATGGAACCAACTGCCTGCCTGTTTTATCCTGCATCATCGTTACACAGTGTGATGCTGGTATCCATGGTTGCATTCTGTCTGTCTAAACCGCATCGTCCCCGGCGCTTAACTGTCAGGACATTGATGCTGCGCAGGTCGTGCCAAATTTCTCCGGCTTGTCAGTGATTAGGCCAATTTTATCACAAGCGCAACACTTGCATGTGGTCCACATTGCAACGCGCCCGACCTTGTCTTTGTCCGTGGCTATCTTCCAGGATACGGCGGGCGTCCTAGTCCGTTGTGCCAAATTGATCGTCGCTCTTGCCCAGTACAACCAAGCGAATGATCGTATGAAAAGATTCTACCGAAGAAACCTTTTAGACTTGCTATTCCCCGCTGGGACCGAGGAACCAGCTGAAAACGGTTTGGCTATTACCATTGCACAGTCTTCGCAGATCACGAGCCCGTTTTGTGCTTAGGGGATAGACCTTCGATAAAATCCGCATTGACCACTCTGCTTTTCTCTACATCAGATATATGATACAGGTATCCATGGTTGCGCCAGTCACGTGCCAGTGGTGTGTATGGACGAGCATATCAGAGATCTATCACTGGATCATCCAACAATGGCCACTGACCAGTACTGACCGCCCGTGATGCTTGCGTGCAATGCGGCGGCGTCCTGATATGACCCACATCATTTTAGGATATTACAACGCAGCCTGTGCGCATCACAACGCTCATAACTGGGCCCGATTTATAACTCCCAGCAGTCCTCCCTCTGTCGGCCGTTGTTTCTACTCAGCCCTCTGGAGCCCGGTTGCTCTCTCTGGAACTTCAAGTTGGTCGCGTTCTTTTACTCTTTCTCTTCTGTCGTTTCTCCCCATACTTTCGCTTCAACCTTTTCTTCCAATGTTTTCTTACAGTGTAATTTCGTTGCTCGCGCTTGCGACTGCATCCACGGCTAGTCCGATCAGCGCTGCAAGGCGTGATTCGTCGTAAGTTGCGGGGCACCGCACAGAGGTTTAAATGCTAAAATATGACTGCGGTCTCTTTCAGGATCATCGCCACACCCCCGCCAGCATGTCTTGCGAAAGCCAACTCAACAGCGCTCGCTGCCTCTAACATTACCTCAAGCGCAAACACCACTAATCTCACGGATACATCATCTCTTTCAAACTCAAACGTCACTGGTAGCGCGAACACTACTACCACGCAATGTGTAGTCTCCGCTAGCGCCCTTCAAGGCCTTATGTCCAGCCTGAATGGCACGGATCTTTCCAACGCGACGTCAACGTATAATTGCACCAACCTGGCCAACTCTACGTCTGCCGGTACTACGATCAGTTCTTCAGATAACTCTACAACCACGGACTCCACGAATACCGATACAGCCACGAATTCCACAGATACCTCCACAGATACCAGTTCTACGGGTAATTCTACAGCCACGAACACCACGGATGCGACTACGGCTACGAGCACCGGCGGCTCAACATCCGACAGCTCAGCCCCTTCAGCTAGCACCGCTGCGCCTTCTGGTTCATCCTCAACGGGCGATGGTTCTTCTGGGACATTCGATCCGTCTACGGGCCAGTTTACAGCCGACACCTCAGACCCATCGGGGCGCAGGAAGCGTTCCCCGCTCAGAGTTGTGTTGCACTCAATGCTCACCCGTCTCCACCGCAACACTCTTTCCCACCACCGCCGCGTTGCACAGTCCGACCTCCCCACCGTCGCGCAGAAGTGGCTAGATCTCTGTGTACGTCGTCCTCGTTCTCTCACCACCCACCACCTAAAACGCACGTACTAAATATGCACCATGCTCTACGCACAGCTCGCTAGCGGCGGCGACATCCTCACCGACGACCCATGTGTCAACTTAGCCGGCGTTGCCGGGATCAACGCGCTCCTTTCGACAGGTGGCATCTGCGACCAACAAGATAACGCGGACAAAATGATCGACTTTGCAAAGTCGCCTGGCGTCCAGAACCAAGACGCGCTCATCGCCGCAGCGATCGCCTACCGCAAGCACTCACGCAACGCCGACGACATCGGCGGAGGCGTCATTCCCTCGACTCCTTACTGCACCGAGCAGCCGCGCAACCAGGAGCTTGTGGGAATCGCAAACGAACAGCTTCCCGGTGTTGACCCTGGCCTCTTTGGCGGGCCCAACTCACCGATGGTCGCTTTTGGTGCGGGTATGTCTCACTGTCTTGATTGCGATGGAGTTCCTCAGGCTAATGGGCCTGTTTAGATGGCACTTGCCCTGCTGGCCAGACGCCAGACGTTTCGACCTGTTCTTGTGCATGAAGTGAAGCAGAAGCATCTATCTTTTTACTCACGATCGCGCCTCGCGCGAGTTCCGGCCCTCTTTTATTTTTTAATTTCGTGTTTTGTGATTTGATAGAATGCTTAAATACTTAAATACGCCTCATGTTCGATAGTACTACAGAATGAAACGTCTTATATGCTCCCGCCGGTATCATACATATCCTCCAGGTACAAGACATACAATCGTAAGAAGCCCAGAAAAGCGAGCACGTAAAGGCGATATAATCACGCGGTATCACAGAAGCCTAAGCGGGAGGCGAACGATTGGAAGAAGTAAATGTAGGGGTCGCTCGGCCATGAGATGAAGTGCTTAAGGTACTCGTCCGATACTGAAAAATGTCATGTAACCTAGACAACTTGTCCTGCTTCTCCTGATCAGACCCGTTTGCGGTAGTGGTAGTCGGGCTGATCGGTGGATCATCTCGGTTAAAAGTCGCGGCCACGGGAGAAGTTGGTTGTGGCTTGGATTCCAACTCTATAACAGAGTTTAAGACATCGACTTTGGTGTGGTGTACTACGACAGAAGGAGCTCACTCGAAAGGGTATCTGCAACGGCCACCTCCCTTTCTTCGTCTTCCGCGGCTCTGCTGGCCAGGGCACGGGAGATATATTTGCGGAATGCAGGACCTGTTGACTCAAGCATTTTGTCCACTTTCGTCTTTTTGTTTGGATAAGCTTTCAAGAAGTGATGAAGCTCTGTGATGCCCTCCTTGTGCATCGCACCCGTTGTCTCACTTGAAATATGTCCGATGATCTTGAGCAACTGAGCGTCAGGGTCCGGTTCCTCCATGGGCGGCGAAACAAGCCCATTGATGGACGAAACACTTCGACTAGTGTGGTGACTCGGAGACGACCGTCGCACTTCTCCCGACGCTCCGTCCGAAGCTGTCTCTGGTGGGGATGCGGGTCGACTAGAGCCTGGGGTCTCTGCCTGGGAGGTGAGAGGGGCTCTGTTAGGGCGTGTGGGGGCATCCTCGGTTGCAGCACGAGACCCTGAATTGAGGATTCTGTAAACATAAGGGTAGACGATGGTGGCGGAGGGGTCATCAAATGAGCCAGATAAGATGTCATAAACATCGTCACCATAATGGGCTGATCAAATAAGAATGAGGTCCAACATGCGTGCCAAAGCGGACTCACCAACGACATGCTGGACGATAATCTTCACAGTCCTGAGTGGCATATCGCCACAAGGGATGCGGTTGGTGGCACGGGCGCGCCACTCATTCGGGGGGACGGTTTGCAAGAAATGCTCAATTGCCGGAAACAGCTCCACTGGATCAAGTTTCAAATCCGTCAGGTCTTGGGGAATATTCCGGGCCAATTTCCATATGCACTTCAGAACGAGTTCCGCTACCTTGGCTTCCTGGGAGTCCGCGAGCGTGCCGTTCGACGGGAATGGTCGGACGATCTGAAGGAGAAGAGCGAACAAGGCACTAGACTACAGTTAGGCCGTTTCGAATCATACGATGTATTCGGATAACCCACCGGAACACGGCAATCCTGCGCCCCGTAGAAAAAAGGCGAAGCATTATCATGTTGATAAACCTCGACAAGTTTTTGACTTCCTTGTCTTGACTATCGTCAGTCTGTAGAAGACGCAGAGCCAATTCTTCAAAGAGGGCAGTGAGAATGTCAACCGTCAGGGACTCGGCGAGGAGCGGATTGTCACAGAACGCATTCAGGGTCTGGATCAAGTGCTTGGCGAGCCGAACATTGTCATCCGGTTTGTCAAATGCATGAGCCATCTGGAGCGTGACAGTTTCAAGGAGACCTTCCGTGTGTTCCGCAAGGTCCCGGTACTGAGGAGATGATGGTCCAGTATCCGGACCAAGCTGGAGGACCTTCTGAATCTTCTTGAGAGCATCGACACTGCGATCCGAATCGCTACTCAGAATGCTGGAGATCGTAAGGGTGATACCATTCGCAGAATCTGGAGAGGCCTCCGGGTCCCCGGGGGTCTCCGCGCTCCTCCAAGATTCGACTTTGGAGTTCTGTCCGTTCGTATCCTTCGTTCCATTTGAATTTGAATGGGTCGCAGCAGGGTCGGTTGACGGAACAATGGTAGAACGAAGCGTTCCGGCTCGGCTTCTTGGAGGAGCGAGGCGAGAGGGCAACATGCTCTTGCCACGAGAGGGCGGGGATGCGGGTCCTGGGATGTGTGATGTTGGTTTGCCCATCTGCGACGGCCCTGGCGATGCTGATCTTGTGGATGTGGGCTGAGCTATTCGAGAACCTCCTGTAGTCGGGCTCCCTGATCGTGGGATGCCTCCGGGGCGGGGAAGAGATGAAGACGGGGATGCTGGCCTTGCAATGCCGCCGGTCAGCCGCGAAATTTGTGACGGTTGTGGCGCAAGAGCGTCTTTCCCGAACTCGCGCTTATCCGGTGTGCTAGGGCCGGCTACACGGCGCAGTCTCTCTTCAAGTTGAGTCTTGTCTTTAGGGCTCAGGGAGCCGACGTAAGACCAGACTTTTTCGCCTTCAAGCAAGTAGATCTCACTAACAAATTCGTGTGAAAAAGGAGAGAGAAAGTCGAACTCGAAGAGACAAACCTCAAAGTCGAAAGTGCGGACTTTCGGACCCCAGGATCCTTGTCCGAAATCATGGAGGCGATCATTGAGCAGTCCTTTGCAGGGTGGCAAGCCCCCATGCCCGATCGCTTCAGAATTCCTCCCAATTCGTCCAGGGATAGTTGACGTGTCTTGGCAACTTTCGATTTCGAGCCATGGTCTAGCACGAGCTGGAAAACTCGGCTATATGCGTACACCTTAGGAAGCGTCTGAAAGATTTGCTGTACGCGCACCCGAACGGGCTCGCGAGCGTCGCCAAACTATTAGCAATGAGCCAGACTGTTTCTGGTCTCCAATATCCAAAGCGCTTCCTCACCTTGTGAACCAATGTAGGAATGAGGCACAAAGCCTCGGGCTCTGTCAACTGGTACTCCACACTCCTCATAAATGCCAGCACGGCGTCCACCACATCTAGACACTTGGAGACCAAGTTTGATTGAGGCTCGTGAGCCTTGATTGAAACATATTTGAGTGCGAGGTCAGAGTTAGCGACCCCAATGGCCTTCGCTTCGTCCTCGGTCAGTCCAAGACCCTCGGCGCCTGAATGCAGGTCGGTGTAAAAGTCGCAAAGCATTGTTAGCCCATTAACGTTGTCATTAACCGCGTTGTGATCCTGGCTAAAAAGGTTTCCAATCAGGTCTTTTGAGGCGGACGACTCCATCTGGTGTTGGAGTAGATCTGCCAGATCCTTGCGCATCGCTCCCCCCTCGTTGACCCACTTGCCAACATCTTTCAGTAGTCGGACCCGCTTGGCGTCTGTACTTGTGCCATGTAATGGCAGGGGCTCATGAGAAGTCGCAGCAGAAACAGGCACTGATGTAGGCGCGCTCTTGATTATCCTAGCTCGCTTCGACCCCAACCCACCTAGTCTTGTTGAAGCGCGGGGCGTGGCAACCTCTTCAACGGTTTCAGGGTGCGATTCGGGACGCGGACCTGATCCTAATGGTAACTTTCGACGTACAGTCCCAAGTTTGCCTGCAGGCCCGGGTCTTCCCGCCGGTACTGAGCCGGTGGGCGACTGGGGTGGGGTAGATTCGGGTGGTGATGGTGGAGTAGGGGAGGCGATAGTGGGTTTAGAGGAGACAGCAGGTTTCGAAGGTGTAGGTGTTGAAACAACAGTAGCCACTGCAGGCGCAGCTGCGCGAGCCGCCTGGATGAGAGGCACAGCGGTAGACTTCGAGGCAGGCTTCAGGGAATTTGTCTGATGCAAAACTTGATCGAACCCGACGGAGGCAATGAGATAGGGTAGGAGTGCTTGTGTACCCTTACGAACATCGCCGTTGCGGTCGTCGAGACATCCTACTATTGGTGGGACCCAGCTACTCAGATCCAAGCTAGGATTCATCTCGTGCTCCTTAAGCCAATCAACAATCCATCCAAACAGTTGAGCTCTTTGAAGGGGCTGATTGACCTCTAGTGCAGCTGTTAACCCGTGGATGAGGGCATCTAGTCCCTCACAAGCCGTGGCCATAGCAGTCAGCGTCTGAATACCTGCTGCGCGGATGGGCGCCTTCTGGTCAGAAAGCACAGTACAAACTGGCAGCACGAAAAAGCGGGTCTGCTTCTCGAACGGTTTGCCCATCCCAGTGGCTATCCGAGCCACGATATCGAGCGCGAGTGTCTGGACCGCCTTGTTCGTATCGGTAACGCGCGCCTTCAGAATCTGTCCAATCTCGCCTATAAAAATTAAGTCATATCAGTTGGCGTTAAGGTAATAAAATGGTTAACGCACCCATTTGAGGCTTCAAGCGCTTATTTGCGCCCTGATCTAGAATGGCCTGTAATGTTTCTAGCGCCTCCTTCTTGGTCTTCCAGGCTTCACTTTTGGCGTCCGCCAAAATCGCGGTGCCTTTCATCAGCCCATCGATCTCCACGCGTGGGAAAAGGTCATCTAATGCTCCAGACGTGGCGGAGCCACCCTTGCCTCCAGAGCCTCCCTGCTGAGCCATGCCAAGGACGTCCGCTGATTGTCGCGTTGG
>WNFO01008489.1_pt1 | contig 11827 bp, 7 predicted proteins | sample 5400251 | NCBI WGS metagenome assembly WNFO01 (sample SAMN13153354, study PRJNA577476) | soil metagenome | isolation source: 100 cm saprolite under Madrone tree | place: USA:California | collected 2016-06-14
TCATGGCCACGCGCAACGGCACGGTAAAAAAATCCGCGCTCACCGAATTCTCCAACCCGCGCTCCACCGGCATCATCGCCATCACCCTCGACGGCAAGGACGAGCTGATCGGCGCCAAACTCACCGACGGCAAAAAAATGATTTTCCTAGCCAGCCACGAGGGCCAGGCCATTCTCTTCCGCGAAACGGAAGTTCGCCCGATGGGTCGCGGCGCCGGTGGCGTCAACGGCATGGATCTCGACAAGGACGACTACGTCGTCAGCATGGATGCGGTGCAGCCCGATTTCGAGATCATCGTCAAGGAGCACAACCAGACCTCGCAGAACCTCGAGGAGCTTGAGAACGAGCACATCAAAGATTCGCTCGCCACCCTGATGCTTACCGTGGCCGAAAAAGGCTTTGGCAAGCGCACTCCTCTCGCCGAGTACCGCATCACCTCACGAGGCGGCAAGGGCGTCGTCAACATGAAGACCACTGACCGCAACGGCTCCGTCGTCGCCACCCTGCAAGTCACCGAAGTGTCCGACGTCATGATCATCACATACAACGGCAAAGTCATCCGCGTGCACGCCAACGAAATTCGCGAGGCCGGCCGCTCGACGCAAGGCGTCCGCCTCCTTCGGCTCGACGACGACGATTCCGTAGCCGCCGCCGCCGTCCTCCAGGAAGAGAACGACGAAGAGAAGAAGTAACAAATCGCGCAGCCGACGCAAACTCTGCCTTACATAGATAACCCGATAGGAACGCCCGCTCCTTGCCCTCACTGCCGCTTCGCAAATTCGTTCATGATGCTAAAATCCTCGCCCTATGAACCTCGCTCGCCGCCTTTTCATAAACTCTCTACTGCTTGCCGCTCTGCCCCTCCCGTTTTGCTCCCTGGCCGCTGCCCAGAAGCGCACCCCCGACAAACCGTACCTCGTCTACGTCGGCACCTACACCAACAAGACCGCCAGTAAAGGGATCTACGCCTACCTCTTCGATCCCGGCGTCGGCAGGCTCATTTCTCTCGGCGTAGCCGCCGAATCCGAAGATCCTTCTTTCCTCGCCGCGCGTCCCAACGGCAAATACCTCTACGCAGTAAACGAAATCGACCATTTCGGCGCGCAGAAGAGTGGCGCGGTCAGTTCGTTTGCCATCGATCCCAAGACCGGAAAGCTCACGCTTCTCAGCCAGGCCTCCACGCAAGGCGCCGGGCCCTGCTATATCTCGCTCGACAAGACGGGCAAGTTTGTCCTCGTCGCCAATTACGACGGCGGCAGCATCGCCGTATTCCCCATCCGTGAGGATGGCAGCCTCGCTCCCGCCTCCGCCTTCGTGCAGCACTCTGGTTCCAGCATCAACAAAGAGCGCCAGGAAGGTCCCCACGCCCACTGGATCGGCACATCTCCCGACAATCGCTTCGCCCTCGCCGCCGATCTCGGCCTCGACGAAATCCTCGTCTATCGCTTCAACGCCGCTAAAGGCACTCTCGCGCCCAACACTCTGCCGTTCGCCAAACTAAATCCTGGCGCCGGACCTCGCCACTTCGCCTTCCATCCCAACGGCAAATTCGCCTATGTGCTCACCGAAATGGGAAGTAGCGTCACCGCTTTCGCGTACAAAGCCAGCAACGGTTCGCTCTCTCCGCTGCAAACCGTCTCGACACTTTCGATTCTTCGAAAAGACTATTCCGGTCCAAAGGAAGCCGCAGAGATCGCCGTGCATCCATCCGGGAAATTTCTCTACGCCTCCAACCGCGCCGGCATCGACACAATCTCCGCCTTCTCCATCGATCCCGTAAAGGGCACCCTCCACCTCAAGGATGAATACTCCACCATGGGAAAAACTCCGCGCAACTTCGCCATCGACCCCACTGGCAAATTCCTTCTCGCCGCCAACCAAGAATCCAACAAAATCGTCATCTTCCGTATCGATCCGACCACCGGCGCCCTCAGCCCCACCGGCGAAGTCACGGAAGCCCCGGCCCCTGTCTGCATCACGTTTGTAGCCGCCAAGTAATCCAGCGCGCTACAATCCGCCGCCAAGAGGTGGCCGATGAATTGGACCCGGTTTTTACTCGCCGTCGTGATATCTGGGTTTGCCACAACATTTACAGACTGGATCTTCATGGGCGTGCTGTTTCACAAGAAATATCTAGCCACGCCCGAAATCTGGCGCCTCAAGCCGGGCGAGAGTGAGACTCGCGGCATCGTGCTGTCCTCTCTTCTGGGCGTGTTGAGCTGTGCGGTATTGCTTTACTTCTGCGTCTGGGCGGGCGTCATTTCTTCGCACCGTGCCACGCTCCATACGACCTTACTCGTATGGTTGGCCGCTCCCGTGCCGATCATCTTTAGCAATATCGTTTGGATCAAAATGCATCCGCTCCTGGGTGTCTCACACTCTCTTGGTTGGCTGGCGCGCTTCGTCGTTACCGGGATCATCGGCAACTGGCTGCTTCGCTAACGAAAATTACAAGCAGATGGAATCCGCCCCTGCGTTACAATCGCGGATTCGCATTCGTTGTCTCTGGAGAACTGAATGAACTGTTCACGCAGCGGGTCGTCCATCCCCGTCCGAAATTATTTCCTATTGCTACTTTTGGCAGTGACGCCTGCGCTCGCTACGGCTGACGAAACCGCCCCCGCGCGCGATCCCAAACAGCCCATCAACGAGGCCTATACCGCAAAAATTAAAAAATACACCACTGCTCCCGTTTTTACTTCTCCGCTCGTCGACTATCTCCCCGCCTCCAAAAACGTCCCCAGTCCTGACGCCGTCCTCGGTGACGTCTCCGGCGCGCCCGGAATCCTGCCCTACGCCGAAGATGTCTACAAATACATGCGCCTTCTCGAGAAGGCCACTGCGCGCGTGAAAGTCTGAAAACCGCGCGCGCCTCGCCAAACTCGCCGATCCCCGCAGCATCAAGCTCGACGACGCCGAAGCCGACCGCCTCGTGGCGCAATCCACTCCGGTCTACTACATCACCGGCACCATCCACTCTCCCGAAACCGGCGCGCCCACCGCGCTGATGGAGCTTGCCTATCGCCTGGCGGTCGACGACAGCCCTTACATCCGCGAAATTCGCGACGGCCTCATCACCCTCATCACTCCTGTCGTCGAAGTCGACGGCCGCGATCGCATGGTCGACCTTTATCGCTGGCACCTTGCTCATCCCAAGGAGTTCTATCCGCCGCTCATTTATTGGGGAAAATACGTCGCGCACGACAACAATCGCGACGCGATGGGCGTCACCCTCAAGCTCACCGAAAATGTTCTGAATACCTACCTCGGCTGGAAAGCGCAGGTTCTCCACGATCTCCATGAGTCCGTTCCCTACCTCTACGACAACACCGCGGGTGACGGCCCCTTCAACGCCTGGGTCGATCCCATCCTCACCGACGAATGGGAAATGATCGGCTGGCGCAACGTCGCAGACATGACCAAGTTCGGCATGCCCGGCGTCTTCACGCACGGCGTGTTCGACACCTGGTCCCCCGGCTACCTGATGTTCATCGCCGCGATGCACAACGGTATCAGCCGCCTGTACGAAACGTTCGGCAACGGCGGCGCCGACACCGAGGAACGCACACTCGATTCTGAGGATTATTCGCGCACCTGGTGGCGCCAGAATCCGCCCTTTCCCAAGACGCTGTGGTCTCAGCGCGACAACAACAACTACGAGCAGACTGGCCTGCTCACCTCGCTGCACTTCTTTAATGAAGACAAGCGCCTCTTCTTGAAAAACTTTTATCTCAAATCAAAACGCTCCATCAACAAGCCCACTGAGGAAGGCCCCGCGGCTTATGTTTTCCCGGCTGATGATCCGCGCCTCGAGCTGCAAACCGAATTGCTGCAAGTGCTGCAAAAACAGCACGTCGAAATTTCTCGCGCCACATCTCCCTTCACCGCAGCGTTGCCTGTGAAAAAGCCCAAAAAATCTTCCAAGAAGGAAGACGCCAAAGACACCAAGGAAAAAGAAAAAGAAGTCGAGCCCGCCTCGCGCCAATTTCCGGCTGGCAGCTTCATCATCCGCATGGACCAGCCTTACTCCCGCATCGCCGACGCTCTCCTCGATCATCAATACTGGAGTCCCGACGACCCGCAAAAAACTCCCTACGACGATACCGGCTGGACTTTTGGGGAGCTCTTCAATGCCAAAGTCTTTCGCGTGACCGACCCCAAGGTGCTCGACTCCGCAATGGAGCGCGTCAACGAAGTGAAACCTGCAGGCGGCGTACAAGGTGAAGGCACCATCTTCGCCATCGACAACAATGCAGAGCCCACGCTCGCGACGCTCCGCTACAAGCTGCGCGACGCTTCTATGGAAGCCGCCGAGGAGCCTTTCGAGGCCGGCGGAAGAAAATTCAATCGTGGCTCGCTCATCATTCGCACCGTCGGCCGCTCCGATTTTGACCGTGCCGCCAACGAAACCGGCCTGCACGCCACCGCCCTCAGCGGAGCACCCAGTGTGAAAACGCATCCGGTGCGCGCCGCTCGCGTGGCCTTCGTGCACACTTGGCTCAGCACGCAGACCGAAGGCTGGTGGCGCCTCGCGCTCGACAACCTGAAAATCCCGTACGACTACATCAGCACACAAACCGTTGCGAAGAATGACGACCTAAACGCCAAATACGACGTAGTTCTTTTTCCGCCTGTCGGATTCAACTCTTCCCCAACCGCCATCATCAACGGCACCGCCACCGGGTGGGGCAATCCGCTGCCTTGGAAAAACACGCCGGAGACTCCCAATCTCGTTGGCAAGAATGATTCCACCGACGACATGCGCCCCGGCCTCGGCTGGGAAGGCGTTGCCCACCTCCAATCCTTCGTGGCCAAAGGGGGCGTGCTTCTCACCGCCACGGACACTTCGCGCTTCGCTCTCTCCATCGGCTTGGCGGACAGCGTTAGCGTCGGCACGTCGCAGAAAATGAATATCGTCGGGTCGGTCGTGAGCACTCGCTTCGTCGACGGCGCCAGCCCCATCGCCTACGGCTACGACGAGAAACTCTCCGCCTACTGCGACAACGGCCCGATCTTTTCTCTCAGCAGCATCGCAGGCGGCCGCGGACTCCGTCGACTCGGCGGCCATAGCACCTCCCGTCCCACCGGCCGTGGCACCGCAGACGATCCCGATTTCACCGTCGGCCGTCCCGGCGTCGAAGTTCCTGAGGAGCCCACCGCCGAGCTTTGGGAATATCCACCGGTGAGCGACGAACAAAAACGAAACGGCATTCGCGTCATCCCGCCCGCTAATAGGGCCCGCGTCATCCTGCGTTACGCCGACAACAAAGACCTCCTCGTCTCCGGCCTCGTCGAAGGCGGCGACGAAATCGCCCAGCATCCCGCCGTCCTCGACGTCCCCGCCGGCCGCGGCCACGTCATCCTCTTCTCCATCAATCCCGTTTACCGCGGCGAAACCCGCGGCACTTACTCGTTAATGCTAAACACGATCCTCAACTTCGACAGCCTCGACGCGGGCCGCAAGCTCGCCGAAAAGTAGCCATCTCGCTGTACCGGCGCAGCACGCTGCGCCTCAGCCCGGCAAAGTGCGGCGGCTCGCCACCGCTTTTCTTTTCGCCCGATTGGAGTACAATCCCCGCCACCATGGCGAAGCGCAAAGCAAAGAAACCCGCAACGAGACGCAAGGCGCGTTCCGGCGCAACAGCCAAGCTCCCCAAAAACGCCGTAACCCTCGTCGTCATCCTCCGCGCCAAGGAAGGCCAGGACCTCATCCTCGAAGCCGAGCTCCGCGGCCTCATCGCCCCCACCCGCCGCGAAGAAGGCTGCCTCGCCTACGACCTGCACCGCGCCCTCGAAATCCCCGGCGCCTTCCTCCTCCACGAAGTCTGGGCCACCCGCGAACACCATCGCCTCCACACCAAGACCCCGCATTTCCTACGCTGGGACGCTCGCAAAGACGCCCTCCTGGCCGCCCGCGAAGCCACCTTCTGGTCACGACTCGCTTAGGATACGGAGCCCTGTAGCGCAGCCCCGTTTTGGGCCTGAGGCCTTTCTCTCATCGTGATTTCCGCTTCAGCGGTTTGCCCATCGCCAGCAGAAAGATCGCACTCTTGTCCTTCGCGTGCGGCGAAAAAAATTCAATCACCTCGTCGTCGAAAAACGTCAGCCCACTCGCGCCCAGCCGCAGCGCATACGCGGCTAAGTACATCTTGCCCCCAATTGCGCCAGCCTCCAGTTGCGCGGCTCGGTAGCCGCGATTTCCGTACCGCCCGAGGATGCGATTCAAGTCGGCCAGAAAGAAAACGTCCACGCAAGCGTCCGCCGGCAACTGCTGCTCCAGTCCAAGACGCCCAGCCACTGCGCGGAAATCCCCGTGCTTCAAGAGCTCCAGCGTCTTCCGTTCACGCCGGACGAAGTAAGCGCCGGGCGCAAGCCCCTGCACTGAATGCGCGATCAGATAAATATCATTGAGCCGAAGCTGAGGGCCTAGCTCGAGGAAATCAGCCGAAAGGCCTCGCGTGGCGCAGTCGAGAATAGTGGAAAGTTGCGCCAGTGAAATCGATGCTGTTGAATCAAACGTTCGCGTAGAGCCGCGCCGCAGGATTACTTCTTCGATCGTGTCCCCGGGTTGTTCTTCTTCCCGCAGTGGCTGCAGGCGAACTTCCTGGCCTGCCGGAGCAGAAGGCGGGACGACCGGCCGCTTCTCGCGCCACTGCGCTACTTCTTCTTCGGTTGCAAGCGAGGACGCCGCGTGCATCTCCAGCGTGACGGGAAATTCCATCTCACGTTTCGATAGAGGGATCGTCTCCAGGCCGAGCGCCGGCGCTTCTCTCGGTGCCGGCAGCGAACTCTCCGATGTGGACCCAATCGGCACCAGGCACAACGAAACCTCACGCCGCGTATCGAGATCCAGCAGGCGGTTCACCTCCGCGTCCACAAACCCCAGCACAACCTCTGCCGGCAGCCCCGCAGCCGCGGCAACCGCCAGCATATTCGCCAGCAAGGTTCCGTTGTCCCATCCGAAATGACGATACGTGCGCGCCGCGTACTTCCACGCGTTGCGCCAGTACGTTCCGGTGCAAACAATGGTCGCAGGCGCGCGGGCCACGGCCGGCTCCATCGCTGTTGCCTGCGCCAGGTTTCCTCGAAAATCGCCTTTGCGCAGGACCCGTACCGACACATCCGCCGGATTGAAGTGATACACGCCAGCATCCAGGCCCTTAACATCGCCGGTCACCACGTACAGTTCGATCTCGTAAAGCGCTCCGGTGCAAGCCGCAGCGCGAAAATAGATTTCCCCGCCCGGATATTTCCGCTGCTTGGTAATTCCCGCCGAGAAAAAGAGGATGCGCGCCAAGTCCCGGAGGTCAGGGAGCGCATCGGCGCCAGGCAAAGGCACGCGCTCTGAGATCGCCGCCAGCGCCGCCACCCCCGTTTGTGGAACGTCCCGCGGCAGCGCAATCGCTTCGATCCTCGGATAAATCTTGAAAGGCAGCGGCCGATTCGCCCAGTCCAGAAAATGAGTACTGCTCCGCACACTCCAGTACGAGTGCTTCGTCCCGTCGTGATACTTCCAAGCCGCCTCAATATCGCGGTTCTTCATCGTCCTCAGGTCAGACTAGCACTCTGCCGGTAGCACATGCGCACCAAATGAGCGAATCTGTGGGATCAACACGATTACACTCGGGTGTTGCATCGCTTCAGGCTTGACGAGTAGAAACGGGCATGGAAAAAGTGACGGGCATTGGCGGATTGTTCCCTCGCTTCTTCATCTCTCGGCCCGTTGTCTCACTGTTGTAATAAGGCGCCGCTCGGTCTTACAAAGCCCCACAAATTGGGCCCCTAATCCACTTCTCAATTCAGGAGGGAATATGAAAGCAAGAGCGACCATATTAACTTTGGCATTGTGCTTTGTCGGCGTGGGAGTGTGCTACGCCGCCGACACTTTTATCGGCACCTGGAAGTTGAACGAGGCCAAGTCCAAGATCGGTGCGGGGTCGCCGAAGAACACCACGGTTGTCTACGAGGCCGCAGGAGACAGCGTGAAAGTCACCGTGGATGGCACCGACGGCGACGGTAAGCCGCTGCATAACGAGTGGACGGGCAAGTACGACGGCAAACACTACGCGGTCACAGGGGATCCGAATACAGACACGCGGTCCTACAAAAAAGTCAACGATCATACGCTGACGTTCACCAACAAGAAGGGCGGCAAGGTTACGATTAGCGGTCGTGGCGTCGTGTCGGCCGACGGCAAGACCCGCACGGTCACCCTCACCGGAACCGATTCGAAGGGCAAGAAGTTCACCAGCACTGCGGTGTACGACAAGCAGTAGAGGGAGCCACCCGATAGCGCCTGCAACAGCTATGCCCATCCGCTCTTTCCGGGCGGGAGGGCATGAGTTCAGTTGTGCTTTCATCCCTCCGAAGGCTTTCGTTCAGACACCTCGCACAAAACCGCCGGGTAAAGCGCGTCCTGATACTTCCGTTTGCCGACCATCCGCCCGGAACACTTCTGACGCTACTCAAGCCGGTTTCTGGCCCCTCAAGCGGCCGAGTGGCTTGAACGTACCGCAAAAGCCGTTTTCAGGGAAGTACTGGGATGCCATTCACAAAAGGCGTCATGGGTGGCTCGGCCTGGCTGAATGCATTTCCTCCACATGGTCTGTAACGGAACTTCCTCTGCCGCGTCAACGTATGGTAGCCATGATCTCCCCGGAGATGGTATGTGTAGTCTCCCTCAGAAATCCCTTCTGTCTCGCCAAGAGGATCGTCAATGGATGCTTTAAGACAAAACCTTAAATTCGCAGCGCGCCAGCTGCAGCGCAATCCCGGGTTCACCATGACGGTGATCCTTACCCTGGCGCTCGCCATCGGCGCAAACACCGCGATTTGTTCCATAGTGAATGTGCTCATGCTGAAGAATCTGCCCTATTCGCATCCCGAACGGATGGGCACGATTTACACACGGATCACCGCTTCCGTGACCTCCGATAATCGGCACAAACTAAATGGTGAGCAATGGGAGTTGCTGCGCGACAATGTCCCCTCCCTGATATCGGCTGTTTCAAGTCCAAGGACTTCGGGCGTAAATCTCCAGGCGGGTTCGCACGTGGAGTACGTGCATGGCGGGCGAATCTTGGCCCACTATTTCGACGTGCTAGCGGTTCAGCCTGTGCTGGGGCGCAATTTTTCCGAGGACGAGGACCGCCCTCACGGGCCCACGGCCGCCATCCTGAGTTACAGTTTATGGCGAAATACGTTCAGCTCTAATCCCGATATTCTGGGGCAGGCCGTTCTGTTGAAAGGCGAGCCCTACACCGTCATCGGAGTGCTCCCTGAGGGTGCAACTACTCCCTTGAACGCCGACCTATATACGGCGCTCCAGCCCAGCCGCGAGGGCGAAGGAGGGGGAACGAACTTTGAGTCCATCACCCGGCTGCGCGATGGCGCGACCTGGCAGGAGGCGGATGCCGAGATCACCCGCGCTTGGTCCCTCCGTGCCAATCGCTTTGAACTAAGGAACAACCCAGGCGCGCAGGTGACTTACTATTCCGTGCCGCTCCAGAAGGGTCAGACCGCCTTGCTCCGTCCGCAGGTGCTGGCGCTGATGCTGGCCGCCGGCTTCATACTGCTCATCGCCTGCGCTAATCTGGCCGGGTTGACGCTGGTCCGCATGCTGCGTCGCACCTCGGAAGTAGCCACGCGGCTGGCGCTGGGGGCCTCGCGCTGGCAGATCCAGAAGCAGTTCTGGGTCGAAAACCTGTTGTTGGCACTTGCGGGCGGAGCGGTTGGCGTCGGGGTGGGCTTTCTCGCCCTGCGCGGCCTCCTGCTGCTGTTGCCCGAACACTTTCTCCCCGTCGCGCACATGCCCCTCGACGGCCGCGTGATGGCCTTCACGCTAATTGTCTCGGTGTTGACCAGCATCCTGTTCGGCATGCTCCCGGCGCTGGCAACTCGGAGGGTGGACCTACGCTCGTCGATGGCCAGCCGCGGCGTGGCCAGAGGCGGCAGCCTGCGCCTGCGCCAAGGGCTTATCGCCGGCGAGGTCGCCCTCACCGTCGTGCTGCTGGCCGCCTCCGGCCTGCTCATCCGCACACTCGTCCACCTGGAGACGCTGCCGCCAGGGTTCAACCCCAACGGAGTAATGACCGCCAAGGCCTCGCTCGACGACGCCCGCTTCCACGATCCTGCGGCCTTCAGAAAGCTGTTGGACGAAGGCACGGCCGCCATGCGGCAGATTCCCGGCGTGCAGAATGCCGCGGTCGGATTGAGCCTGCCGTATGAGCGGGCTTTGGTTGAGGGAGCACTGGCCATCAGTGATGGTAAAGAAGCAGGACAACACGTCGAAACGAATGAGGTATACATCACCCCCGGTTATTTCGAGACGTTGCAAATCCCGGTCCTCATCGGGCGCTCCTTCACCGAAGAAGACGGCCCGGATGCGCAGCGCGTGGCCATCGTCAACCAGGCATTCATGCGCAAATTGTTCCACGGGGCAAATCCGGTCGGACGTTACGTAGATAAGAACATGACGATTGTCGGGGTAGTGGAAGATGTGGCCATCGCGCCGGGATTGGTTGCTGGTGCGCCGCTTACCGGCGAAGAGGCTATCTATATTCCTGCCGCGCAAGTAGATGCCCAGTCACTCTCGCTGGTTCACGTCTGGTTCCAGCCAGGGTGGATCGTCCGCACAGCTGGCCCGGTGGAAGGGTTGACAGGGCAGATGCAACGCGCGCTGACGAGTGTCGATCCCAACCTACCCTTCTCGGGTTTCTACAGTATGCGCGACCTGTTGACGAAGACCCTGGCGACACAGCGTGTTGAAGTGGCGCTGCTGGGCGCAATGGCGGTACTGGCGCTAATGCTGAGCGCGGTCGGCATTTTCGCGCTGGTCGCCAATATGGTGGCGCAGAGGACGCACGAAATTGGCATCCGCATGGCCCTGGGCTCGACCGTGAGTCAGGCAATGGTGCAGATCGGCCGCTCCGGCGTGGGCGCTTCGGTACTGGGCCTTTTCCTGGGACTGGTCCTATGCGCGGGAGCGCTGCGAGTGATGCACAGCGTGCTCTATGGCGTAGGCGTCTATGACGTGCCCACAATCCTCACGGTCGTCTTGATGCTCGTATCTGTAACGCTCATTGCCACCACTGCGCCAACTCTGCGGATTGCAGCAATCGATCCTGCAAAGACGTTGCGAGATGAATAGGGCAACGACGCAGCTTGCAAAAAATGTCCTCCCTTTATCCTTTGGCGCGCCAGTGTCCGGTGCCGGGACCAGCCGACCTGAATTTGCGTGTCAAGAAAACCAGTGGCGCCCCAATCATGCAGGCGCAGCCTAGCAGCCAGAAGCAATCGAGAAAGCCAAGGAATGCCGCTTGTTGGTGGATCATTTGCGCCAATTGTGCTTTCGCGTGCAGAGCCGCGTCCGGGGCAGTCAAGCCATGGGTCACAAAATATCGCGACAAGGTGCCCAGCGTCTCTTGGTAGCGCTGCTGGAACGGCGTGGCGTGAGCAACCAAAATCGACTGGTGATATTGCGTTCTTCGCGCAAGAACGGTTGTAACGAAGGCGATACCAACGCTTCCTCCCTGGTTTCGGAACAGATTGGTAAGACTCGAAGCTTTGTTGTTCTTATTCTTTGGCAAGAAGGAATACGCCAGTTGGCTCACCGGCACAAAAAGTGGGGCAATCCCGAGCCCCTGGATCGCACGGGCGACCGCGACATGCTTGTAGTCTGTGCCAAGATCAATGCTGGCGTAGCGCCACATGGCAATGGCAAAAATGATGTATCCAGTGAAAATGAGGGGCTTGATCCCAACTTTGGGCAGGATTTTCACGATCAGCGGAGCCAATGCCACGATGACGAATGCTCCGGGTCCAAGAA
>WNFO01030600.1_pt1 | contig 11827 bp, 12 predicted proteins | sample 5400251 | NCBI WGS metagenome assembly WNFO01 (sample SAMN13153354, study PRJNA577476) | soil metagenome | isolation source: 100 cm saprolite under Madrone tree | place: USA:California | collected 2016-06-14
GCTCTTCGGGCGCGAACGGCTTGACGAGATAGTCGTCGGCTCCCGTCTCGAAGCCTTCCACCCGATCAGCCACGGCGTCGCGTGCTGTCAGCATGAGGATCGGCACCTGGTCCCCAGCAGCACGCAGCCGCTGCGTCACCTCCAGTCCACTCAACCCCGGGAGCATGATATCGAGCACGATGAGATCGGGTGGACGCTCCAGGGTGCGGGTGAGGGCTTCATTCCCACTGGCTGCGACGGCGACGCTGTAGCCTTCGTAAGCCAGGATGCGCCGCACCAGGTTCGTGATGCGGGGGTCATCGTCCACGACGAGAATGTGCGCCTTCATTATATTCCTCTGATCTCTGCAGCAATGTTGCTCCCGGTCGAGCATCCCTTGTGGGGACCGTGTTGTTGTCTCTTACTTCTTAAGGGAAAGTATAGCATAGGAGTGTGAGGTGATGCTGAGACGAAGCTGAATCGAAGCTGAGATCGGAAGTATTCTGGTTGCTTTTTCATCTTCAGCTCAGACTTTTCACAGGTCCAACTCAGAAAGCCTGGGTATACTTGTGTGCAGTGCATCAAAACAGAGGCTTTGGCAAACGCTTCCGCAAGCGCGCAGCGAGATCGAGAGCAGGACTCTTCCTTGCAGCGGGAGCAACAGCCCTCGTCTCATGCCTGGTGCGCAGCATTCCACATTGCGCAATGTAAGATGTAAGACGTTTTGTAGAGCATTACAATTAGGTGTTAACCGAGATAGGCGTTTCAGTTCCCTGTACTTCACAGTAGAAAGCGAGAAGTACCATGTTACCAATGCGTTTCAAAGTAGGGTTTGTCACTGTTCTCTCATGCCTTACGCTCCTGTTAGGGCTACTCTCTCCTACGAGCGTAGCATTGGCCAACAGTGGCCAGGCTCACCAGGTCCAGACGAGCGCAAGCGTGTCTACACACGATTTCTGCCGCAGAATCTTTGTCAGGAGATTCCACAGATTCCATCACTTTCACCGTTTCGATGACAGAGACTTCGGCTTCTTCAGGTTCGTCTGCTTCCACCGCCCCTTTCACCACTTTCACCACTTTGGTTTCGGTGATGACGGCTTTTAACAGAAGCGACACGACACAACCCCACTCATTGCTTCGTTAAGGAAGACGGCTGGCCGTGATGGACCAGCCGTCCTGGTGTCGTCACGGCGGTAACAAAATGCTCATCAAAGCAAGCAGACATACTTAATGTGGGGAAGAGTCTGCTTGCTTTCTCAGCTTCATCTCAGCTTCTTCGCAGCCTCAGCTCAGCTAGATCTGGTAGGTTGTACTGTTGTGATGCAAGAGTCAGGTTCAAGCTGTCTATTGACAAGGAACTAGCTGGTGAAGGATTCCGTACATGAAGCAAGAGCTATGTGCATATCTCGTTCGAGGCGATGGGCGTGTCTCGGAGATGCCAATCGATGAACTCCTGGTTGCCATTGAGCACCTGATGCAAGCAGGCATCGCCCAAGGGCAAAGCATATCCTCCGACAAAGCAGCCGTCTACGAGTTTTTGCAGACCTTGAAGCGGACCATGCGGACATCAAGGGACGCGGGTCAAGCATCTAGAAAAGAAAAGGGAAAGGAGATGGGAAATATGACGAGAGAAGAAGCAGAGTGATGAAAGCAAGCAGACTCACTATCTTTAAGGTTGCGGGGAACAAGCGTATCGTGATTCCATGCAGCAGGGCTTACTGCAAGCATTCGTTGCTTGACCGAGAAGGGCTATGGGACATCAAACTGACCAAGCTACAGCCGCTTTCCCGCACGGTGGAAATGCCCAGCTCAAAGCGCTTCAACTTGCTTCGCAGTGATGAAAGCGCACGACGCAGAGGCCTCAATTCCTGTTGCCGTGTCCCACGACTGAGCGCCTCCTGTAAACGTTGACGACAATATGCAATAGAGGCTTCGGTAACAACGTCGGAGGAAATATATGCCAGCAACACCTCATAGGGACAGTAGTGCGGATGCGACTCCAGAAGCGGCACGAGCAGGTGCAGCTCATTGCCACTCAATTGTTGTTCCATCATGAGGGTCGGTCCGTCGGTCAGAAGAGACAAGGTACGGGTCTCCAGATTGAAGACGAGCCTTTGGTCTGCCGGCAGCAAGCCCGGTAACGAAAGATGAGTGATGTTTGTCTCCACTGCTTTGCGTTGTTCGGGATACATGGGAGGAGTCTTCTGCATGCGGTATCCTTCTAGGCGCAAGACAAATATATAACGGGCACAGAACGTGTCCTGCTGGAATAGTTCTACGGAAGACAAAAAATACGACGAGCCTCAAAAGGCTAAGCTGAAACGATACTGTAGCATTCCTACAGATTGGCTTCTCCTGACTGCTGCTTGCCGATTGAACAACCATAGCACGCCCGGATGAAATGAACCTGTAAGTTTCAACGTAGTCGTGGACATGGAATGAGCTAAGATTGATCAGTTTCATATGAATGCTGGCATGGAATTTTTCAACGGAAGCGTAGAAAAAACACGGAAATTCAACACAAACGTAGAAAAAAGCATTTTTCAATTTTTTTGTGTAGTGAGCAAGGAGCGCTTTGACGCGAGGGGAACTCCTCAATTGTTTTTGGGTCAGTCTCACGATTTGGCGAATCCGCCTGAGCGTGACAGCTTCTCCATGTGACACAAGCACGTTGATGGCGGCTTGCACCTGCTGGACTTTTGCCTCCTCATTTAAACGGGGAGAGAGGCCGCCCCCAGATCGGCTCTTCTGCCACTCATGGAACAACGCTCGAATGCGAGGGTACTTCTTCACTATCCATGAATAGCTCAATCCTACCAGATCGCAGACGTGTTGCAGGACAATCGGTTCCTCACATGCTTCTAACTGTTTCAGGATGTGTTCGACCTGCTTGAAGAGCTCCTCCTCCTGCTTGATGTCGAACTGGACGATCTCTTGTTTCCGTTGCGCCTCATATCTGTTGAGGAGCTTTTTCACACGAGGATACTGCTTCAAACGGCTTCCAGTCATGCCAACGAGGTCCCCCACGCTTCCTGGCAGAATGGGTTTGCCCCTGACTTTCAATTGGTGGATGGCTGTTTCCACCTGATCGAGCAGTTGTTCCTCACTGAAAGGCGCAACGAGATCTTGCAAGGACGGTTCATCAAAGATCTCACACTGTGAGTATCCCAGGATATCAGCATATCGTATGTAGTCGTGCAAGCTTGCTTGCCTGAATCTCCTGACATAGTCGATATCTCGGACGACAGAGGTATCTCGGCCCAAAAGATGGGCGACCTCCGGTATCCAGAGACCCCGCTGTTGCCGGAGCAGTTGATACCGTTTTCCGATGAGCTTGGCCTCCTCTTTCTCCAGAGGTCTTGGCCTTGGGGTGAGGAGCATTTTCAGATCGTTCGTGCGTCTGTCTGTACGTTCTACGTCATCATCGTCGAGACGAGGGGATTCACACGTTCTCAGATCTCCTTGACAGGTAAGGCACTTGGTGAGTTGAGGGAGACATTTCAAGAGAGGAAGAGGTGATCCACAGTGACCACATTGATCGAGGAAGCGTACGCCATGCTCAATGCATCCTGGGAGCACCAGAAATCGCCAAAGCAAAGAGTAGTAAGCAGGGGCATGCGCGGCTAAACACAAAGGACAGTAGCGTAAGGAGGAGGCAAGGCTCCCCTGGAAAAACCTGTGGAGAGAATATCGGTTCATTGCATATCCAAAGTGTTGGAGAAGGTGAAAGAAGGTCATGTCAAACCACCGCTCTTCTGGATAGCCTGTGATTTGGGCAAGACCCGGATAGGCAGCAGCGGGATAATCAGGATTTTTCAGGTCGGAGAAGATCATTCCTCCTGCAAGCGTTCCTAACTCATTGATGGACTGGAGCCCATTCGCTTCGGCCAAACGAATGATGTAGCTGGTAATAGATTCAAACGGTTGTGGCTGAGGACGCAGCGGTAACACTTTCCAGATAGCCCGTTCTCGATCAACCCACAGGTCTGTTCCCATGCTGTGCTTACCTTTTTTCTCTTTGACGGATGAAGTCAAGAAAGTTAGTGACTTGTTTCGTCTGGATATCCTTCCATGCTGCTTCCAGGATCGGCTGTTCCAGGCAGGGGCGGCTCTCCTCGATAGCTCGACGGCAGGCATCTCTAATCAGGATCATGATGTCTCGCAAGATACCGCCCGTCCACTGCTCAATGAGGGAAGCAGCCCCAGGACTTCCCTCGACCGAACGCGTGGCGAGATGGGAGTCCTGACTGAACGGGAGAAACAACTCAATGGTGGCAAGTAAGCCATCTAATCTGGTTCCTGTGTATTGCGTGAGCTGGAAAATGTCATTCCAGCGTCCTTTGATTTCAGCGTCCCCTTCCGTCCAGGTAATGGGATGCGTGGCGGCACAGATCATGGGGATGCCACGGGTCATATTCGACACCTCTAAGACCCGGCGCTTCAATTCAGGACGCTGAATGTGTTGAACCTCATCGATCACAATGAGTTCGACGCCGCATTGCTGAAAATACAGCACGAGTTTCATGAGCAGAATTTCTTCGTTGTCGCGCGTAGCGTAGGTTTGCCCGCATCCCAGGAGCATGCGCCACAGAAGCGGCCTGGCCGTGTTTTGGCTGACGGGAGCTTCAATGCCAATGATCGGGACGCGATTGCGCTCTTTTTCCACGACTGGCATGTGATTGAAAATGAGCCAGTCCAGGTAGGTCGTCTTGCCCATCCCTGATTCTCCCCCGAGCAAAAAATTGCGCGTTTGTCCCAAGGAGCGATACTTTCTCACCTTTGCAATCTTGTCATCGAGTTTTCGCAAATCTGCCGTCATGAAGAAGAGGAAGGAGTTGAGCGTAGCCGCAGGCGTTCCTCCCTGGGCAGTCCGGCGAACTGCTGGGCGAATTGGTCACGAATCACTCGTACTCCCAGATGCTTGAGGACACTCTCAGGAATGGAAAGCGGTTGTTTGACCAGGGTCATTTCCATACGTCGTCGCACATTAGAGATATGGACCGATTGCTGTAATTCCAGTAAGTTGTTGCCACTCAGCGGGATGAGTTGTTCTTCTAACTGACGGTCAATATGCTGCCATTCTGCCTGCCACGTTTGCAGGTTGGCGAGGCGGCGACTGACGTCCAATGACGGATCGAGCGGTGTTGTTGTGATCATCGATCTCCCCTTTACCCATGCAGGAAGCGAAGGACACGCTCAGTTTCCGCATCGGGCACCTCGTTTGGAACCTGTTCTGTGGTCTGTTTTGGCTCCTCCACGTTCTGAGTGCGGAGTTTGGTACCATTACGCTGTGCTGCTTTTTTCTCTTGTGTTCGCTGTTGTGAGAGCGTCTGGAGATCACTAACCAGCGCCAGTTCTGCTGGTGTTTGGCCTTCGGTCTCATTCTCTCGAGACCCGGCCAAACGCTTTGCTCCCTTCCACTCGGCCAGACCGATGTGACGAAATGTACCATCGGCCTGTTGCAGTTCTCGTGCATGGCCATCGCCGACCCATTCTCCATTGCGAAACAGCGAGATGCGACTGATATCGACCGGATCGTAGCGAAAATTGTACTGCACCGCACGTCCGATGCGGTCAACCCGCTCAATGCCCGCGAGCTGAGCAGACCAGTAATACAAGCCAAAGGCGGGAATGCCACGGCTTTGTACCGTTCGCGTTTGAGGATGCATCCGCAAAAACAAGCGGTCCATCGCAGGTGTGAAGGGTGGAACCATGGGAAAGCCGGAAGACTGGATGCCTTCGCACCATTTCTGGTGAGGAGTCATGCCACCGAGTTCTCGGTGTGCTGTGTGCTGGTACTTCACAATCAAGCGATGCAGGAGCAGATCCATATCTGTGTAGAGCAAACAAGCGTTTTCGGCAGCCGTGCGGATCTCTTTCGGGTCAGATGATCGAATGGCCCCAGGAGCCAGTTCTTTGATCTGCCCAGAGAAATTCTTGAAGAGCCGTTCAATGATCGCCCCGTAGCGTCCCTTGTAAGGTGGGCGAAAGACGAGATCGATGGAATTGTACGTTCCGTTTCGTGCTATCACCCGCGCCAGGTTTTCCAGGCTGTGAGAATGATGCGCCCAGGCGTTGTCAAGAAAGAGTTGCTGCGGGATGCCGTAACAGGTCCATTCCTGTTCAATGCCCAACTCCTGATGTGAGGTCTTGTCCCAAATGGCATGACGCAGGGCCTGCTGAATGGACTCAATGCAGGGGTCTTCGTAGAGCAATGCCATCCCTAAGATGCTGCGTGAATAGGCATCAATGAGGAGCGTCAGCCAGAGCCGTGAGGGCTTTTTCCGGGTTTCCTCGTCAACGATCCACGCGTCGAGCAGCCAATGGTCGGCAAACACATACTGAAGAGGAAACTGTGCGCGATGAACAAACGTGTCAAACACCAGATAAAACTGCTCCCAGATCCCTTTTCCCAGGCGCGTTGTCAAGAGCTGTTCACCCTGATCAGGTTGTGCCTCGATGTACCTGGTATATCCAGAGAACCATCCTGTGGAAGGCATCTGGATCTTGGTCAGCAGCGCCCTTTTCTCTGGATTCTCCAGAATGGCCTGCATGGGGATCTTGAGATCGAGCAACACCACATCGCTCAGGATCAATCCAGTAGCCCTGCGTCCGTTTCTCAAGGATGTCCGAGGCTATCTGATAGACCCGTGTTTTCGTGCTGCGTGTGTTGCCGTAGTAGAGCACCAGGCACAGATCGATGAAGTGAAATTGCGCTTGACTCATCTGAGGGAGGCGGTAGGTGGCACGACGGAACGAGGCGGCGATGGAGGCTTCGTTGCCCTGATAGGTGTTGTACAACTTGACATATTTGTAGTAGGCAGCACGACTGGTCTGGAGTCTGCATGCCTTCGTTGTGCCTTTGACTTGCACCTGAATGGTGGTTTTGTTGACGGTTTCCAATGCGCGGCCAATGGCTTGCGTGCGTAAAACGGTTTCACCCCGCAGCGCTGCATGTCGCGTCTCTTCAGAGACCAGCCTGCTGACGGTTTCGACCACGGTGATGATGATGCGTGCCTTGATGACATAGTTGTCCGGGATATCGTGAGTGAAGACCGTAGAGGTGATGCCATACAGTTCTTCTATCTGCTCGTGCAAGGTTTCGAGGGTAGGGGCAAAGAGGGGGGCAGATGCCCCAGCCTCTGGCGAGGCACACAGATCAAGCAGACTCAGCGTCGTCCTCGGTGCTTCTGGAACGGGTTCGACATGCAGCAACAACGCGTTGTCTGGATCGAGGGCGATCACATGATAGGTGCGTTGTTGCCAGAAAATGTAGTGTCCAGGCTGTAACGTGTTGGGAGCCGGAGCCCTGCGTCTGCGCTTCATACGTGCTGCGTCTCCTTCCTTAGCCACACCTGAATATGTGCCGCAGGCGCCGCATTCACAAAGAGTAATGTGCTCCGCAGGTCAGCCTCGATCATCTGGTGCCAGAGAAGGTGGCAGACAGCCGAAACCACCGCAGGCCGGGGAAGAGAAAGCGCCTGCGCAATATCGGAGATGAGAAGGTGCAGTCCTTTTCTCTCTCCGGTGCCCAACCGGACATGGACCGCTGCAGTAACGGCTGGATTGGCATAACTGGTGGGCCGATAGCGATACAGGGCCAGCAAGTTCGCTTCCTCAGTCGCCTGCGGAAGGGTTTCTTCCGTATGAACAACATAGCTCCAGCCCTCCGCTTGGCAAATCTCATGTGCAGCTTTCTCTCGCTCCTGAATGCTTATCTTGTCTTGCCGCGAGGTAAGCGTGACCTCATGAATTTCCACCTCGCCAGTGGTTTTCCAGACCATGAAGTCAGGCACATACGTATGCCTTTTTTTCTGAGTGTCAGTGAACACAAATTGTAGAGGTTGGCTTCTGTATTCTTGTATGCTTGGGTCGCGGTCGAACAGCAAGGTCAGTTTTCGTTCCTGAAAAGATTCACATTGGACCGTTTCATTCGCTTTGCTGGTGATTGCATAGCGTAGGTTCTCTCCGATTGGAGCAATACGTCTAACGTTGCCTGCTGGTGGCTTGCGTTTAAGGGCCATGCTCGGTTTCTCCCTTTTCTCCTTGTGCTCTTCGAGTGGCACAGTGCCCAACATTATGTGCAACGAAACAGCACTCAGGAAAAAGAAGAGGGGAGGACTTTTGTGTCCACGCTTACGTTGAAGCATTTGAGACGTGGTCATGTGCTTTTTCTACGCTTGCGTTGAAACTGTTCCTTTGTCCACGCTCACGTTGAAACTTACAGAACCTGTGAATATGCTGAGATGAAGCTGAGAAAGCCAGCAGACTCACTTAATTTGGGGATGAGCCTGGTTTCCAATGGTGTAAACAAGTCCTACAAGCCACGATGTTATGATTCACCTGGTGTTGTGTTTGACTTGCCGAAATGCTGCTCAAACAAGCTTGTTGATAGTGCAAGACCTTCCTCGGTGAGCACGACTGACTTTGCCTTACCTCTCGGGTTCTCTATCCACCCCTTCTCATATAGCCGGTCAAGCACGTCCCAATCAAAGCCTTTCCAGGCGCGATAGTAATCATGCAGGGTGAGATACATCAGGGCAAGGACGATCTCATCCACTTTGTCATGGTCATAGTCATCCATGATGGTCCTCCCAGGTAATGTCGTACGATACGACCTTTGATGCGTTCAGAGGCAATGGTATTATAAACTTTTTGGACACCGGCTGGAAGTGGTCGGCGAAGTATTGACGTGGGCGTGGGAGGTGGCATAATGATTGGTGTGGAGTGAGTTATTTTACATCGGAAGGAGGGCAAAGAGGGTGATGGGTAAACGGAAGAAGAGCCATCAAAGGAGAAAGTTGAGCGGAGAGACCCGTGGAGTAAGTCAGGAGTATCCAGGAGAACCGACGACTAATCCCTATCTGAAGGAGGCGATCCTGGAGGTGGTCGAGAATCAGTTGCGTGATAATGATCCTCCTGAGACGCGGCAGACGTTGGAGCGGCTCCTTGCCGCTGGGTATTCGCGCAGGCAGGCGGTGGAGATGATTGGTTCTGCTGTGGTGGAAGAAATCTGGATGGTGTTGCATGAGCGGAAGCCGTTTGATCCGGTGCGTTATAGGGCGTTGCTGGAGAAGTTGGAGGGGTGATGGGAATTGTGAGGGAGAGGTCATTGGGTGGGTAAGTTGGCAAAGGCCAGCGGAGCTGTCACTGTTCAGGGATGTACACAAGCAATTAAATCGGAAAATAGTTGGACCAGCCGCGAGGAATTGACTAAGCTGCTAGAACATTAGCCCTTATTTCCTCTTCCCATTGACAGGTTTTTAGTGCATACTTATACTAAGCCTACCCATTAGAAAACCTGTTTTAAAGTTCTGTGGGTAGGGGAGCGCAGGCGTGGGAGAAGGATATCCTACCTCCCACTGCCGATAAAATGGTGTCAGCAAAATTTTTAGCGCTGTAATTCTTTAGTAATTAAGGAGACCTTCAATGGACTCAGTGCCCTTATTTCACTGGTGTGCAACATGTGAGCATCCTGTCTACACCTCTCGGGGCAACGGTTGTCCGACTTGTGGAGGGACCCTTAAATATCTGGCAACTGATGCTCGTCCGGTCTTTGCACGTGAACGTCGCATTTTGCAGTTTTACGGTCACGGTCCGCTTACAAGAGATGCAGTTTGGCGTGCAAGTAAAAGCCGTTATTACTATATCAATGGGAAACAAGTAACTCTACCTGACTCAGAAAAATTAAGGAAAGACTTGCCAGCGATAGCTGATTATATTAGTGATAGCGATCACTATGACGCATTGGACCAGTCGCTAATCCGTGATTATCGGCGACAATTAGAGGTTAATCGTTCTCATCTTTTAGCATTAGAAGATGAGGCTTTTCAATTTGTTCAACACGCAGTTCGCCGGTTCTCCAGGCGCACGATCATGGTCTCCTTTAGTGGAGGAAAGGACTCCACTGTTGTCTCTGATCTCGTAAGGAGGGCTTTGGGCCGCTCCGATATTTTACACGTCTTCGGCGATACCACACTGGAAGACGAGCATACCTACGACTATGTACGCATGTTTCAAGAGCAGAATCCACTCATTCCATTCTTCAATGCTCGCGCAGAGCACAACTTCCACGAACTGGTCGAGGAGATGGGGCCTCCGAGCCGAGTTATGCGTTGGTGCTGCACTATATTCAAGGCCGGTCCTATTAACAACCTTCTCCAGACGATGGGCGACCAAAAAGTACTTACTTTCTACGGCATTCGGCGAGATGAATCGTCACGTAGGAGTCAGTATCACAAGCTATCCTGGAATGATCCCGATCGTTTAGGTACGGTCGTAAAAGTCGATCAAGACCATGAACTCAATGGGGTGACGATAGGTGCTAAAATAGGTCAACAAGCGACCGCTTCTCCAATTATTGACTGGATAGAGTTTGACGTTTGGAACTATATCCTGAGCTATAACCTACTGTTCAACAAGTCTTATCGCCTCGGCTACAGTCGCGTTGGCTGCTGGCTTTGTCCTCTCAACTCTGAATGGTCAGAGATGCTGGCAGGCATCTTCTTCCCAGAAGACGCAGCACGTTGGAGAGCACAGCTAGTTGACTTTGCTCGCCGGATTGGCAAGCCTGATCCAGAAGAATATATTGATGATCGAGGATGGGTCAAGCGCTTCGGAGGTGCAGGGCTGCCCAATCGCTTTAGTGGTCTCGAGGCTAAGCCTTGCGGGGATATGGCAAATACTGTTCAGATCGAGGTTGAGCGCCCGGTCGATGTTGAGCTTGAAGAGTTTCTCAAGCCACTCGGCAAAATTATCCGGGACCGTTGCAGACCAGCTCTAGGTGAGATCTACTTGGAGGGGCGCCGCAACCAGGACTGGGATGCCATCATTGTACAAGCGCCGGAAAATAGCACCACAGTGCGGTTCACAGTCATTAATCCGAAGCAAGACATCAACCGATTGACCTGGTATTTTAAGCAGCAGTCGACAAAGTTTCAAACGTGCATTCAGTGTACAGCATGCTCTGCCGTTTGCCCTCAGGGTGCCATTACTGTTAAGCCAGAACAGCGTATCTACGAGATTGACCAGGATGTGTGTACTGGATGTATGGAGTGCGTAACACATTTCGGTTCGACTGGCTGTCTCGTTGCTAAGAGTCTCAGTGTTTTCGGAAAGAGCAAGGGAAACCGGGAAGCGATTCCCCTAAGACAAGTGCAGGGTTGAGGGTAAAATGGCATTTGCTAAACATGAAACCTTCTATGTGCGAGAGGGATGGCTGTTCAAAGGGATGGCAGCAATAAAAAAGGCAAAGGAAGCAGGACATCCCCCGACTATTTTTCTAGATGATGATGCTCCAGAGCGGTTGGGCATAGGGCAAAACATGGTACATGCACTGCGTTTCTGGATGCAAGCAACAGGTCTAGCCGAAGAGAAATTAGAGCGTCAGCGTGTTCAGCGGCTCACGCCATTTGGTGAACTGATTTGGTCCTATGATCGCTATCTTGAAAATGACGCAACTCTTTGGTTGCTCCACTATCACCTGGCTTTAGCACGCATCCTGATCAGGAGGTTGCGATAGGCTCTCTGAAAAGAGATGTAGATTGCCTTCTACAGACATACTTGGCGAGCAAGACGTTTCGCACACCAGAAGAGTTGACCGAATCACCTTTCTCCAGGCTGCGTATTCTGAGCAGGGTAGAGGATGGCCCCCAGAAACGGTACAGGTTAGAGCGCCTGGATCCGAGTCGTCTGCATCCATTGGTATTGCTGTATGTCTTAGTAGATCGGCAATCACATGTGCGAAAAGGAACATCTCAGGTAGGCTTGAGTGACGTACTGCGCGAACCAATGAACGCTGGCCGAATATTTAGTTTGACGACTACGGCGCTGTCAGATCTGCTGGCAG
>WNFO01015487.1_pt1 | contig 11825 bp, 10 predicted proteins | sample 5400251 | NCBI WGS metagenome assembly WNFO01 (sample SAMN13153354, study PRJNA577476) | soil metagenome | isolation source: 100 cm saprolite under Madrone tree | place: USA:California | collected 2016-06-14
AGACCCACCATCGAAAGACCGAACCTTGGCGTCCAGGCTGGGCACGTGAAATTCACGTCTGGCCGTATCTTGTTCGTGTTGAGTTTCTTGCCGCAATAATCGTTACCGTGATCCTGTTTGTATGGTCGATAACGCTGAATGCGCCGTTGGAAGAACCGGCCAATCCGAATCTGACAATGAATCCGTCGAAGGCGCCATGGTACTTCCTGGGTCTGCAGGAAATGCTGGTTTACTTCGATCCCTGGATTGCGGGGGTCGTGATGCCTTCGATCATCATGATTGGTCTAATGGCGTTTCCGTATGTGGATTCGAATCCGCTCGGGAATGGTTACTATACGATCAAACAGCGTAAGTTTTCTCTCGGGATGTTCGGGCTTGGATGGATCACGTGGCTGACCCTGATTCTGATCGGAACGTTTATCCGGGGACCAGGTTGGGTTTGGTTCTGGCCTGGACAGACCTGGGACCATAACGTGGTGGTAAATGATAGGAATATCGACTTGCATGATTGGTTTGCGACAAAACTTCATCTGGGATTTTTGTCTGTAAATCCGGTAAAAATGATATTCGGACTTGTGGTAGTAGGGCTGTTTTATCTGGCGGCGGGCTTTCTGCTCCATAAGCTTATGACGTGGAATGATTTTGAAAAGAAGATTCTTGCACGAACAAGCTTATTGCAATATCTGACGTTTCAATTTTTCGCCATAACGGTGTTACTTGCATTGCCGGTAAAGATTTTTCTTAGGCTTGCGCTGAACATCAAATACGTGTGGGTAACTCCCTGGTTTAACGTTTAGAACCTTTCGCGGAGGAAAGACACTGGTGGCTGACTCTGCTGGCTCGGATTCACTTATCAGGCCGGAACCACAGGTTCCGGCTCCGGATCCCATTACGAGCAAATCGACCAGCGCATACGTGCTGGTGGGTACGCTTAGCCTGATGCTTGTGCTTGGTTGGGCTCTATACGATGAGATGTATGGACTTAGGCCCTGGAAGTCGATGCAGCAGGAATTCGTGGAGAGGGAAGACGCTTTTCTGAGGCGTTCCAAACGCCAGGCGAAGAAGAGTGAGGCCGAGATAAAAGCCTCGCCTGAATTCCAGAAAATTGCACTCGATGCCAAGGAAGCCAGAGACAGCGCCGCGCCGGCACTAAGAGATATAGACAGTCAAGTCAAACAGATTGATTCGCAGTTACAGGCCATAACGGAGCCATTTCAAGCAAAGCGCGGGGAAATCTCGCTCGATAATTATCGCATCGAGACTTCGAAAGGAAGCGACAAACAAAAGTGGATCAAGCGACGCGAGACGGCTTTAAACGAGAAGATCTCGGTCGATATTCCAACGGCTCCGGGTTCGACCAAGACCACGAGAAAGGATTTTACTTTTCCTGAGATTGACAAACAATTCACTGATCTGAAAGCAAAGAAGGCGGAACTGCTTGCGAAGCGCGCAGAGGCTTCGAAGAATGCTTCTGAGCTGGCGAAAAAACAGGACGACTATCTCAAAGAACATTTGACGGGGTTGAGCCAGGAGCAGATCGGTAAACTTCAGGAACGGAACAACAAATTTGACTTCAGCATGCGTCAGATCAACAACGGCCCGGCCAATATCGTTGATCGATGTGAGACATGCCACCTCGGGGTGCGCGAACCGTTAACGCTGACACCTGCAAGCATGACTCTGCGAGGCCAGAAGCAGGATGAACTTTCAAGGGCATTTGTAAGCCATCCCAACAAAGAGCTACTTCAAATTCACAATCCCGACAAGTTCGGTTGCGCTGCATGCCATGGCGGCAATGGTCGGGCAACGACGACGACAGTGAAAGCACACGGTCTGAATCCGTTTTGGCTTCACCCGCTGCACGAGAAGGAGAATGTAGAGGCAGGGTGCCAGCAATGTCACATGGCTGACAGAGTGCTGGACGGTGCTCCAACTTTGACGCTCGGGAAAGATCTGTTTCAGCAGCGTGGTTGCGTCGGCTGTCATAAGTCGGAAAATTTCGACCGAGAGGCGGATGCGCTTTCAAATACCAGGCAATCGGTTGGCCAGTTGGAAGAGCAAATTGCAGCGAACGAACACCAGTCCAAATTGGATTCTGAGGCGATCGGCAATGCAAAGAATGACATCGAGGCTCAACGTCTGGCGTCACATGCCGAATATCTTCGGGTGACGAACAGCCAATTGGCCGCGCGTGTCGAGCAATTGAATATTCAAGCGCGGTATCTGATGCAGGATCAGAAGAAGGTAGGGCCGAATCTAAAAGACGTTCGGCTGAAGCTTCGGAAAGAATGGATTCCCGAATGGCTTAATGACCCATAGGCATTCAGGCCTGGAACCAAAATGCCGACGTTCTGGAGATTGAACGCGGAGATGCTTCATGACAAGCGCGCCGATGTTGAGCGAAAGGCAATAGCTGCGTATCTGTGGCAAGAGGGATTTGAGGGCAAGGTGCCCCAACAGGAAACGGGCGATGCGGGGCGCGGTGAACAGTTGTTTCATCAGGTCGGCTGTATGGCTTGTCATTCAATCGGGGAAGGTGCGGAAAAAACCGGAGGCGAGTTCGCGGCGAATCTGACAAAGGTCGGCCAAAAAGCGAGCTATGATTACATTGTGCGTTGGATTTACAATCCACGCGCACGGTTTGCTCCGTATTGCCCCAAAGAAAATCGAGATTTGACCAGGAAGGACTATGAGGACAAGAAACTCCCGTTTGTCTTCGACACAGACCTTCATTCCAAGTGTCCCAATGACGGAGCCGAACTTCAGATTCAGAATATGACAGTCATGCCGAACCTGCGGCTGTCAGTGCAGGACGCGAGGGATATCGCAACCTATCTGTTTGCGCAAGCGCCACAGGTGTCGTACGCGAAGACTGATTACATGGATGACCCACAGTTGAAGGAGGCTGGCAGGAACGCGATCAAACAGTATGGATGCGCCGGATGCCACGAGATCAAAGGCTTTGAACAGGAGCAGCGTATTGGTAAGGAATTGACAACGGAGGGTGCGACTCCTCTGGAGCGGCTGGACTTTGCTTTGATGACCGGTCCCGCAGAAAAGGGCATCGATCCGGACACGGGAAAAGTGGCTAAAGACAAATCCGGGGAAGTTAAGGAGTGGTACAACCACAAGGGATTCTTTGAGCATAAGTTGAACGACCCTTCAATTTATGATCGAGGAAAAGAAAAGGATCCAAGAGATCGCCTTAGGATGCCCAAGCCCTTTCTGACACCGGAATGGAAGACCGCGCTAACCACATTTTTGCTTGGCAGCGTAGGTTCGGAAGGCGCTAACGTGCCGACCTCGATGTTTTACAATCCTGATGAGAGGCAGAAAGATATTCAGGATGGTTGGTGGGTGGTAAAGAAATATAACTGCATGGGCTGTCACAGCATCCAGCCGGGACAGCGGTCGGTATTAATGGACCTGCCGCTATACCAAAATCCGGACTGGAAGGATCAGTTGCCGCCGAGGCTCTCAAGCGAGGGGGCCAGGGTAGATCCGACATGGTTGCTACGATTCCTAAGGGACCCGTCGTTGTCAACGACCGGAGCCGCGCCAAACATGCCGGTAGCGCTTACGGTATCAAGCCACGGGGCACCTGCAGGGGCTGACGCGAGTAATAGTGGGGATAGTTCTTCCGCTCAGGGTGATGCGGCCTTTGGGCCGCAGCCTGGAAAAAACGCCAACGGCATAAGGACTTATCTGAAAGCGCGGATGCCGACCTTTAGTTTCTCGCCAAACGAACTGAGGTTGTTGGTCAAGTTCTTTATGGCCGTGTCTTCTCAGCAGGAACCCTACATAAAGGAGCCGCTTGAGCCCCTTAGCGATCAGGAAAGGGTGCTGGCAAGGCAGTTATTTACATCGCAGGCTGCGCCATGCTTGAAGTGTCATATTACTGGTGACCCAAATCATGATAAGACTGCCAGCGCGCCAAACTTCCTGCTTGCGGCTGAGAGATTGAAGCCTGAATGGACCAGGCGGTGGCTGTTAGATCCGTCGCAGATCAGCCCGGGGACGGCGATGCCATCGGGCCTGTTTACGAAAAAGGAAGATCGATTTGTTTTCAGTGGCCCTACGCCGGATACGTTCAACGACTATCATCGGGATCATGCTCAATTGTTAGTGCGATACATGTTCCTTATGACACCGGACGAGCAGCAGAAGTTAATAGCGACGCAGCCTTCAGCACCGGCGCCAGCTGCTACGGCAGCAACGGTTCCCGCGAAACCACCTCCATCAACGGCACATGCGCCAGGTAGAGGTTCGAAGTCAGCGCACGCAAGAGCGCGAGCCCCGGGATGAGCGCAAAACCTCCTCAAATGTAGTAGAATTAGATAGTTAGGCAATTCAGGAAGGCCCCGGTGTTTTGGATTGAAAGCCTCGGGCCTTGCGAAATTTGCCGGCATCGTTCTTACTATGCAAATAGAAATCAAATACTGGAATGTTTTCGGAGGAAGTCGATGTTCAAGAGCCGCAGTAGATTCTGGCTGGTGCTGATTGCTTTGTTTGCGTTGTTGTCGTTGTCGATCGCTTGCGGAAAGAAGAAAGACAATTCGGAGGATGATGCGGAAGTTACTGAAGATGAAGCGCCTGCCGCAGCCCCGTACAAGCCCTCCGGGAATGAAGGTACGATAACGGGAAAGGTGTCCCTGACAGGAACACCATCGGCCGCTGTCGCGCCGAAGCCGATTGATATGTCGTCCGAAGCCTCTTGCGCATCGGGGAATTCCAAACCAATGACCGAGTCGGTGGTCGTTAATGACGGCAAGCTGGCCAATGTGTTTGTTTATATCAAAGATGGAACCACTGCAGACGGTCAGAAGATTACCAACTTTTCGTTCCCAGTGCCTGCGACTGAGGTAAATCTGGACCAGAAGGGTTGTCATTACTCGCCGCACGTCATCGGGCTGCAAACCGGGCAAACCCTGAAGGTTACCAATAGTGATACTGCAACGCACAACGTCCATCCGCAGCCGAATGCGTCGATAGGAAACGAAGAATGGAATCAGACCCAGGCGGGCGGTTCTGCACCGATAATAAAAACGTTCAAGCGGCAGGAAGTGCTAATACCGGTCAAATGTAACCAGCATAACTGGATGAAATCATATATCGGGGTTGTTAAACATCCTTACTTTGCAGTAACTAATGCGGATGGAACTTTTGAAATAAAGAATGTCCCGCCTGGAACCTATACAATCGAGGCCTGGCAGGAAAGTTACAAGAGTAAGTCACAGCAGATCACCGTTCCCAGCAAGGGCACTGCCAATGCGGAGTTTACTTATGATGCGGGGGCTTCGGCTGCTGCGCTGACTGATGGTTCGCTGAAAATGATGCCTGCTCTCGAGTTTCCAATGCATCAGGGCCACTGAAATTGGGAAGATCTTTTAGCGTTGGAGCATTGGACCATCGGCTTGACACAGTCTTCTATTTGCTATTCACTAAGGCTGGATATCGTCCAAAATCAGAAAGAAAATGGGCGGACCCGGATATTGATGGAAATAGCCGGAAAACGCCAGTCGTGCGCGAAAGTGTAGACACCTGGCGGATATAAAAGCGATGGTCGGAATTAGCTGTTAAGCCAGTTGCGGCTCTGAAGTTTTGGGGGTTTTGCGCTTTACGCGCGGTATATGGAAAGCGTGGCAATACATATCACGGATGGCGAAGTTGCAGCAGAACCGCTGCAGGAGCCGTTGGCTGTAAAGGCAAAGATTTCTGCCTATATAGAACTGACGAAACCGAGAATTACGTTTCTCATTGTCCTGACATCCGCAGCGGGATTCTTCCTTGGTACCCGCGAACAGGTTGATTATTTTCGACTGTTTCATGCGATGTTCGGGATCGCAATGCTTTCCTCTGGTATTGCTGCATTGAATCAGTTTATGGAGCGGGATCTCGATCGGCTGATGCGACGGACCGCTATCCGTCCGCTACCGGAAGGCCGAGTGTCGCCGTATGAAGCGTTTCTATTCGGCGCCGGTCTGACAATTATCGCTGAAATCTATCTCGCAGTTTTTGTGAACCCGTTAACGGCGCTATTTGGGATTGCAGTAATCGTCGGTTACCTTTTTGTATACACGCCGCTGAAAACGAAAACCAGTTTGTCGACTGTCGCAGGGGCATTTCCCGGTGCATTGCCGCCATTGCTTGGATGGACTGCAGCAAGTAACGAATTGGAAATCGGCGCCTGGGTTCTTTTTGCAATAGTTTTTCTGTGGCAATTCCCGCACTTTCTTGCAATTGCGTGGATGTACAAGGAAGATTACGGAAAGGCCGGAATAGTAATGTTGCCGGTCGTGGACCCCGAAGGGCGCATTACGGCCCGACAGATTGTGATTTATACCGCAACGCTCTTGCCGGTCAGTTTGATCCCAACGCTGATTGGAATGACGGGGCGTGCATATTTTGTCGGTGCATTCGTTCTCGGCTTGTTGTTTCTTGTTAGTAGCATTGTGACTGCCGTTTCCAGAACGAGGCAACGCGCACGTCAACTTTTGCTTGTTTCGGTTCTTTACCTTCCACTGTTGTTTGTCCTGATGGTATTTAATAGCCGTTGACGGCCATATATAAAATCGTTTGAGCGCGTCGCCGGCTAGTTGTTATTCAGCTTCCAGGAGGTCCGGATGGGTCGTATTCTGGCAGTTTTAATCTGGCTGATCACAGCTCTGTCGGTCGCGCTTTTTCTGACTGGGAAATGGTGGTTTCCCGTTGGCGCCACAGCACATGCGGCGTTGATTGACCGTCAGTTTTTGACGACGATCATCGTCGTCGGCCTGGCATTTAGCGCGGCGCAAATCGGATTGGGCTGGACCATCTGGAAATTCTCGGACTCCGGAGACGGCGGCCGAGCCGCGCACTCCCATGGGAATAACAGGCTTGAAGTCATCTGGACAGTCGTGACGGCCGTGATCTTCATTTCCCTCGGTATCATGGGACAAAAAGTGTGGGCGCAATTGCATTTTTCTTCTGCGCCAGCGGGGTCATATCAGGTCGAGGTTGTGGCGCAGCAGTTCCAGTGGAGTTTTCATTATCCCGGCAATGACGGGATATTGGGCTTGATGAGACTGATCCGAATGCCAAGGATGACGATGTCTCGGCGACGCTGGTCCTACCTGTAAACAGGCCGATCGATTTCACACTTCGTTCGAAGGATGTAACACACAGCTTCTGGGTGCCGCCGTTCAGATTCAAGCAGGATCTGGTCCCGGGACTGTTAATCAAGGCCCAACTGGTTCCCAACAGAGTGGGTAAGTTTGAGCTGGCGTGCGCGGAACTCTGCGGCCAACTTCATTACAAAATGAAGGCCTGGGTGCTGGTGATTCCGGATGATGAACATGCGGCTCTCGCCGCGCTGCCGCAGGCAGAATTTCAAAAACGAGTCCAGGAACTTCTCGATAAATATCCGACGGAATATTAAATCTTAAGTTCGAACCCCTGGGGCTTTGGCGTCGATCTCGGATCGAAGATCAACTTTGGCAGGAGACGAGCGATGGAAGAGGCAGCATTGGACCTTGGAAACCATGAGGAACATCATGAGGTGCACCGTCACCCTGCTCCGACGGGTTTCATAAGGAAGTACATCTTCAGCATTGACCACAAGGTGATCGGAATACAGTATCTCTTTCTGGCGCTGGCTGCTGTGTTCGTCGGTTTGATCATGTCGGTTCTGATGCGCATGAATCTTTCATGGCCTATGACTCCATGGCCGATATTGGGTACGCTTTTCCCGACTGGGGCCCCGAACGGAGTCATGTCCCCCGAGTTCTACCTCTCGCTGGTGACGATGCATGGCACGATAATGGTCTTTTTCGTGTTGACCACTGCTCCTCAGGGGGGCTTCGGAAACTATTTCCTTCCGATTCAAGTGGGCGCGGATGACATGGCGTTTCCGCGGTTGAACATGCTGTCATTCTGGGTAACGTTCGTCGGGTTTATGGTGCTCCTCGCCGCCATTTTTGTCGAGGGGAATGCCTGGATCGGCAAGTCCGAATTTGTGACGAAATACCTGCTGCCTGGAGGATCAGGGACGATCGGGCCAATTGGAGGCTGGACTGCATATCCGCCCCTGAGCGCAATCGGACAACTGGCAGGTCCGGGACAAGGTGCCGGGATGAGCCTGTGGATTCTGAGCATTGCGATTTTCTGTATTGGCTCGCTTCTGGGTGCGCTCAACTTCATTACAACACTCCTGAACATGCGGACTCGCGGAATGACCTTGATGCGCATGCCGCTGACGTGCTGGGCCTGGTTTACGACGGCTGTGTTGGCGCTGCTGGCCTTTCCGGTACTTCTGGCTGCGGGTGTCCTGTTATTTTTGGATCGCGAGGCACAGACGAGCTTTTTCATCCCCGGCGCACTTTATGTGAATGGCGCGCTTTTGAATCATAAGGGCGGCTCGCCGATACTCTGGCAACACCTGTTCTGGTTTTTTGGCCATCCAGAGGTCTACATCGCAATTTTGCCTGGAATGGGTGCCACGTCGCACATTTTGTCGACGTTTGCGCGAAAGCCTGTTTTTGGTTATCGCGCGATGGTATTTGCCATTTTCGCTATTGGGCTACTTGGGTTTTTCGTTTGGGGACATCACATGTTTATCAGTGGCATGGACCCCAGGACAGCAATGGCGTTCTCGATACTGACGTTATCGATTGGAGTGCCTTCGGCTGTAAAGACATTCAATTGGCTCGGGACCCTGTGGGGCGTGGCTGCAATCTTCGGGATGTTCGCAGGTACGTATTTTTGGTTCCCCAAGATGTTCGGGCGAATGATGAATGAAAAGCTGGGCAAGATTCACTTCTTGATAACATTCATTGGGGTATACATGATATTCGTGCCGATGCACACGATGGGAATCATCGGTATGCCCAGGCGCTACGCCCAATTTTCCGAATATGCTTTTCTGGTAAAGGCCCACCCGCTGGTTTTGCTTGTGACAATTGCTGCGATTGTTACGGCGATAACGCAAATTATTTTCGTGGTGAATTTTGTTTGGAGCCTGTTTAAGGGGCCGCGCGCAACTGCAAATCCATGGAACGCGACGACACTTGAATGGACGATACCGTCTCCTCCGCCGCATGATAATTTTGCAGGAGTTTTACCAACAGTTTATCGTGGGGCATACGAGTTTTCGGTGCCGGGGGCACCGAGGGACTTTATGATGCAGACAGAACCGGACGAGGTGGAAGAGCCCGCCGGCGTTTCCAGACATGGGGGGAGTGGTCATGGCAACGGTCACGGCAGTAGGTAGCGGTGAAAATTTAAGCAAGGTCAAGTCCGGAATTGGCTCGGTACCGCCAAATAGGAACGGGAGGAACGGGCGAGGGCCGGGTGGGGGCGGGCCAAATGGATCCGATGATTCGGAAAACGCTTCGGAAGCGGAGAAATATCGAATTGGTATCTGGGTAGTACTGGCAGGGATCGCGATGATGTTTACGGCGCTGACCAGTGCCTACATCGTTCGATCAGTTTCAATTGACGGTTCGCGGGATTGGCAGCCAATTGCAATGCCGCGAATGCTGCCTGTCAGCACGGCGCTGATAATTATCAGCAGTGTGACGTTTGGATTCGCACGCAGGATGCTCAATCAGGGACGCAAGCAGCAGTATAGAAATTGGTTGCTGGCGACGGGGGTTCTCGGGATTGGTTTTCTGGTTTCACAACTGCTTGCGTGGAGAGAGTTGGTTGCGCAGGGGATTTACCTTGCTTCGAACCCGCATAGTTCGTTCTTTTATTTGCTGACTGCAGCTCATGCTGTCCATTTGATATTCGGCCTTCTAGCGCTGGCAGTTTTGATCTTCAAATCAGGGAAGCCTGGAGATATCGGCACAAAGGAATATGGCAAGCAGACAAGGGGCGCACATGCGGTATCGATTTACTGGCATTTCATGGATGGACTTTGGATCTATTTATTCCTTCTGCTTTTTGTCTGGAGGTAAAGCCGAGTGAGCGCAGAGGCACAATTAGCAACGCCATTAGCGACCGCGGACTGGGACGGCGGAACGCTTCCATATCGAATTGGCCACAAAAAACTTGGAATGTGGCTATTCATCGTCTCCGACGCACTGACATTTACTGCGTTGCTGATGGGTTACAGCTACATGCGTACTTCGAGCGACCAGTGGCCTACCCCGTTTGAATTTTACCCGAGTATTATTTTTTCCAGCGTGATGACGCTTTGCCTTTTGTCGTCGAGTTTGACGATGGTGATGGCGGTTCAGGCATCTGCGAAGGGAAAGAAGGGGGCTGTGCGCGCATGGCTGCTCGGGACTATTGCAGCGGGCGGGGCGTTCCTGGTGTTGCACTTGATTGAATGGAACCATTTGATTGAAGAAGGATTGACGCCATTTTCGCTTCCGAAAGAGTGGCTCAAGACGTGGCCACATGCATCGGCACAATTCGGAGCGACGTTTTTCGCATTAACCGGACTGCATATGTTCCACGTCTTTACCGGCGTCATTTACCTGGGTGTGGTTGCATTCAAGGTCAGGCGCATGTCCCATGAAGATGTGGAAGTAAGCGGTCTTTATTGGCACTTTGTAGACCTTGTGTGGATGTTTGTGTTTCCGATGATTTATTTGCTTTCGGTTAAATTTTAGTAGCCACACTGCAACAGTCCAGGAATTCGATTGAGGAAGAGGGTTTAGGAAGAGGAAAGAATCGCTATGAGTAGCCGTATCAAAGCGCTTGCGGAAGTCAGCAAGAAGCAGGACGTAGTGCTGAACGTGGTATGTGTTCTCTTCGCTACGGGTTTTATAGCGTTGACTTTTATCAATCTCGTCAAAGCGGGCGATATTCTGACAATTGATTCGCTCTTTCTGACGCTTGTGACGTTGATGCTGGCTGGTGTTTTCATGATAAGTCCGCTTTACTGGATGTACACAAGCGGAAAACTTAGAAACCCCTTTGTTATCGAGGATGACGGGTCGGCGCATGCACATGTTGAACATTTCGAAGGCTCGAACAAGCTGTTTCTTTCGGTATGGGGTTGGCTTTTAGCTCTGACGGCGATTGAGGTGTATCTAGGATACATTCATTTATCGATCCATCTGATGCTAACGATACTTGTTGGTCTATCGCTGATCAAGGCTGCAATGATCGTTGCCTATTTTATGCACTTGAGATTCGAACGGCTAAGTTTGGTACTAACACTGATTCCGATGCTGGTAGTATGTATTTGTCTGTTTTTAATTTTCTTCCCGGATGGAATGCGGGCCAGGAATCTGCGATATCAGGGCCCCGATTCCCCCGCGGTACCTGCGGTGAAGGGTGAATAGTGATGCCGGCGAGTAAATTTGTAAAAGCCCTATTTATTGTTGCCGTGGTTTGTATTTGCACAGCAGTGTTTTGTGCCGATGCAGACGCGCAGTGTGCGATGTGTCGAGCAGCAGTGCAAAATGCTTCGAATGGAGCGGAACTGATACGCCGTCTAAATCTTGGCATTCTTGTTCTTTTAGCTCCGCCGGCCGCAATGTTTTGCGGCATCTTTGGCGCCGTTTATCGATACCGTAATACAGATGGCAACGAGGGCGATAAGAACTAAGAGATATTGATGTTGATGTCAGATCAGGAAATAGAACCAATTCTCGATGTTGAAGCTCGGAGCATTCGCGGACGTGCGTGTCCACGATGTGGAGGCAAGATCATTCCGTCCAATACTGCGGTTTTTCAGGGACAGGGAGATCCTTCCGCGCTGTTTATCAGTTGGCAGTGCGAACGTTGCGGATATCAGGAAGTTTTTGAAAAGCCGGTTGCTGCCGGTGCAGCAAAGCATACTAAAGCAGGCGCTGGTGTAAAAGCCGCCGCGCCGACTAGCAACGGTAACGACG